>Ga0193955_1000126_pt1 | contig 50053 bp, 44 predicted proteins | sample BB_6_MG_FD_140343 | JGI IMG/M metagenome (GOLD analysis project Ga0193955, IMG submission 140343) | Microbial mat bacterial communities from the Broadkill River, Lewes, Delaware, United States - BB_6_MG | ecosystem: Environmental > Aquatic > Freshwater > River > Microbial mats | place: USA... | reverse complement strand
CTGCTAATATTTCTGGTGGTGCAACTTTAACAGATGCAAACGGAAGAATTAGTAATATTGTAGCTACAAACGTTCAAACTGCAAATGGTGTAATTCACGTTATTGATAAAGTGGTATTACCTAATTTAAATTAAAACAAACATTAAACAAAATCATAAAAACCTTCTTAAAATAATCTTTAAGAAGGTTTTTTAATATAAATTATTTACCTATATGACTTTACTTAACAGCTTTTGATTTATTAGGTAATACTAAATTTAAAATAACACCAACTACAGATGCCAAACCTATTCCTGCTAAAGAAAAGTTTCCGTAACTTAATTGAGCACCGCCAATACCAACGGTTAAAATAATTGATACTATCACTTGATTTCTTGTTATTGAAAAATCTGTTTTAGCATCAATTAATGTTTTTATTCCAATACTTGCAATCATTCCAAAAAGCAATAACATAATTCCCCCTAAAACTGACGCAGGAATTGTTTTTAAAATTGCACTAACTTTCCCTATAAGTGAAAATACAATTGCCGTAGCTGCTGCAATACGCAACACTCTAGGATCAGTAATTTTTGTTAATGCAACCGCTCCAGTTACTTCAGAATAAGTCGTATTTGGTGGTCCTCCAAAAAAACCTGCAAATGCAGTTGCAATTCCATCTCCTAGTAATGTTCTATGCAGTCCTGGATCTTTTACAAACTTTTTATTTGCAACACCTCCAATTGCGTACATATCACCAATATGCTCAATTATTGGAGCAATTGCTACAGGAATCATATATAAAATTGCTCCCCAATTAAATTCTGGTGCAGTAAATTTAGGAAAGGCAAACCAAGCAGCTTCATTAACAGAAGAAAAATCTACTAATCCAAGAAAAATTGAAATCCCATAACCAACAATAATTCCAATAAAAATTGGTATTAGTTTTATCAATCCTTTTGTAAAAGTTACAATTAGAATTGCTGTAGCCAAAACAACAAGTGCAATTGGCCAGTTTGTTTTCGCCATATCTACTCCTGCAGAAGCTAGCGATAAACCAATTATCATAATTACAGGTCCAACCACAACAGCAGGAAATATCTTTTCAATAACTTTTAATCCCCATAATTTAATAATAGCAGAAACCACTGTATAAACAATTCCAACTGCAATAATACCTCCTAAAGTTCCGGGATAACCATATAGTTTTGTAGCTGCAATTATTGGTGCAATAAAGGCAAAACTACTACCTAAAAAAACAGGTACTTTTCCTTTTGTAATTATATGAAAAATAAATGTTCCGACACCAGCCGTAAATAAAGCAACGGAAGGATCAACATCAATTAAAAGAGGAACTAATACAGTTGCTCCAAAGGCAACAAATAAAAATTGGATTCCAATAACAATTCTTTTAATTGGATTGGAAGTGTTAATTAAAGTTTGATTTTGTTTCATTTGTTAATATTTATTGTTTTTATAAATTTAAATTGCGAAGATTCTTTAAACTACTCAAATGATTATATTTTTTATAAATAAAATTCTAAAAAAAAAGAACTTTTAAACAGTATAAATTTCTAAAAATAAATCGAGCTAATTTAGTTATAAAAACAATAGTTTATTAGTACTAATTTAAAATGTTATAACAGTACTTTGTTAATAAATCTTAATACAAAATTAACTTAACCTAGCATTTTTGGCTTTTATAAAGTTTTTTTTTAAGTTTTTTTTGAAAAAAAAGGTCAATTTTTACCATTTTTTGATATAAAAACCACTTTTATAAAAAAAAATTAGTAAAAAATAATAAACATAAATACCACATTTTTACCTTCCCGAAAACGTTTTAAATGGCACTTTTTTCATCATTTATTATTTGTAACAAACCAATTACATTATAAGTTCTTAGAATATTTTAAAAAAAATAATTTTTACGAATACATTATTAAAGTGGTAAAAAATCTGTTATTCTTTACAAAAAAATCATAATATACATATATTTTTAAGAAATATTCAACAAATACATTGTTTAAAATTTTATATAATTTTTTTTTACTTCTAAAAATATGACATTTATAAGCTTTTTTTCTTAATGTGTTTGTTAACTTTGTTACAGTTGAAATTCTTAAAATTAATTGTAAAAAATTTTATATAAATAATAAACAAAATATGAAAGTTGTTGAAAAAATAGATCTGTTAAAAGCCAAGCGAGAGCAAGTTGCTCAAATGGGTGGTAAAGCAAGAATTGAAAAGCAACATGCCAAGAACAAATTATCGGCACGTGAACGTATAAATCTTTTATTTGATGAGGATAGTTTCCATGAAATAGATGCATTTGCAAAACATAGATCTACTAATTTTGGAATGGAACAAGTAGAGGTTGTATCTGACGGTGTTATTGTTGGATATGGGTTAGTAAATGGAAGATCTGTATTTGCATTTTCTCAAGACTTTACTTCAAGAGGTGGTTCTTTAGGACAAATACATGCTGCTAAAATCTGTAAAGTAATGGATTTAGCATTAAAAGCTGGCGCTCCTATTGTAGGCTTAAATGATTCAGGTGGTGCAAGAGTAGAAGAAGGTGTTGATGCATTAAAAGGATATGGAGATATCTTCTTTAAAAACTCAAGAGCATCAGGTGTAATACCTCAAATTTCTGCAATTATGGGACCTTGTGCTGGTGGAGCAGTATATTCTCCTGCAATAACTGATTTCGTTTTTATGGTTAAAAAAACAAGTCATATGTTTATTACAAGTCCTTATGTAATTAAAACCGTAACTGGTGAAGAGACAACATTTGAAGAACTTGGAGGCGCAATGGTTCACAGTTCAAAAAGTGGTAACTCACATTTTGCTTGTGAAAATGATGAAGATTGTATTGAACAAATTAGAGATTTAATAGATTATTTACCAAACAATAATATGGAGACTGCTCCATCATTAGAAATGGGCGACGATCCTAAAAGATCTTGTGATATGTTAGATACATTTATACCAGATGATTCTAAAGTTCCTTATGATATGAAAAAAATTATAGAGGAAGTTTTAGATGGAGAAGATTTTTATGAAGTGCACGAACACTTTGCTGAAAATGCAATTGTTGGTTTTGGTAGATTAAATAATAGATCTGTAGGAATAATTGCTAACCAACCAATGTTTTTAGCTGGTTGTTTAGATATTGATGCTTCAGATAAAATAGCAAGATTTATTAGAACTTGCGATGCCTTCAACATCCCATTAATTACATTTGTAGATGTACCAGGATATTTACCAGGCGTAACTCAAGAATTAAATGGTATTATTAGACACGGTGCAAAATTATTATATGCTTATTCTGAAGCTACAGTTCCTAAGTTTACTGTAGTATGTAGAAAAGATTATGGAGGTGCATACTTAGCAATGAGCTCAAGTCATTTAGGTGCCGATATGGTTTTTGCATGGCCAACTGCAGAAATAGCAGTAATGGGAGCAAAAGGAGCTGTTGAAGTAATTTCAACATATAGAAAAGATATTAGCGAAGCAGAAGATAAAGCAGCTAAAACTCAAGAGAAAATTGATGAGTACGAAAAAGCTTTCAGTGTACCTTATTTAGCAGCTGAAAGAGGATATATTGACGAGGTAATTTTACCAAGTGAAACTAGAGAAAGACTTGTAATGGCATTAGAAACATTGTCTTCTAAGTCAGAAGCACTTCCTCCTAAAAAACACGGAAACATTCCACTATAATTTTTTATTATGACACAAACACAAAAAAAGAGAAGAGCGGCAATTATTGCAGTAAGTGCTTACACTCAAATGGAAACAAACCCTGATAAAGTATCTAGTGATGCTTGGGGAAAAATGGGTTTAAATAGAATTATGAGCGGTAGAGAAATGCTACAACGTAAAGGTAAAATAGTAGGGGTAAAACCTTTTCTTTAAAAAAATTAAAACATTAAAATGATGAATTTCGATAAACACGGGATATTAGAAATGTCCAAACTAGAATTTGGAGCAGATCGTGCTAAAGCGGCTAATCCAATAAAAATTAACGACGTAAGTTTACGTGATGGTCACCAATCTTTATTTGCTACACGTGGTCGTACAGAAGACATGTTACCAGTTGCAGAAATGATTGATAATGCAGGTTATAATGCAGTTGAAACTTGGGGTGGAGCTACATTTGATACTATGCACCGTTTCTTAGGTGAAGATCCATGGGAAAGATTAAGAACTTTGAAAAAAGTAATGCCAAAAACACCTTTTTCAATGTTACTTCGTGGTCAAAACGTTGTAGGTTACCGTAACTATGCAGATGATGTAGTAAAAGCATTTGTTCAACGTTCTATAGATAACGGAATGGATATTTTCCGTTGTTTCGATGCTTTAAACGATTACCGTAACTTTGAAACTGCTGCTCAAGTAATTAAAGATAATGATAAGCATTTTCAAGGTGTTGTTTGTTATACATTAAACCAACCTCGTTTAGGTGGTGATATATATAATATGGACTATTATCTTAATAAAGTAAAAGAACTTGTTGCATTTGGTGTAGATTCTATCTGTATTAAAGATATGGCTGGTTTAATTGCTCCTTATGATATTTATAATATGGTTCGTGAAATCAAAAAAATAACTAATATCCCTATAAACCTGCATACTCACTTTACTTCAGGTATGGGAGATCTAGCAATATTTAAAGCGATTGAAGCAGGTGTTGATATTGTAGATACTTGTATTGGACCATACGCGTACCGTACATCTCATGCAGCAGTAGAACCTTTAATTATGTCGCTGTTAGGAACCAACCGTGATTCTGGTATGGATATTAACAAGATTACAGCTATTTCTGATGAAATGGAGAAATACATTCCTAAGTACAAGCATTTAGACAACAACCCTAAATATTCTACTACAGATATTAATGTATTATTACATCAAACCCCTGGAGGAATGCTTTCTAACTTAGTAAACCAGTTAAAAGCAATGAATGCTTTAGACAAGTTAGAAGATGTATTCCACATGTTACCAAAAGTTCGTAAAGATTTAGGTAATATACCATTGGTAACACCTACATCTCAAATTGTTGGTGTACAAACTGTAAACAACGTATTATTTGATTCTTACGAAGGTGAATATGCAAATATTACACAAGAAGTAAAAGACCTTTGTTATGGTTTATATGGTAAAACTACTGAACCTATTAATCCAGAAGTTCAAAAGAAAGCTCTAAAAGATTACCCTCGTGGTGAAGAGCCTATTACAGCACGTCCTGGTTCAATTTTAGAACCAGAAATGGATGCCGTTAAAGATAAGTTTAAAGACCTTACCAAAGATGTAGATGATGAAGTATTATGTGCATTGTACCCTATTACTGGTAAAAGATTCTTGAAATGGAAATATGGTCAAGAAGAAGTTCCTGCTGATGTAAAAGCCAAAACAATGGCTGAAGTTGAAAAAGAGCAAGAATTAATTGCAAAAGCTCTTTCTGGAGAACTTACAGCTGCTGGGAAAAAAGGAAATACTCAAATGACAGAAATGGAAGTTATTGTTGATGGAGAGAAATTCAATGTTGCAATTCCAAATGGAAAAGCAATAGCTAGACCAAAACGTAAGAAAAAAGAATCGGCTGAGAAAAGTAACGAAAATGCCTTATTAGCACCAATTCCCGGAATGATTGTTGAGTTCAAAAAACAAAACGGTGATACTGTAAAAGCAGGAGAAATGGTTGTTGTTCTTGAAGCAATGAAAATGATGAATAACTTTGAAGCTCATAAAGATGGTGTTATTTCTGGAATCACATACGATTCTGGTGATTCTGTATCAAAAGGAGATGTGTTATTTGTTATTGAATAACTAGCAATTAAATAATGTTATAAAAAAAAGGTAGCTTGAAAAAATCAAGCTACCTTTTTTATGTACTAACCTTTTCAGTTAAATTTTTAATTTAATACTCGTAATAAAATTCCTACCAATATTTGTAATATCATTTGCCTTTAGTCGTGATAAATGTGAAATATAAGATTTGTTAAAAACATTCTTCATATTAAAGTTAACATCTAAATCTATAGTTTTTAATTTTATTGTTCCTCCCACTCCAATATTTAACAGATTATAAGCATCACTTTTAGTTTCAAATGCACTTAAATTAGTTTGTTTAAATGTATTTTCAAACGAAATAGCAACAAATCCTTTTTGCAATGTATTGGTATTATTAAATTCTACTCGTATCGTGTTTGTTAATCTATTAGCCGGAATTAACGGTAAATAATCACCTGTATCTTGTTTTCCAACAACCATTTCAAAATTACTATTTAAATGCAACCAATCTAAAGGGTGTGGATGCAAATGCAAACCAAACTCTCCACCATATAATTTTGCATTGTCTTGAACATAGGTATAAACATCAAAATTATCTTCTAACTCACCTGTTGGAGTAATAAAAATATAATCGTTTATATAATTATAGAAACCGTTTGCTACCAATTCAAAATGGTCTGTTTTATATTCGAAAGAAATATCAGATTGATAATTTTGCTCTTGTTTTAGCGCTTTATTCCCAAGTTCAAATCGGTTGGAACCATGGTGAACACCGTTTGAAGTCAATTCTGCTAAATTTGGCGCCTTAAATCCAGATGCCAAATTTATTCGACTAGTAATTTTTTTTAATAACAGTGTTTTATATCCTAATGATGCTGAAATATTGTCAAATGATTTATCTATAGCTTCAAAAATATGAATTTCATCATCGTGTTGAATTTCGTGAAGCTCTGTTGCAATATTTCTAGTATCAAATCGAATTCCACCTTGAATACTATTTATATCAAACTGATACATTGCTGTTACAAAAACACCAAAATCATTAATAGTTGCATCTGGAACTAAAATTTCCTCACCAAAATTCTTATTTTTTTGATGTATCCCTTGTACACCAACAACAGCCTCTATATTTTCTGATTTTGGTAAATGCCATTTAACATCATAACTATACGTATCTAATTTTAATTGCAAAGCAGCATCAATACTTTCACCTTCATGATGTTCTTCCTCTTGATGACCATCTTCATCATGTTCTTCATCTTCTGAATGATGATGCTCTTCAAATTCATTCCGTTTATTTTCAGTATATCCAAAAACAGATGTAATTTTTGAATTATTCAAAAAGAATGAATTGCTTAAACTCAGCATTTTTGTTGTTAAATCTTGATAAGGAAACATTTTTGATTTTGAAGTAGATTGCGCTCCAATTTCTTCAGGAATACCAATAATACTTCTATTGTATAAAAAACGAACAATACTTGAAATATGATCACTATTGTAACCAACTGCAGTATTAAAATTAGTTTCATTAAAACGCGTATTTGTTACACGATCGCCATTCGCTGTTTCATAATCACTATGTGTATTGTGTGATCCGTTTACTAAAAATTTCCACTTACTATAAGATTGTTTTAGGCTAAATAAAGTATTACTTCCTTGTGTATTAGAATAAAAAGTTTGTCCGCCTGAAAAATTAAAACTATTAATCGGCGCAAATTTTACTGGATTAAAATATAGAATTCCACCCAAGGCATCTGATCCGTACAATAAAGATGCTGGACCTTTTATAACCTCAACACTTTCTATACTTGAAGCATCAACTCCCAAACCATGTTCATCTCCAAATTGTTGATTTTCGAGACGTAAGCCTTGATTGTAAACTAACACTCTATTACCACGCAAACCCCTAATTACAGGTTTTCCGATACCCGTTCCAGTTGAAATTGTTGAAACTCCAGGTATAATGCTAATCCCTTCACTTAAAGTTACAATTCCTTTGTTTTGTAATTGTGTAATTGTTGCTTTTTCAACTTTCATTACATTTTCACTTTGCAGTTTATTAAATGGCGTTGAAATAATTACTTCATCCATTTTAAAAACACTTTCTTCTAAAACAAAAGTCAAATTAGTTGCTGTCTCATTTACTTCAATTGTTTTAATTTGAGTTTTATAGCCCATAAAAACAATGGTTAATTTAATGGTGTTATTTGGTAAATTATTTAATTCAAAATAACCATTTTGGTCTGTTGAAGTTCCTTTTTGAAGTTCTTCCACAAAAACCTCAACTCCAAAAAGCGATTCATTTTGTGTATTTACAATGGTACCAGAAATTGTTTGTTGCCCATAAACAACAAAAGATAATCCTATAAATAGGATTGAAAAAAAGTTTTTCATTTAAATATTTTTTATTTTTATATAATTCTATTACAGCTATTTAAAAAATAGCATTCTCTAAAAAAACTATTAAACGAATAAAGCAGGAGGTGCTCTAGAAGATCTAGAATAAAGCTTAACAGCTTTATTATGTTGTGTTTGCGAATAATTCTTTTCAAATTCAACTTCCTTTTCTAAAAAAGTAATGCTGGATTCAAAATTTATGGTATTTGTATTAATATTGAAATGAAAAACACTACAACCAAATTCATGCGAATCAAAATGAATTATATTTTGAGCATTACAAACTGAGTGTTCATGTTTTTCAAACGAGTGTATAAACTGTACTGCAAATGGTAGCAGTACAGTTAACAGTAATACACTTGAAATTATATGTTTAATATTATTTTTAATTACTTTATAGTTTTGGGCGAAATTACAAAAGAAATTAGTCTTTCACTCCTAGTTTCCCTAAAATAATTTCTAGCAAGCACCATTTTGTAAAACCGCGTTGAAATAAGTTTGCACCTACAAATGCAGTAAACCACAGCCAATTTATGTTTACTTTTATTGCTAGTACTAAGCTAATTAGTATAAAAGCCCCAGGGATAATATTCATTAATCTTGATCTCATTTTTTTAATTTTTTAGTTAATATATTTTTCAATATCCAATACAATTGCTTTTATTGGATTCGATTTTGATTTTTCAGCATTAAATGCTTCAACCTCTTTAAATATTACATCAATTTTATCTTCTGTTGTAAATGAGAAGTATAATTTAGAATCGTGAGAGTTTCTTTGAGCAGAAAACCAATTATCTTGAATAGTTTTTGAAACAAAGAATTTTTGTCCTTGAATATCAGAAGTACTATACACCAATATTTCTGCTTTTTTAAAAAGTTTACAAACCTCTTTTTCGAACTCTGATACGCTTGTTATTAATAGTAGTTTCATAATTTTAGTTCTTATGTTTATGTTTCTCTGTCATATAGTACACTAGTGGCACTACCAATAATGTAAGTACAGTTGCTGTAATTGTACCTCCCATTAAGGAGATTGCCAATCCTTGAAAAATTGGATCAAACAATATTACAAATGCTCCTATTACTACAGTTCCAGCAGTTAATAAAATTGGTGTTGTTCTAACAGCTCCTGCTTCAATCACCGCTTGTTTTAATGGTACTCCATCTTCTAATCGTAATTCAATAAAATCAATTAGCAATACTGAGTTTCGCACCATAATTCCAGCTAAAGCAATCATACCAATCATAGAAGTTGCTGTAAAAAACGCATCCATTAACCAGTGACCAACTATAATACCAACCATAGAAAGCGGAATTGACACTAACATAACCAATGGCGCTTTAAAGTTTTGGAACCAACCAACAATTAGTAAGTAAATTACAAATATTGCAATAGCAAAAGCTGCACCTAAATCTCTAAATACTTCAAAAGTAATTTGCCATTCACCATCCCATTTTACGGTATAATTATCTTCGTGTGTTGGTTGTTGATTAAATTCTTCGTTTAAAGTATACCCTTTTGGAACTTCAATCTCACCCAACCGATCGCTCATATTTAAGATTCCATAAACAGGACTTTCTAGCTCACCAGCCATATCAGCTAAAACATAAACCACACGTTTCTGATTTTTACGATAAATTGCCTTATCTATCACTTTCTCTTCTACTTTTATTAAATCTCCTATAGGAATTGCAATTCCCATTTGCGAAATAACTTTAACTTGCTTTATATCGTTTATTGAAGATTTTTCCTTTTCATCTAAAGCCAATATTAAACCAACTTGCTCGTTTGCAGTTTCTTTATACAGTGTTGAAATTGGTTGTTCTGAAAGAGCCATTTTTAAAGTTGCAACAATTTGTTGAGGCGCAACACCATTTAACATTGCTTTTTCTTTATCAATTACAAAATTAAATTCTGTTTGATCGGCTTCAATCATATCATCAACATCTACAATATCACTTGTTGTTGAAACAATTTCTCTTAATTGTTGTGCTATTTTAATTTGCTCGTTATAATCTGGTCCGTAAACCTCTGCTACAATAGTTGATAAAACTGGAGGTCCTGGTGGAACTTCAACTAATTTAACATTGGCATTAAAGCGCTTTCCAATTTCTTGAATATCGGCTCTTAATTTTTTAGCAACATCGTGGCTCTGATCCGATCGTTCAGCTTTATCGATTAAATTCACTTGAATATCAGCCATATTTGAACCTCCACGAAGGTCGTAATGACGTACCAAACCGTTGAAAGTAATAGGTGCAGAAGTTCCTACAAAACTTTGATAATTATCAACTTCTGGTCTTTGAGATAAGTAATTAGCTATTTCTCTTGTGACCGCCGATGTATTTTCTAAAGTTGTACCTTCTGGCATATCTATCACTATTTGAAATTCGTTCTTATTATCAAAAGGCAACATTTTAACAGCTACACCTTTGGTATAAAATAACGCCATTGAAGCTACTAATAGTAATGTAGTAAATCCTAAAAAAGCCCAACGTTTCTTTTTGTTTTCAAGCAACGGTTTTTCAAACTTATTGTAAATTTTAAAGATAAGAGTCGTTTCCAAACCTTTTTCTTCTTTATCATCTTGTTTCTCTTTTTCTCTTAAAATATAATATCCTAAATATGGTGTAATTGTTAAAGCAACAAACAATGAAATAATCATTGCAATTGAAGCACCAATTGGCATTGGACTCATATAAGGTCCCATTAATCCAGATACAAACGCCATTGGCAATACAGATGCAATTACCGTAAATGTTGCTAAAATTGTTGGATTCCCAACTTCGTTAATTGCATAAATTGCAGCTTGTTTAAATGGTAAACGTTTCATTTTAAAATGCCTGTGCATATTTTCGGCAATAATAATGGAATCATCTACCACAATTCCAGTAACAAAAACCAATGCAAACAAAGTAATTCTATTCAAGGTATAATCTAGCATATAATAGCTAAACAAAGTCATTGCAAACGTAATTGGAACAGATAGAAAAACTACCAATCCACCTCGCCAACCCATCGCTAACATAACCACAATTGTTACCGCTAAAATAGAACCGATTAAGTGCATTAATAATTCTGACACTTTGTGAGATGCTGTTTCACCATAGTTACGTGTTACTGTCATATGTACATCGTCAGGAATTAGATTTTGCTTCAAATGCTCTACTTTTCCTAAGATTTTTTCTGAAATTTTCATTGCATCAGCTCCTTTTCTTTTCCCTATAGAAATGGTAACCGCTGGATATTCCGAAGTATAAGTTTCAGAGTTTTCATTTGCCTTTCCATAACCAAAAGACACATATTCTTTTGGGATTTCTGGTCCATCAGTTATAGTAGCAATTTGTTTTAAATAAACAGGCATATTTTGTTGTACACCAACAACTAAATTTTCTACATCTTCAATAGTTGATAAGAAGTTCCCTGTATTTACAAGGTATTCTGTATTATTACTATCAAAACTTCCAGATCTTAATTGTTGATTGTTTGCTTGAATTTTTTGAGTGATACTCAACATATCCAAACCACTTTCAGCCATTTTATCTTTATCTAAAACAACACGAACTTGCCTATTTCGTCCACCTATTTTTTTAGTGATGGCAACATCATTAATTTTTTCAATTTCACTGGTTAACTCGTTAGCAACCTGCTTTAGTTGGTAATCGTCGTAATTTTCACTCCATAATGTTAATGCCAACATTGGTACATCATCAATGGCTCTTGTTTTTACTAATGGCATAGAAACACCTTGTGGCATTTGATCCATATGCTTTATAATTTCGTTATAAAGTTTTACAAAGGAGCGCTCAATATCTTCACCTACATAAAATTGTACAATTAACATGGCTTGTTCATTCATAGAAGTAGAATACACATACTCTATTCCTTTAATGTTTGAAACAATTTTTTCTAGGGGTTTTATAACTCTAGACTCAACCTCTTCAGGACTTGCTCCTGGATAGCTAACAAAAATATCAGCAATTGGCACATCAATTTGAGGTTCTTCTTCTCTTGGTATCAAAAATGAACTATACACGCCAACAACCATAAACATGATCATTAGTAAAATCGTCAATTTTGAATTCATAAATACTTTGGCAATACTACCAGCTAATCCGTCTTTCATACTATTGAACGTTAAGTTTTGAACCATTAATTACTTTGCTATCAGATGATAACACAAATGTATCGTTTGTAGATAAACCAGATAAAACTTCGGTTTTATTTCCAAATTCTTTACCAAGACGCAACCAACGTAATAATGCTGTGTTAGACTGACTTACAACATAAACACCTCTTAATTCACCAAGCTCAACAATTGCTGAAGTTGGGATTAAAATTGGTGCATTTTTTTCTGAAGTTTTTTCAGTTGGAAATTGTACAGAAGCAAACATTCCAGATAATAAATTAGCACCTGCTTGTTCCAAAACTACTTTTACCAAATATTGTCCGCCAGTATTTTTTGTTGAGGCACTTACTTCAGTAACATTTCCTTTTAAAATTTGATTTGTAGATTTAATTAAAACCTCTACATCTGTTCCATTTTTAATTGAAGTAATTTCCGACTCAGGAACCATAGCAATTACTTGAAATTTACCTGAATTCTCTATACTAATTAAAGGGATCCCTGGATTTGCCATATCTCCAGCATTTATATATTTTCCAGTAATTATACCGCTAAAAGGTGCTGTAATATTTGAATAAGACAATTGTGCATTCACTTGATTTTTCATTTGGATAGCAGCCTCTAAACGTGCTTTAGCCATCTCGTAATTTGCGGTAATATCATCCATTTCTTTTTGTGATGCACTATTACTCTTAAACAAAGCTTTAAAACGATTATAATCTTTCTCAGCATTATTAAACGCAGCAGTTGCTTCAGCAATTGAAGCTCCAACTTGTGCTTTTTGTGCTGAAATATCTGCACTATTAATACTTAACAAAAGTTGTCCTTTAGAAACTTTGTCTCCAACATTAACGTGTACTTTGTTTACATAACCCATATTACGCGTGCTCAAGTTTGCATTTTGAACAGCTTCAACCTTACCACTTACTGTAATAAATGCTCCAACTTCTGTAGAAGGTGTGCTCACTTTAACATTTATACCTACACTGTTATCTTCTACTTTTACTTTATCTTTTCCACAACTTGTTACTATTGTTAAGGTAACTATTGCTATTATTTTAAATATATTTTTCATTTTAGTACTATTTTAAATGTCGTTTTTAGTTAGTTTATTTTGTTAAGAAATTTACATATGCTTTTGTAAAATTATAATTGAAAACTGTTTGTAAATATTCTAGTTGTTTTTGTAAATATTTTGTTTCAGAAATTAACACATCGGATGTTTTCTCTAAACCTTGCTCGTATCTATTAGTTCTAATTCGTAACGCTTCTTTAGATTGTTCAACAGCTAAACTTGTTAAATTCATACTATTTTCAGCATCTTTCAATTGGCGTTTTGCTTTGTTAAACTCTAATTGACTTTTACTTTTATATTGATCTAAACTAATTTCTGCTTTATCTAATTCTGCTTTACTTTTTTGAGTTTTACCAATGCGTTTATAACCTTCAAAAACATTCCAAGATATTTGAGCACCTACTAAATAGCCATTTGCATTTCCGTTAAAAATTTCATCATCGTACAATTCGTAACTTCCAAAAGCATTTAAACTTGGTAAGAAAGACATTTTATTGGCCTTATGCATATTTGTATAAGCTTCTGTGCTTTTTTCCATAGCTTCAATATCTGCTCTGTTTTCTGAAAGTTGTTGGTTGTAAATATCTAAATTTAATTCTGCAGCTAAATCTGTTGATGGTTTTAGCGTTGCTTCATTGGTTTCACCAACTAAATACAATAGATAATCTGATGCATTTTTAACATTGCTTTTTGCTGTTAATAATTGATTCTCAACCTCTGTTACATGTACTTCAACAGAAAGAATATCGGATTTTTGTAAATAACCTTGTTTCAAACTGTTTTCTGCAATCTTCTTATTTTCTAATGCAGCTTCTTTTGCTTTTTCTAACACTTCAACTGCTTTGTAGGCAACTTGCAATTGCATGTAAGCCTTTGTAACTTCTAACTTTACAGCATCAATAGTTCTAGTAGTTTTCAATTCAAAAGCATTCATTTTAGCTTTTGCTGCTTTTCGCATAAAAATACCATCTGCATTAAAAATTGGTTGTTGTACTTCTATTTTAGTTGTGAAATTTTGAATAGCATCTGGATTATTTAAAAGCGCAGGATTAAAGTCTGCTTGTGTTAAAATTTCTTGATTTAATTTTGAACCAAATGCCATTAAAGGATTATTAGTTGAAATACCTGAATGTGATAATGAAATATTAGGTAATAAAATTGAATTTGTTTGATTATAATCTGCTTTTGCAGCATTAAAATCTTGTTCAGACAATTTTACTGTATGGTTATTATTTTCAACTTTTTCTAACATTTCATTTAAAGAAATTAAAATTTCCTGTTGGGCATTAACTATTACTATGTTAAAAAGTAATAATGAAATGAATAAAATAAATGTACCTCGCATATTTATTGATTTTTAGTTTAATGCAAATGTACTTGAGGTAGAAAGTGTAAGTGGTAATAAACATTACAGAGTTTTGTAACATTTATCACATATAATTTAAAAACCTTATATGATTTTCTTTTGTTAACTAGTATTTAGTATACTATTTAACTGTTTTATGGATAACGCTAAGGAATATGTATAATAATTATTAGCGAAACTTACTATGTAAAATTAATATCTAAGACTTTTTTAAACGAGGTAGCTTTATTGCAACCTCATTCCCAGAAATTAATGTAGCCAAGAGCTTTGTTTGTGGAAATTGCTGAAAAATAATTTTTAAAAACACTGTAATTGGTATTGACATAATTAATCCTGGTACTCCCCAAATATAACCCCAAAGCATTAGCATTACTAAAATTGTAATAATGTTTATTGAGAAAGACCTACCCATAAAAATTGGCTCTAAAATTCCTCCAAATATTACCTGAACCAATGTTATTGTTAGTATAAAAAACAATAAAATACTTGTTGGGTCTAATTCTACAAAGGCAAAAAGAGATAATAATATTACCGAAACCACAGACCCAATCATTTGAATAAAATTTATAAGGAAAGCAAACAATCCCCAAAAAATTGGAAAACTTACATCAAAAAAGTAACACGCTAACCCAAAACCTAAACCTGTTAAAGCACTAACTAAAAACTTAACTTTTACAAACTTTATTAAATCTTTCTCAATTTTCATAAACGTTTTTACTGATGCAAATTTTTGTTTTAAAATAGTATCATTTAAAAATTTTTGAAAATTAATAGATTCTGCCAACCATAATATTACAAAAAAGGCAGTCATTAAGGTCATAGAAACGGTATTCCCAATAAAATCGAATGTAGAACCAAAGTTATTTGAAATGGTATCACTATTTATAAAATGATTTAAAACATTGCCTTCATCAAAAAAGTTAATTCCTAAAAAATCTTCAAAAGAAGCTGCTAAAAGGTTAATTTTTGCTATTGCTTTCTCAAAAAACAAACTGTCTGTAGCTAAAATTTCTCTACTTGTAATTTTTATAAGCTCTCCTCCTATTTTAAAAATGCCCATAAATATTAACAATACTATAAATATACTTATAAAATTGTGTATTTTTCGTTTAGCCAACCACCTCATTAATGGTAAAAATAACAATGCAATAAACATTGAAAAAACTAGAGGTATAAAAATGAAAGACATTGTTTTTAAAATATAAAACACTACTGGAATTACCAATATAAGTAGCAGTATGTTTGTTGTTTTTAAATCTTTCATGTGTTTATTTCATTTTTTTATGATTAAATTTTACTGGTAATTTGTCTTTTTATTTTAAAAAAACATTTTAGCAAGCTCGCTGTATATTTTCTACAAAATAATGACAAATATTGCTTATAAAATGAACGTTTTGTTAAAATATATTAAATTATTTTTTTCTAATCTTCATATTAAGCGCCTCAACCCCTAAGGAAAATGCAATAGCAAAATACAAATATCCTTTTGGTATGGCACCAACTGGTTTATTAAAAACTTCTAAATGCGATAAATGTGCTCCTTCTGTAATTAACATAAATCCAATTAAAATTAAGAATGAAAGTGCCAACATTTGAATAGTTGGGTGTTTATTTACAAAATCACCAACAGGTGTTGCAAAAATCATCATTATTATTATTGAAATAGTTACAGCAGCAATCATTATTATTAATGCGCCTGGAATTCCGTTTGTCATACCTACAGCAGTTAAAACAGAATCGAAAGAAAACACAATATCAATCATCACTATTTGAAAGATTACACTTCCAAAAGAACTTATAACGGCACTTTTTATTGTTTTTTTGTCTAACTCTTCATTTGAACCTTCTACTTTATGGTGAATTTCTTTGGTACTTTTGTATAATAAAAATACACCTCCTAAAATTAAAATTATACTTTGCCCGGTAATACCACCTTTAAGCCAAGAAAAATCAAATGTAAAAAATGCTGATTTCATTGAAATCAACCAAGAAACACCCAATAATAATAAAACTCTAAATATAAGCGCTAACAAAAGTCCTAACCTTGTTGCTTTTTTAATTTTATCTTTTGGTAATTTTCCTGCAGTTATAGAAATAAATATAATATTATCAATTCCTAAAATAATTTCTAGAAATGTTAATGTTAACAATGCAATCCAGGTATCTGCATGTAAAAATATTTCCATGATTTAATCTGCTATCTTAAAAATTTCACCTTTTTGAATATAATTTGAATATCCTATTACAGCTTCAAACTGATACGAATTTTTCTCAATATTTGTTATCTTAACATGAATAGGATCTTCATCTATTGCAGTTTTAGGATGCAACATTTTTAATGTATAATCAAAATTATTTTTCCAAGAAATTGATAACGTATCTATTCTATCTTCATATTTTTCAATTTGAATAGAATCTTGTCTAATAATAATTGTTTTTTCATACCCTTTTCCTGCAGGAATTTCAAAAGTTCCAGATTTAAAACGATCTGCTTTTAAAGGTTCTGTGTTACAACTAACTATAACTGTTAAAAATAATAAAAATGCAATTTTTTTCATATTATTGAATTTAAATTCCTGTATAATTACTTGGTGTTATTGCTTTTAATTCTGTTTTAATTTCTTCAGAAACATCTAAACTATCAATAAAATTAGCCATAGATTTTTGCGTTATTTTCTCGTTGGTTCTTGTTAAACCTTTTAAAGCTTCGTATGGGTTTGGATATGCTTCTCTTCGTAAAATTGTTTGAATCGCTTCTGCAACAACCGCCCAATGATTTTCTAAATCTTCCGCAAATTTTTCTTTATTAATCAATAACTTATTCAATCCTTTTAACGTAGAAGTAAAGCCAATAATTGTATGAGCAAATGGAACGCCTACATTTCTTAAAACCGTAGAGTCTGTTAAATCGCGTTGTAAACGAGAAATTGGTAACTTAGCCGATAAATGTTCAAAAATAGCATTTGCAATTCCTAAATTTCCTTCAGAATTTTCAAAATCAATAGGATTTACTTTGTGAGGCATTGCAGAAGAACCAACTTCACCTTTTTTAATTTTCTGCTTAAAATAATCCATTGAAATATAGGTCCAAATATCTCTATTAAAATCTATTAAAATAGTATTTATTCGTTTTTGAGCATCAAAAATACCTGCTAAATGATCGTAATGTTCAATTTGAGTTGTTGGAAAAGAATGGTGTAATCCCAGTACTTTTTCAACAAAATGAGTTCCAAAAGCTTTCCAGTCTATATTTGGGTAAGCAACTTTATGTGCATTAAAATTACCCGTTGCTCCACCAAATTTAGCTGCATAAGGTATATTTTGTAATTGATTTACTTGCTGTTCTATACGCTCTACAAATACTAATATTTCTTTTCCTAAACGTGTTGGAGAAGCTGGTTGTCCGTGTGTACGTGCTAACATTGGTACGTCTTCCCAAGCAACTGCTAACTGTCTTAGTTTTTCTAAAAGAGTTGCCAATTCTGGGTAATAAACAATATCAAAAGCATCATTAATTGATAACGGAACAGACGTGTTGTTAATATCTTGAGATGTTAATCCGAAATGAATAAACTCTTTATATTGTTGCAAATTAAGTGTATCAAACTTTTCTTTAATGAAGTATTCTACAGCTTTTACATCATGGTTTGTAATACTTTCAATATCTTTTATTTTCTGAGCATCATTTGACGTAAAATCTATATAAATGCTTCGTAACTCATCAAAAAGCTCTATGTTAAAACCTGCTAATTGAGGCAAAGGAATTTCACACAAAGCAATAAAATATTCAATTTCTACTTTAACTCTGTATTTTATAAGTGCTTCTTCCGAAAAAAAAGGTGCTAAATTTGCTACTTTACTTCTGTATCTACCATCTATTGGAGATATTGCGTTTAAAATTGTTAATGCCATTTTTTAGTTTTGTGTTGAAAAATGCAAAATTAATGAAATAAAGCCAAAACTTATAGTTTTATTGTTTGTTTATCAAGTCTAAAGTTATCTTTCCTCTTGCTTTGTATGCCGCACTCTCTTTGCTTATGTTTTGTTGCAGTATTAATTTTAGTTCATGATGCACCCAATCATAATTTTTACCTAATAAAAATAAGGCATTCATACTATACGCTTTTGTTGCTACTTTATGGTTGCTAATCATCCAATCAAAGGCCGTCTCAATAATTTTATCAATATGGTTTTTATTTAATTTCTTTTTGAATAAAATATCGTTTTTCGAATTGTATTCAATTGCAATAAAATTACAAATTTTTGAAGCAGGACGTACAGCACTATCATGTTTTAGATTTCCAATATGATTTGTAAAGTAATTTAAATGCTGGGTTATACAATCTATTTTTTTTTCACAAACTATTTCTAAAATCCAAGCGGCTTTTATTGCTATTTTAGTTTCAGAAGCGAACATAATATCAATTAAATATGGTATTAGTTCGGTGTTTTCCAGTACAAAACATGCAACACGTTCTCTATTTTCTCGTTTTGCATTTTTAATATTTGTTAACTGCTTTATTAAATCGATCTTTGTCAAGAAAATTTATTTAAAAATGAATTAAAAAATAAACTACGAATATTTTTAAAATGACACAAAAATCAGTATTATTTTTTATATTAAAAAAAACACAACTCACTGCTTATCAGTATTTTCACATTTATTTTTAAATAATAACTTATACAATAAATACGCAAAACCAACGATTACATGAAGTATAACAACAATCATTATTGTATAAAACCAAAAGTTTGAAATTGCCATAATTTAATTTTGATGTTAAATTTATAAAAAGAAAATAATATCTTTATTTTTTAAACCAAATAAAATGAAAAAAATACTCTTAGGAATTTTAATTGTAATAGTTCTTATTCAATTTATAAGACCTGAAAAAAATGTTTCAAATGAAAGCATAAATGACATCTCTACTGTAATGGATATTCCAGAAAATGTACAAGAAATTATTAAAACATCTTGTGCCGATTGCCATTCAAATTCAACACAATACCCTTGGTATAGTGAAATTTCACCGGTATCATGGTATTTAGCATCACATGTAAATGATGGCAAAAAACACTTAAATTTTTCTGAATGGGCAACTTATAATAAAAATCAGAAAGAACACATTATAAAAGATTTAAAAAAAGAATTAAAATCTAAAGAGATGCCTTTAAATAGTTACTTATGGGTTCATAAAGAGGCAATCGTTTCTCCAGAACAGTATAAGATTCTTTTAGATTGGGTACATACTATTAAGGTTAATTAATAACAATGAAATTTAACGTTTACCTTACAATATTCATTAGTTTTTTAACGCTCTTTTGTTTTCAAATTAGAGGTCAAGAGCATATAAATAAATTCGATTTAAACGGAAAAAGACATGGTGTTTGGAAAAAGTACTATTCAAACAATAATATTAGATACGAAGGTACATTTAAAGCTGGAAAAGAAACAGGTGTGTTTAAATATTATGATATCACAGATTCATCGCATCCAACAATAATCAAAAAATTTAAACCTAATAGCATTACCGCAACTGTAAAATTTTACACTCTTAAAGGTACCCTAGAAAGTTCGGGAGAAATGCGAGGAAAAAATAGAATTGGAACTTGGCTGTATTATTATCCAGATGAGAAGACATTAATGATCGAAGAAAATTACGAAAATGGCATTTTAAATGGTTCGTATAAAAGCTTTTATAAAACTGGAAAAATTACCGAAATTCTTAATTATAAAAATGGAAAATTACATGGAAATGCAAAACGCTATGCAGATAATGGCGTTTTATTAGACGATTTAAATTATAACAATGGTAAATTAGAGGGTGCTGCAAAATATTATAACATTTATGGAAAATTAATTTACGCAGGAAACTATAAAAATGATGAAAAAATTGGAACATGGGAATATTATGAAAAAGGTAAAAAAGAAAACATCTCTAAATTAAAACAATAATTATATATTGCAAAAAAGAATTATTAACTTAAACTAATAAAATTGGATATCTCAAAAATATTTACAAATAACAAAGAGTGGATAGCTAAAAAGTTAAAAAAAGATGAAGATTATTTCACAAACCTAGGAAAAGGTCAAAGTCCACAAATTTTATATATTGGTTGTTCAGATAGTAGAGTATCTGCTGAAGATTTAATGGGTGTTCAGCCTGGTGATGTTTTTGTACATAGAAATATTGCAAATATGGTTCCTAACACCGATTTAAATGTAATGTCGGTAATTAATTATGCTGTAAGTCATTTAAATGTAAAACATGTAGTGGTTTGCGGACATTATTCTTGTGGAGGTGTAAAAGCAGCAATGCAATCCGAAGATTTAGGGATTTTAAATCCGTGGTTAAGAAACATTCGAGATGTGTATAGATTGCATCATACCGAATTAGATTTAATTAAAGACGAACAAAAAAAATATGATAGATTAGTTGAATTAAATGTGCAAGAACAATGTGTTAATGTTTTAAAAACTTCTGATGTACAAAAGGCCATTTTAGATAAACATATTACAGTACACGGTTGGGTCTGGGATATTCATACAGGTAAATTAATAGATTTAAAAATTGATTTTGATCAAATATTAATGGACATTAGAGAAATCTACCGTTTATCAATTGACAACTAACAGCATGTCATTTTAAAACATAAAAAAACCTTCTTAAAAAATTTTTAAGAAGGTTTTTCAATTATACTACTGTGCTCTAAACAAAAAACTTGATAATAAATAATATAGCTATAATTATCATTATTGGTTTTATTTCTTTAAATCTTCCCGTAAGTAATTTTAATAATACATAAGATAACATTCCAAAAACAATACCTTCTGCAATACTATACGTTAAAGGCATCATTATAATTGTAAAAAATGCAGGAATTGCTTCTGTATAATCTGTTAAATCAATTTTCATTATTGGAGAGATCATAAACAATCCAACAATAATTAAGGCTGGAGCTGTTGCTGCCGCAGGAATTATCATAAACAATGGTGCAAAAAATAAAGATAGCGCAAACATAGCAGCAACAGTTAAGGCTGTCATCCCTGTTTTACCACCTTCAGCAACACCAGCAGCACTTTCAACATAAGTTGTTACTGTTGAAGTTCCTAAAATTGCACCTATAAAAGTACCAATAGAATCTGCAAACAATGCCTGTTTTACCCTTGGTACTTTACCGTCTTTATCTAACATTCCAGACTTTGAAGAAACACCTACCAATGTTCCAACTGTATCAAACATATCCACAAATAAGAATGTAAATAAGACAATTAACATATCTATTGTAAATATTTGTGAGAAATCAAATTTAAAGAAAATTGGTTCAATTGATGGCGGTAAACTTACTAATGTAAAGTCCTCAGGAATTACAGTAACTCCAACAAATAAACCAAGAATAGTTGAAGCTAAAATTCCAATTAAAATAGCTCCTTTTATTTTTTTTGTTAATAAAACACCAATAATTAAAACCCCAGCTAAACCTACTAAAACAGCTGGTTCTTTCATACTCCCTAAGCTAACCAGTGTTGCAGGATTATCAACTATTAAACCAGTTCCTTTTAAACCAATAAAAGCAATAAATAATCCAATACCTACAGAAACTGCATGTTTTAAATTTAAAGGAATAGAATTAACAATAAGCTCTCGAATATTAAAAGCGGTTAGTAAAATAAAGATAATTCCTTCTAAAAAAACTGCTGTTAAGGCAAACTCCCAAGAATAGCCCATTCCAAGTACAACTGTAAATGCAAAAAAGGCATTTAATCCCATACCTGGTGCTAATGCAAAAGGTAATTTAGCTACTAAAGCCATTACTAAAGTTGCAATAACTGCAGATAAAGCTGTTGCTGTAAAAACCGCATCTTTATCCATTCCGGCTGCACTTAAAATCCCTGGATTTACAGCTAAAATATAAACCATAGTCATAAAGGTTGTAATTCCAGCTACAATCTCTGTTTTTAAGGTTGATTTATTTTCCGATATTTTAAAAAATTTGTCTAACATAATTTTGGTTTAAATATTCCACTTAATTGCTAAGGTAGGTCTTCCTTTTATAGCGTCATTATTAACAGCAAAGTTTGAAGAAATTTCTAATTCGCTCCCTACAGAAAAACTTTTATCTATATGATACCATAATTGTGGTTCTGCTAAAAGTACAGTATTGTCAGACAATCCATTTTCAGTCCATAAATCTGCAAATCCTGAAAAGGTCAATTTATCAGCTACAATATTCCAATACCATGTTCCTGTAACTTGAAAATTCCCCTCTCCGTTTGCACCTGTAAAAGCTTTATAACCTGCGTATGTAGAAAATCCCCAAGTTGCATTTCCTTTACTATAATTTGCTCCAAAAATCCAAGCTTCATTAATAGTATAACCTCCTTGAGTAGCTCCAGAACCAAAAGTTCCTAGACCTGCGTTATATTCCACGTGTAAACCAACCGGCATTTTTTCAGTTTTTAAAACACGTGCAATTTCAAAATATGATAAACTTGTTCCAGCTGCTGAATTGTAATCAAAATCTACAAAAGTAAACGTATTACCGTATTTATCCATTTTAAATAATTCAAAAGTTGTAGTAATATGCCCTCTTTCAAAATCGTTATGCAATTGAAAGTTTTGAGCTGTAACAATGGTTGTTACCAAAATTGTAAAAAGTGTTGCTAATGTTTTCATTATATATAGTATTGTTGAAGGTTAATTAAACGTCAAAAATACAGTATAAAACATTATAGAAATAGCTATTCAAAATTCAATTATTAACACTTAATTAACTATTTATAATCAAAATAAATAATGAAGCCTTTAAAATTAATTGTGCTTTTCTAATCGTTATTTGACAAATTATTAATAAAAATCAATTTTCAGAATAAAAAAACAGGTCTTTTTAATTTAAAACTCTAAATATCTAATATTGTTCCTACAAATTAAAAAAATCAATAATAACACAAAAAACACTTGATTATCAGCAGCTTATATTGTAAATTTAAATGTATAATCTAAAACATTTTTACCTATGAAACGGTCAAGGCTATTAACCCGCCTTTGGGAGTTTCAAAATCAGTTTGGTTTTATTTCAGATAACGCCATTTCAGAAATTGCCCAAAAATTAAGGGTTTCAAAAATTGAAATTGAAGGAGTCATTTCATTTTACCACTTCTTCCATCGACAACCAACTGGAAAATATATTATTTATTTAAACACCAGTATTATTTCCGAATTTAAAAACTTTGAGCACGTAAAAGTAGCCTTCGAAAAAGAAACAGGGTGCACTTTTGGAAACTATTGTAACAACTCATTATTTTCTTTGTTCGAAACCTCGTGTATTGGTTTAAGCGACCAAGAAACTGCTGCGCTTATTAATTTTTATCCTTTTACAAACTTAACTCCTCTAAAAGTAAAAAGTATTGTAAATCATTTAAAAAACGGAAAAGATTTAAGAGAAATTGCTAACAACCCCACTAGTAAAATTCAATATACACCTACCAAAGAAAAAACAATCTTTTTTAGAAAATACAATGCTGGAAATTCCTTAAAAAAATTAGTAAATGAAACTCCTGATACGATATTAGACAGTGTATTTAATTCTAAACTAAAAGGACATGGTGGTGCATTTTTTTCAACAGGTTTAAAATGGCAGTATTGTAAAGAACATAAATCTAAAGAAAAATATATTATTTGTAATGCAGATGAAGGTGAGCCTGGAACGTTTAAAGATAAGTCTTTACTAAATAATCTTCCTGGTTTAGTTATTGAAGGAATGGTGATTGCTGGCTTTATTACAGGTGCGAAAAATGGCATTATTTATTTGCGTGCTGAATATAAGTATTTACTGGGAAAATTAAAAAACACTATTGTAGAATTTGAAAAAAATGGATTTTTAGGTAACCAAATTTGCGGTATTGAAAACTTCAATTTTAAAATCAGAGTCCAATTAGGTGCTGGTGCATATGTTTGTGGTGCAGAAACCGCTCTAATTGAATCTTTAGAAGGTAAACGAGGAGAACCTAGAATTCGTCAATTTTTCCCAACTGAATCTGGTTATTTAGGGTATGCAACTGCTGTAAATAATGTAGAAACATTTGCAAAAGCTGCAAGAGTTATTGAATTAGGTACAGAGGTATTTTCTAAAATTGGAACCAAACAAAGTAAAGGAACAAAAATATTAAGTATTTCTGGCGATGTTGCAAAACCAGGTATTTATGAAATTGAATGGGGAATTTCAGTAAAAAAATTACTCACTTTATGTCAGGCTACCGCTCCATACTTTATTCAAGTTAGCGGTCCTTCTGGCGAATGTATTAATGAATCTGAATTTGATAGAAAAATTTGTGCAGAAGATTTGCTTTGTGGAGGTTCAATTATGGTATTTAATCGTTACAGAAGTATTATTCAAATTATAGAAAACTTTATTAATTTTTTTAATAAAGAATCTTGTGGTGCATGTACACCTTGTAGAGCTGGAAACCAAATCTTAGTTGAAAAGATTAAAAAAATAAAACAAGGCATTTGTACTACTAAAGATTTAAAAGATATTAAAGAATGGGGACATATAATTAGCCTTAGTAGCAGATGCGGATTAGGGCAAACCTCTTCAAATACTTTTGTTATGGCGTTAAATAAATTTAGAGATTATTTTGATTTAAAAGTAATGACTTGTGATACTAATTGCAATGTGGAGTTTGATATGAAAACTGCTATTTACGATTACGATTCTCTAATAAAAGAAACTCAACATCAATTACATTAAAGGTATTATCGCATTATATAACCAAACATTTAATTTGTTGTTATATTGTTTTTTAGACAAAATTTTTAAAATAAATACAATTTTTATGACAAATATCATATAAATTTTAAATTAATTGTAAATGAATAATTTAACAAATAACATTTAATTATACAATGTGCAAAAAATATTGATAGTTTTATTAAAAAAAAATCAATTACACCCTATAAATCAATTAATTATAAATAATTCTAACTAAAATTTTTGATACTCTTTTACAAAAAGTGTTTAAGTTGTAACTTTAATTACAGCAAATATCAATATCACTTATTATGGATAGAACACATCTATTAAACAAACTTTGGGAGTACCAACACCAATTTGGATTTATAACAGATGGGGCGGTCTCCAAAATTTCAAAAAAATTAAATGTATCAAACATTGAAATTGAAAGTGTAATATCTTTCTATCACTTTTTTCATAAAAAACCAACTGGAAAACATACTATTTATTTAAACAACAGTATTATTTCCGAATTAAAAGGTTTTGAAGCAATAAAAACAACTTTCGAAAAAGAAACAGGATGTACTTTTAATGAACAAGGTACAGAAGAATTCTCTTTATTTGAAACTTCTTGCATTGGCTTAAACGATCAAGAACCTGCAGCACTTATAAATTTTTACCCTTTTACAGATTTAACTCCTAAAAAAGTTAAACTCATCATTCAAAAAATTAGAAATGGTGAAAATGTAAAAGATTTTGCAAGTAAAGTTAAAAGCAAAATACAATCCATTCCTAAAGATAACAAAGCCATAATATTTAGACCTTACGAAATGGGTAAAAGTATTAAAGAGGGTTTAAAATATTCACCGCAAGAAATTGTAGATAAAATTTCTAAATCTAAATTATTAGGATTAGGAGGTGCTTTTTTTCCAGTTGGTTACAAATGGCAATCTTGTAAAAATAATGACGATAATACCAAATATATTATTTGTAATGCAGATGAAGGAGAGCCTGGTACTTTTAAAGATAGAGCCCTTTTTCAATACCTACCTGGGTTGCTATATGAAGGTATGACATTAGCCGGATATGCAACTGGCGCTAAAGAAGGTATTATTTATTTACGTGCAGAATACCAATACTTATTACCAGAACTTGAAAAGTTATTAGAAACTTTTTATGAAAATAATTTACTAGGTGAAAACATTTTAGGCGTTAAAGGTTTCGATTTTAACTTACGTTATCAACTTGGAGCTGGTTCTTATGTTTGTGGTGCCGCATCTGCCTTAATAGAATCTATGGAAGGTAGAAGAGGCGAACCCCCAGTGCGAATGTGGTCCGCTACAAAGCACGGATTTAAGCACAAACCAACCGTTGTAAACAATGTGGAAACGTTGGCTTACGCATCAAGAATTATAGAATTAGGCGAAGATTTTTATTTAAATTTAGGTACCGAAGATTCTCCAGGCACAAAATTAATAAGTATCTCTGGAGATATTGCTAAACCAGGAATTTATGAAATAGAATATGGTACTACTTTTAAAGAACTTTTATCTATAGAAATGAGTCAGGCAACAGCTCCCTATTTTCTTCAAGTTAGCGGTCCTTCTGGTGATTGTTTAAATAGTTCCGAGTTTAATAGAAGAATCTGTAAAGAAGATATTTTATGTGGTGGAGCACTTATGGTATTTAATAGAAATAGAGATATTCTTCAAATTTTAAGAAATTTTATGGAGTTTTTTAAAGAAGAATGTTGTGGTGTTTGTACACCTTGTAGAGCTGGAAATTTTATTTTAACAGAAAGAGTAAAAAAAATACAACGCGGTCTATGTGTTCAAGAAGATTTAGACGAAATAAAACAATGGGGGGAAATTATAAAACTTTCTAGCAGATGTGGATTAGGAAAAACATCTCCAAATTCACTTATGATGGCTATTGATAAATTTCCAGAATATTTCAATATTAAAATAGCTCCTGCAAACCTAGATCAACATGTAGAGTTTGATATGGAAGAAGCTACGCATGAGTTTGATAGTTTTATTAAAGACACACAATTATAGTTCTAAAATTCATAAAAATGAAAAATATATCATTTAAAATTGATGGAAGAGAATGTATAGCTGAAAAAGGTCAAAACTTAATTGAAGCTGCCAAACAAAACGGAGTTTTTATTCCAACTTTATGTCATTTCAAACATTTAAATCCATTGGGAAGTTGCAGAGTTTGTACCGTTAAAAATAATGGTAAAACAATTGCTGGATGTACAGTAAATGTTGATGAAGGAATGGATATTGAAGTAAACACAACAGAATTATTAGATGCTAGAAAAGCTATTTTAGAAATGATGTTTGTTGAAGGTAATCACTTCTGCCCTTCTTGTGAAAAAAGTGGTGATTGTCAAATGCAAAATTTAGGCTACGAAACAGGTATTAGATACACTCGTTTTCCTCATTTATTTGTAGATAGAATTGTAGATGCCCGTCCAGAACGCATTGTTGTAAATCAAAACCGTTGTATAAAATGCAAACGGTGCATTGAAGAAATTAAAACAAACGATGGAAATAACGTATTTAGCTTTACAAATAGAGGAAACAGCACCTTGGTTTCTATAGATTATGAACAAGAAGCAAAACTTTCAGACGCACAAGCCGCTTATGCAATGCAAATTTGTCCAACGGGTTCTATTTTAGTTAAAGGTAAATCCTTTGGAAAACCTTTTGGAGATCGCCTTTTTGACCATACAAATGAAGGTAAAAACATTTCATTAAACGAAATAAAAAAACATAAAACTTCCAATAAGAAAAAAAGAATTGCAACAACATCTTTAGCAGGATGTTTCGGTTGTCATATGTCTATGTTAGATGTAGATTTAGGATTGTTAGATTTACTAGAAGTGGTAGAATTTAACAAATCTCCAATTACTGATATAAAAAATTTCAGTAAACGCTGTGATATTGGACTTATTGAAGGTGGCTGTTGTAATACCCATAATATTGAAGTGTTAAGAGAATTCAGAAAAAATTGTGACATTTTAGTTTCCGTTGGCGAATGTGCTATTTGGGGTGGCGTACCTGCAATTAGAAATACCGTACCCTTAGAAGAATGTTTAAGAGAGGCTTATTTAAATTCTTTAACAAGTGAAGAAAACGAAACTATTATTCCAAACCACGAAGATATTCCTAAAATACTAAACAAAGTATACTCTAACCACGAAGTTGTAAAAATTGATTACCACATTCCTGGTTGTCCTCCAAATGCAAATCATATATGGAATGTTGTAAAACACATTCTTTTTGAAGAAGAATATTCAATTGCATACCCAGAGTTTAAGTATGACTAACTACTAAAACAGTTAAAATGAATAAGAAAAAAATAATTATAGAACCTGTTACACGTGTTGAAGGACACGGAAAAGTAACCATTAAATTAGATGAAAACGGTAAAGTAGAAGATGCCTTTTTACATATAGTAGAATTTAGAGGTTTTGAAAAATTTATTCAAGGGCATCCGTATTGGGAAGCTCCTGTTTTAGTGCAACGTTTATGTGGAATTTGCCCTGTTAGTCATCATATTGCAGCAGCTAAAGCAATTGATCAATTAGTAGGTATAGATGCAGAAAACTTAACTCCTACTGCTACCAAACTACGTAAATTATTACATTACGGACAAATATTTCAGTCGCATTCCTTACACTTTTTTTACCTCGCATCACCAGATCTTTTATTTGGAATTGATGCTCCCGCAGAAAAAAGAAATATTGTAGCTGTTGCAGAAGCGAATCAAGAACTTGCAAAAAAAGGTATTTTAATGCGAAAGTTTGGTCAGGAAATTATCAAAGCTTTAGCTGGAAAAAAAATACACGGAATTTTAGCAGTTCCAGGAGGAGTTCATAAAACATTTACTAAAGAAGAACGCGAGTATTTTTTAGATGGAAAACAAATTCCAAATATTGATACAATGATTGAATGGTCGAAAGAAATTATCGACTTTATGAAAAACTATCATTTTGAAAATGCACAATGGATAGATAATTTTGCGGCATATCCTTCAAATCATTTAGGTTTGGTAGATAAAGAAACTGGTGCTATGGAATTCTACAATGGTCGTCTTCGCTCCATAGATTTTGAAGGAAATGAATTGTTAAATATTCCAGATACAGAATATCGTTACCATTTTAAAGAAGCTGTAGAACCTTGGTCTTACCTAAAATTTCCTTACATGAAGAAATATGGAAGAGAAAAAGGGTGGAACCGTGTTGGCCCATTAGCTCGTATAAATACCAGCGCATATATTCCTACACCACTTGCAGAATTTGAACGTCAAATATTTAAAAGGTACACACAAAACAAGCCAAATAATATGACTATGCATACGCATTGGGCACGTTTAATTGAAATGCTTCATTGTGCCGAATTAATAAAAGAATTATTGTTAGATGATGATTTAATGGGAACGGATTTAGTAACTCAAGGAACCCCAAGAAATAAAGGTGTTGGTATTATTGAAGCACCACGAGGAACACTAATTCACGAATATCATACAGATGATAAAGGTTTAATTACTAAATGTAATTTAATAGTATCTACAACACATAATAACGAAGCTATGAATCGTGGAGTTAGAGCTGTTGCTAACGAGATTTTAAGTGAAAAGCCCGAAATTACAGAACCAATGCTAAATCAGGTTGAAATTGCAATTAGAGCTTACGATCCTTGTTTAAGTTGTGCCACACATGCTTTAGGACAAATGCCATTAATAGTTCAATTGGAAGATCATAAAGGAAATTTAATTGATGAAAAAATTAAATAACATTCTAATTATTGGAATAGGAAACAACACACGTCGAGACGATGGTCTTGGTTGGTGTTTTTTAGACAATCTAAAAAAAGAAGGTTACAATGAAGTTAATTTACTGTGTAAGTACCAATTAATGGTTGAAGATGCAGAGCTGATTGCCGAGTTTGAAACTGTAATTTTTGTTGATGCTTGTAAAACAGTGCTAAAAAATGGTTTTGAAATTGAACGTATTTATCCTGCTGAACATGTTGCATTTTCAACTCACGAAATCCCCCCAAATCAGGTGCTAAATTTGTGTGAAAACATCTACAATAAAAAGCCAAAAGCATTTATTATAAAAATACAAGGATATGTATGGGATATTGAAATTGGACTTAGTGAAAAAGCAACTGAGAATTTAACAAAAACTATTTCATCTTTTAAACTGTTAACCTTTTAAAATTATTAAATTTGTTCTTTAATTTTCTTTAAAATGCAAAAAGAATTTATTCCGAAATTGTTTTCACTTTTAAAACAAGGAATAACTAAAGAAACTATAACCAAAGACACTCTATCAGGTTTAATTGTTGGGATTGTAGCACTTCCATTAGCAATTGCCTTTGCAATAGCTTCTGGTGTTTCTCCAGAAAAAGGTATAATTACAGCTGTTATTGCAGGAATCATAATTTCGGCTTTTGGAGGTAGTAGAGTTCAAATTGGAGGTCCAACAGGTGCTTTTATTGTTATTGTTTATGGAATTGTACAACAACATGGCGTAAACGGACTTACAATTGCAACTTTTATGGCTGGTTTTATTATAATTATAATGGGATTGGCTAAACTAGGGAATTACTTGAAATTTATTCCATACTCACTAATTGTTGGTTTTACCAGTGGAATTGCTCTTATTATTTTTTCATCTCAAATAAATGATTTTTTAGGACTCAACATCTCAAATGTCCCAGCTGATTTTATAGACAAATGGATTGTCTATTTTAACAATTTTAGTAATATCAATTGGTATGCAATTGTAATTGCTTTAGCTACAATATTAATCACATTATATTTTCAAAAAATAGTACCTAAAATTCCAGGCTCAATTATTGCCATTCTGCTTGCAACGCTTGTAGTTCAATATTTTAATATTCCGGTTGCTACTATTGAAAGTAATTATGGTGAAATTCCTAGCAATATTAGTTTACCTTCAATTCCAAAGGTAGATTTTGAAATTATTAAAGCACTTATTCAACCTGCATTTGCAATTGCAATTTTAGGAAGCATCGAATCACTGCTTTCTGCTGTAGTTTCAGACTCTATGATTGGTGGTAAACACCGTTCAAATATAGAACTAATAGCCCAAGGAACTGCAAATATTTTTAGTGCAATTTTTGGAGGAATTCCAGCAACTGGTGCTATTGCCAGAACTGCTACTAATGTTAAAAATGGAGGTAGAACTCCAATTGCAGGTATTATTCATTCTTTAGTTTTACTTGCTATTATGTTGTTATTTGCACCTTATGCAAAACTAATTCCAATGTCGTGTTTAGCAGGAATCTTAATTGTTGTTGCTTATCATATGAGCGAATGGAGACAATTTAAATCTATTTTAAAAGGGAATAAAACGGATATTATTATTTTACTTACTACATTCTTTTTAACTGTAGTTTTCGATCTAATTATTGCTATTGAAATTGGAATTGTACTTGCAAGCCTTATGTTTATGAAAAGAATGAGTGAGTCTGTTCATATTAAAAATATTTCTTCTGAAACTAGAACAGGTGAACATCTTTTTGATGAAGAATTATCAAATTTACCAAAAGAAGTATTACTTTATGAAATAAATGGTCCTTTGTTTTTTGGTGCTGCAAGGCAATTTCAAGAAACAATTACTGCTTTTAATAAAGATTACAAAGTTATTATTTTAAGAATGCGTTATGTCCCAATGATTGATGCTACTGGATTTCAAAGCTTAAAAGAAATAATTAAAACATTTAAAGATGAAGGTGTTTTAATTATTTTATCTGGAATTAGTTCAGATTTAAGAGCTGACTTCCGAAAAAATGACATTTATACTCTTATTGAGCGAAAATATATTGTTGCAAATATATCTATGGCTATTTCAAGAGCTAAAAATTATTTGAAATTAGAAGAATAAAAGAAATTTTAGAATAAACCTACCAAATAATTGTAGCCTAAAGCAATACCTATAGCCAATCCAAAACTTAATAAATCGCCTCTATAAATTTCCCATTGCGTTAGTTCCAAACCATACTTATTTAAAATACTTTTTAGTTTAGGAAGCCATAACTGTGGAGTTACATTTCTTGAATTTATAATATCACCTGTTAGTTTAGTACACTTGTCATTTTAATTTTTCTTTACTTCAAATATATTGTTTTCATCTCACAAAGCAAACAATTATAGGGTTTAAACCCAATATTAAAATTTATCAGGTTTTAAGTAAATAAATTAAAATATAACCTCTAGAATGAATAAATTAATTACCAAAAGCAGTTAAAACCAACTTTCTACTACCTCCATAATCTCTATGCTCACATAAATAAACACCTTGCCAAATACCTAAATTTAAGGTTCCATTTGTTATAGGTATCTGAATTGAACTTCCTAATAATGAATTTTTTATATGTGCAGGCATATCATCTGCTCCTTCATAGGTATGAATATAATATGGCATATTTTCTGGAACCATTTTATTAAAATGACTTTCAAAATCGGTTCTAACCGTTGAATCTGCATTTTCATTAATTGTTAAACTTGCGGAAGTATGTTTTATAAAAACTTGTAATTGTCCAATAGAAATTTGCTTAATTTCAGGGAAGGCATTTATAATTTCAGAAGTTATTAAATGAAATCCTCTTATAACTGGTTTTAAACTAATTTCTTTTTGATAAAATTTCATACAAATTATATTTTAGAAATGATTTCATCTGCAATTGCCAAACAAGCAGTTGCTGCCGGAGATGGCGCATTTATTACGTGAATATTATTCTGCTGCTTTTCAATTTTAAAATCGTCTACCATATTACCATTATAATCTATAGCTTGCGCTCTAACTCCAGATCTTGCGGGTTGCACATCATTTTCGGTAAGTGAAGGCATCATTTTTTGAAGTTCTTTAACAAACAATCTTTTAGAAAATGCACGTTTATACTCGTCAATTCCTTTCCGCCAATGTTTACCAAATAATTTCCAAGTTCCTTTAAATGTTAAAGCTTCAAAAGTATCTTTTAAACTAAAACTTGTTCTATTATAACCTTCTCTTTTAAATGTAAAAACAGCATTTGGACCACATTCTATACTTCCGTTCACCATCCTTGTAAAATGAACTCCTAAAAATGGAAATTTTGGATCTGGAACTGGATATACTAAATTATTAATTTTATAAGAGGCTTCTGGTGTTAATTCAAAATAATCACCTCTAAAACCGACAATTTTTACAGCTAATTTTATGTTATCTTTTTTTGCGTTTCTATCGGATTGTAATCCTGTACAAAAAATTACTTGCGAAGCTTCAAAAACACCCTTAGTTGTTGTAAGAATTGTTTTATTATTTGAAGAATCAATAATTTTTACTTCAGAAGAAGCATAAAAATTACTTTTAGTATTAAGCATTTCTATTTGTCTTACAAATGCTTTACAAACTCCAACATAGTCTATTATACCAGCTGTTGGTACCCAAATTGCTTTTATTCCTTTTATAAATGGTTCTTTTTGTTGAATTTCTTTTGAAGTTAAAAAGGAAATACCTTCAGTTCCATTTTGTATTCCTCTCTTATAAATATCTTCTAAAATTGGTAATTCTTTATTCTTTGTAGCTACTATAATTTTTCCGCAAATATCGTGTTTTACATTGTTTTCTTTTGCAAAATGAACTAGTTGAGTATGACCATTATTACAATTTTCAGCTTTATAACTTCCTGGCTTATAATAAATACCAGAATGCATTACACCTGAATTTCTTCCTGTTTGATGTTTACCAACTTCAGTTTCTTTTTCTAAAATGGCAATAGATTTATTGGGGAATTTTAATTGTAATTTATAGGCTGAAGCCAAACCAACTATACCGCCACCAACAACAATAAAATCGTATTTATTGGACATACTTTGTTTTTCCAACAAAGTTCAGCAAAACAAAAGAAATTAAAAAGAAAACTGCTAAAAACAATACACTCCACTGCATAGAACCTGTCAAAGAAACTAACAGCCCAAATACAAGCATACCAAAAACGATTGCAATTTTTTCAGTTACATCATAAAAACTAAAATAAGTTGCGTGGTCTTTAGTTTCAGGTAATAATTTAGAATAAGTAGAACGAGAAATTGATTGTATTGCACCCATAACCAGACCAATAAGCGCTCCCAACCCGTAAAAATAGAGATGTATATTTTCTTGAGATTTATCTAATAAGAAAGCAATAAAACAAACTGTTGTCCATATTAAAACTGTAATTTTTAAGGTAGAAATATTTCCAATCCTGTCTGACAACCTAGAAAATATAAACGCACCAACAATACCAACAATTTGAACCACCAAAATAACTGCGATTAAATCTAACGTAGGCAAACCAAGTTCTTTACTTCCAAAAATACCCGCCATTAAAATAATTGTCTGTACTCCAATACTGTACATAAAAAAGGAACTTAGAAAGAATTTTAACTCTGGATGTTGTTTTAATTCAATAGCAACTATTTTTAATTCGTGTAAACCTTTCCATATAAAATCTTTAGCAGGTTTTCTGTTGTACACATTATTTGGGAGCTTTGCATATGTTACTTGAGCAAATCCAAACCACCAAACACCAACAATTAAAAATGTTAATCGAGAAGCAAAACCAGCGCTTGGCAACCCAAACAATTCAGGTTTATTAATCATTACCAAACTTAATAACAATAATAAAATAGAACCCGAATATCCAAAAATAAATCCTTTTGCACTAACATCATCTTGTTGTTCTGGATGCGCAACTTCGGGTAAATAGGCATTGTAAAATACAATACTTCCCCAAAACCCAATACTTGCCAATATTGTAAATATTATACCAACCCATAAGGTTGTTTCATCTTTAAAAAAGAACAAACTCATAACAGATAATGAACCTAACAAACAAAATGCTTTTAAAAACTTTAATTTATTCCCTGTATAATCTGCAATACCCGATAAAATTGGAGAAATAAACGCAACTATTAAAAAGGAAAAAGCTAAGGTGTAATCGTATAGCGTAGTTGGATTCCACTGTGTGCCCAAAAAAGTAATTTCCCCTTCAATATTAGTGAATGATTCCGTTAAACTACTATAATAAATTGGAAAAACTGCTGTGCTAATAACTAAAGAATACACTGAATTTGCCCAATCGTAAAATGCCCATGCATTTATAAGTTTTTTATCGCCTTTTTTTAACATATACTTTTCTAAAAATAAAAACCGTTTCTTTTTTAGAAACGGTTTACAATATACTATAAATATTTTTCTCTATATTTTAAAAGCAATAACTATTGTACATTGTATTTTTTTGCCAACTCAACAGCTGTCGGTAAATATGCTTTTAAATTTTTAATTCTTGTTTCGTTTGATGGATGCGTACTTAAAAATTCAGGAGGAGCTTGTCCAGAATTTGCTTTTTGGCTCATTCTAATCCAAACATTAATTGCTTCTTGTGGTTTATACCCAGCCATAATCATAAAAACCATACCTAGTTTATCTGCTTCTGTTTCATGTGTTCTACTATAAGCAAGCATTCCAACCTGTGAGCCAACACCATAGATTGTATTCCATAATTGCTGTGTTTTTGGATCCTTATTATTTGTTCCAATTGCAACTGCTACACCACCTAATTGCTGTCCATAAGCACTTGTCATACGTTCTTGACCATGTTTTGCAAATGCGTGTGCTACCTCATGCCCCATTACTGCAGCAATGCCATCTGTGTTTGCACAAATTGGTAAAATACCATGATAAAAAACTACTTTTCCTCCAGGCATACACCAAGCATTTACAGTTGGGTCATCTATTAAATTAAATTCCCAACGGTAATTATCTGCTTCACTCACCATATTATTGGCTCTCATAAATTTATCTACAGCTTTGGAAATTCGTAGTCCAACAGACTGAACTTCATTAGTCATTTTTAAATCCGAAGAAATTTTATTCTCTTTCAAAAAACCTTCATACTGAGCAAAACTTGCAGGTAAAATTTGTGCATCATTTACTATATTAACTCGCTTTCTTCCAGTAATTGGAACTGTGCTACAACTAATTACAAAGAGTAATACTAACGTTAAGGAAATTATTTTTTTCATTTATCACTTTTTTTATTGTTACTTTTTTGTTTAAAGTAACAAATTCTATCTTTATCCGCAAATTTAAAATTAACAATGCAACAAAATAAATCTAATACTTTAACTAAAACAAAAAATATTTCAAAAATTCCAAGGTCAATAATTATACCAGGTAAAATATTACAATATATTGCTCCATCACTTGCAACCAAATATGCCATAAAACTATTTAAAACACCCATAAAATTTAGAACACCTGACCGTGAAAAAATGATGGCTAAAAGCGCACAAAAAGAAATGGTTTTTATTCCTGAATTAAATAAAAAAGTAATGGTTTACACTTATGGGTACTCTAAAAGAAAAGTATTATTAGTGCATGGATGGTCTGGTAGAGGCACTCAGTTGTATAAAATTGCTGATAAATTATTAGAAAACGGATTTATGACTATTAGTTTTGATGCACCTGCACATGGAAGATCTGAAGGTAAAGTAACTTTAATGAATGAATTTATTACTGTTTCTAAATTTTTAGAAAATAAATATGGGTCTTTTGAAATAGCTATTGGGCATTCTTTAGGAGGAATGGCGGTTTTAAATAGTGTTAAACAAGGTCTTACGTTAAAAAAAGTAATAATTATTGGATCTGGAGATATAATTACTGATATTTTAAGAGTATTTACCTCTAAATTAGAATTAAAAGAAAAAATGGTTAAAAACATGAAAAACTATTTTTTTAAAAAAATTGGTTATAATATAGATAGTTATTCAGCAAGTGTGGCCGCCAAAAGCGTTAAAATTCCAACTTTAATAGTACACGATACAGAAGACAGAGAAGTTCCTGTAAGTTGTGCGCATAATATTCGTCAAAACACTAAACAAGGAGAACTTTTAATAACAAATGGCTTAGGACATACCAGAATATTAAAAGATAATTTTGTAGTAAAAAGTATTGTTGAATTTATAAAAAGAAACCCTTAGTATGAAAAAATTACTGTTTTTTTTAGTTGCAGTTACTTGTATTATTTCAACCAGTAATTCTCAAGAAAAAAAAGAAAAAATTATGATTAAAAAAATCGATAAAACAGAAGAACAATGGAAACAGGAATTAACTCCTGAACAATATTACATATTACGTCAAAAAGGAACAGATCGTCCAAGTGAAGGTGGTTTTACTTCTCATTTTGAAAAAGGAACTTATCATTGTGCAGCTTGTAACCTACAACTTTTTGAATCGAATAGTAAATTTGAATCGCATTGTGGTTGGCCTTCTTTTGATGATGCCATTGACGGAACAATTAATTATGTTAGAGATACTAGCTTAGGTATGATTAGAACTGAAATTATTTGCGCTGCCTGCGACGGACATTTAGGTCATATTTTTGATGATGGCCCAAAAGAAACTACAGGAAAGCGTTATTGTGTAAATACAACTTCTATTAAATTTATTAAGACGGAAAAATAAAAAATAAAAAAATTAGTACTAATAAAAAAAAGGCTTAGAGTTTAAACTCTAAGCCTTTTGTAATAATTTACCTTTGGATATAAAGCTTATTTATTTACTCCTATTCTCCACATTTGAGACATAATTGATTCCGTAGATTTTTCCCAATCTTTAAGAGCATTTGCCCAACTTCCTTCACCATAAATTTCTTCAAAATGCTTTTTAATCCCTCCATTATCTTCATCCATTTCAGCCCAATTATTTAAAGTCCAAACTATTGCAACATCTCTTCCTTCACCATCTCTAAATTGGTTGTTATAAACATTTAAGTTCCCTTCTCCCCTTTTTTCATGAGCCTTTTTAACTTTCTCCATAAACTCATTAAACTTATAATCTTGACCTTTTTTTACGTCAATAAACCAAATATTTTCAAGTTTTGGAGTGTCTGTTGTTCCATCTTTTCTATAGGAAAGTTTTTTATTGTATCGCCAAAACTCATTTCTTCCATACTCTAAAACAGTTGGAGATACATTTTTATCCCAATCATTTGCGTGTGCAGCATTATCAGGTCTAGCGTCTAAATCTGTAAAAGTACAAGGCCCCATAATCCAAACATACCACCCAGCTTCTTTTCCAGTTATAATCATATCTAAAGAAGCTTTAAAAACTCCTTCTTTATGATATTTCTCATTATGCGATTTCACAGCAGCTTCAAAAGCTTTTTCCATCCCTATTTTAGGTTGCATGTAGGTGACTTCAACCATTGAATAAGATTCTTTTTCTTCCTGTGCATTTACAGTAAATGTAGTTACCATTATTGCAAATACCAAAGTTGCAATTAAGTTTGATTTTGTTCTCATAGTTAAAATATTATTTAGTTAGTAGTTAAAATATATATCAAATAATTTGATATCAAATTGAAAACTGGGGTAATAATTTGGAGTTAAAAAATTAAAGTTACAACAAATATAATATGTAACTTTTAACACATTAGAACCGTAAGATACTTTAAATTAATTACTTATAAAAATTTTTATTTAAAAAAAATTAATTTAGCTTTTAAACCTTTGAATTTATTCTATAAAAAAACACTTCAATTTAAAAAAAAGAAGTGTTTTAAATTCTACTTAAAATGTATTCAACTTAAATAAAAACTGGTGCTGGAATTTCAATTTTATCGCTATACATTTGCCATAATTTAAACCCACCAGCAACATTAACGATATTATTAATGTTGTTGTGTTTTAAAATAAGTTCAGCTAAATATCCTCTTAATCCTTTTTGACAAAAAATAATAATTGGTTTATTTAATTTTTTAATAGTTTCAATATTACTTCTTAAAGAATCTAGTGGGTAATTAATTGCATTTGGAATAGTACCTTTTTCATATTCTTTAACAGTTCTTACATCTATTAAAGTGTATTCTTCTAATTTTTTTTCACTTAAAAAATCGTTTAATTCTTCAACAGAAACTTGTACACTTTTATTATTTAAAATATTTTCTGTAACAAAACTAGAAACTACAACAGGATCTTTTGCTGGAGAAAATGGTGGAGCATATGCTAAATCTAATTGTGCTAAATCGGTAATTTTAAGTTTTGCATAAATTGCAGTACTTAAAACATCTACTCGCTTATCAACTCCTACTTCGCCAAAAAGTTCTGCTCCTAAAATCTCTTCACTTTTGGCATGGTAATAAATTTCAGTAATTAAGTCTTTTTGATTTGGGTAATAACTCGGAGTAGCACCAGCAACTGAAAGTACAGTTTTAAAAGGAATTTCTAACTCTTGTAAAGCTTTTGGATTTAACCCAGTACGTGCCAATGTATAATTAAAAACCTTTACAATGGCTGTTTTATAAGCTCCTTTAAATTGAATATTTTGCCCAACTGCATTTGCTCCTGCTGCTCTACCTGCTTTATTTGAATGTGTTCCCAATGGGAAATAATCAAATTGATTGGTTTGTAAATTTTTAATGGCAACATTATCACCAGCAGCAAAAACATCTTTAATAGATGTTTCCAAACGTTCATTAACTTTTAATGCGCCATTTCCAATATATTCAGCTCCATTCTCAAGCAATAGATCTGTATTTGGCTTTATACCTACACTTAAAATAACAAAATCGGTTTTTATAGTATTACCATCTTTTGTTTTTATACCCTTAATTTTCCAATTTTCATCTAATTCAAATTCAGATACTAAACTAGAAGTTAATATTTCAATTTCATTTTCTTTTAAAATTGTTTCAGCAAAATTCCCGAATTTTTGTTGCCACATATTTAATATTTGGTTATCACCTTCAATAAGTGTAACCTCTTTGCCAGCTTCTTTTAAATTTTCAGCGACTTCAACCCCAATTAGTCCTGCACCAATTACAGTAATATGTTTTGAATTTAAAGCCAAGCCCTCCTTAGTAATTTTATCGAAATCAATCATACTTCTACAAGTTGACCAATTTGTGGCTTTTTCAATATTTTTTATTGGTGGTACAATCGATTTTGCTCCAGTTGCAAAAACCAAGGTATCATAACTATAATCTCCTTTTTTTGAATAAACAATTTTATTATCTGTGTCAATTTTAACAATTTCTTCATTTAAACGAACATCAATATTAAAACGTGTTCTTAATAATTCTGGTTGCACTACAATTAAATTACTTCTGTCTTCAATAACACCAGAAAAAGCATACGGCATTCCACAAGTAGCATAACTTATATTTGCTCCTTTCTCAAACAGAACTATTTCTGCATTTTCATCTTCTCTTCTTGCTTTTGCTGCTGCAGATGGTCCTGCGGACAAACCTCCTATTACTATTATTTTTTTCATCCTATAGTATTAATTTTATGCAAATTTTTAACTTTTTTTTGAATTAGAACGTAATTAATATCACTATTTCGTTTACGTAATTATTGTTACTTTTTAATAAATTTTTTATGTTCAAAACTACGTTTTATATTTTGTTAGCTAAATCATTTCTACATTCAATTTTAATTTAAAAAGGTTCTAAAACCTTTATGAAAACTAAAATTTATTTATATCTTAAACAAAACATAAAATGAGTATCATAAAAATTGATTTTTATTCATTTTTGTTATCTTTGCATTTCTAAAAAACTGAAGCAAGAATATGTTTAATAATTTAAGTGATAAATTAGATAAAGCCCTTCATGTACTAAAAGGTCATGGAAAAATTACAGAAGTAAATGTTGCTGAAACTTTAAAAGAAGTAAGAAGAGCTCTTTTAGATGCCGATGTTAACTTTAAAATAGCCAAAAACTTTACAAAAACTGTAAAAGAAAAAGCACTTGGACAAGATGTTTTAACATCTTTAAATCCTGGACAATTAATGGTGAAAATTGTTAAGGATGAACTTACTGAATTAATGGGTGGAGAAACTGTAGGAATTAATCTTTCAGGTACACCAACCGTTATTTTAATGTCTGGTTTACAAGGTTCAGGTAAAACTACTTTTTCTGGTAAACTTGCAAATTACTTAAAAACTAAAAAAACTAAAAATGTTTTATTAGTTGGTTGTGATGTTTATAGACCCGCTGCAATAAATCAGTTACAAGTTGTTGGAGAACAAATTGGAGTTGAAGTTTATGCAGAAATTGGCAATCAAAATCCAGTTGAAATTTCTCAAAATGCACTTAAACATGCAAAAGCAACTGGTAAAAATGTAGTTATTATTGATACCGCAGGTCGTTTAGCTGTTGATGAAGCTATGATGACCGAAATTTCGAACATTCATAAGGCTGTAAACCCGCACGAAACACTCTTTGTTGTAGATTCTATGACTGGACAAGATGCTGTAAATACTGCAAAAGCGTTTAATGATATATTAAATTTTGAAGGTGTTGTACTTACAAAATTAGATGGTGATACACGTGGTGGTGCTGCTTTATCTATAAAATCTGTTGTTAATAAACCAATTAAGTTTATTGGTACTGGAGAAAAAATGGAAGCAATTGATGTTTTCTATCCAGACCGTATGGCTGACAGAATTTTGGGAATGGGTGATGTTGTTTCTTTAGTAGAACGCGCTCAAGAACAATATGATGAAGAAGAAGCTAGAAAAATTCAAAAGAAAATTGCAAAAGACCAATTTGGCTTTGATGACTTTCTGAAACAAATTCAGCAAATCAAGAAAATGGGTAACATGAAAGATTTGATGGGAATGATACCTGGTGCTGGAAAAATGATGAAAGATGTTGATATTGATGACGATGCATTTAAAGGTATTGAAGCTATGATACATTCAATGACTCCAAGTGAAAGAACTGAGCCAAAAACTATTAACGCTTCCAGAAAAAAACGTATTGCAAAAGGATCTGGAACAAGTATTCAAGAAGTAAATCAATTGTTAAAACAATTTACTCAAATGAGTAAAATGATGAAAATGATGCAAAACGGTGGCGGTAGACAAATGATGCAAATGATGAAAGGTATGGGGAAATAGTTATTGAATTGAACATTCATGCTATTTTAAAACAGCAAAGAAGTATATAATAGTTGAAAAACTGAAAACTAAAATAATATGATAATTCTTGACGGTAAAAAAACATCTGGAGATTTAAAAGTTGAAATAGCTACAACTGTAAAACAATTAAAAGAACAAGGAAAAAAAACACCTCATTTAGCTGCTATTTTAGTTGGAACTGATGGAGCAAGCATGACTTATGTAAACGCAAAAGTTAAAGCATGTGATTTGGTTGGTTTTAACTCAACACTTATTGAACTTCCTGAAAACACTACCGAAGAAAAATTATTAAAAGAAATTAACAACCTTAATAACAATAAAGATATTGATGGTTTTATAGTACAATTACCTTTACCAAAACATATTGACGAACAAAAAGTATTAATGGCGGTAAATCCCGATAAAGATGTAGATGGGTTTCATCCAACTAATGTTGGTAGAATGACGTTAGATTTACCTTCCTTTTTACCAGCAACCCCGTTTGGAATTTTAGAATTATTAGAACGATACAAGGTCGAGACCTCTGGTAAACACGTGGTTGTGATTGGTAGAAGTCATATAGTTGGACGACCAATGAGTATTTTAATGAGCCAAAAAAGACCTGCAGGAAATGCAACAGTTACAGTTGCTCACAGCCGAACAAAAAACTTAAAAGAATTTACTTTACAAGCTGATATTATTGTTGCTGCATTAGGTATTCCAGAGTTTTTGACTGGCGATATGGTTAAAGATGGTGTTACTATTATTGATGTAGGAATTACAAGAGTTGAAGATGCTACAAAAAAACGAGGTTATAGACTAGCTGGTGATGTTCATTTTGAGAGTGTTGCTCCAAAATCTTCTTTTATTACACCTGTTCCGGGTGGTGTTGGGCCAATGACAATTGCCATGCTTCTAAAAAACACATTGTTAGCATGTGAAAGAAAAAGTTGATTTTTTTTCTTTAAAAAACCAACAATAATTACTGATCTTTTTACGCTTCTCTATTTACCAAATCCATTGAAAAAGCTGGTAGACAAATTGCTATATATTCACATTCTTTATCAAACGGATTGGAATACTGAATTCTTGTTCCTTTTAAAATTTTAATAGATTCACCTGCCTCCAAAACAACCAATTTTCCATCAATATTAAACTGTTTTTTTCCTTTAATAATGTAGGTGTATTCATCAAAATCTGGGGTTTGAAAAGGTTCACTCCACTCTGGAGGAGCAATCATACGTGCAATACTTAATTCTGAAATAACACTTGCTAAACCAAAATGTTCTTCAATTAATTTACCATCTGTAGTTGGTACAATAAATGGTGATTTTTGAATATAATATTTTTTCATTTATATGAATTTTATCAACTTATTTAGTTCAGTTATTTATAAGGTATTGGTATTCTCCTTTTTTAATTATTTAAAAATACTAAAAAATGATTTAAAAATCGTAAATTAGTAAGTGAATCTCACCTCAATTTATAGTATTAATTATAAAAATCTAAAGAAATGAAACTTACATTTTTAGGAGGAGCAGGTACAGTTACAGGGTCAAAAATTTTATTGGAAATCAATTATAAAAAAATTTTAATTGATTGTGGCTTATTTCAAGGTCTAAAAGAATTAAGACTTAAAAATTGGGATAAACTTCCTATAGATTTAAACGAATTGGATTTGGTTATACTTACGCATGCGCATTTAGATCATTCTGGATATTTGCCTATGCTTATTAAAAATGGCTACAAAGGCGAAATCTATTGTACAGAAGCTACCAAAGATTTAACAGAAATTATTTTATTAGATAGCGGTAAAATACAAGAAGAAGATGCTAAACGAGGAAATAAATATGAATATACAAAACACAAACCTGCAAAACCTTTATACGATGTTAAAGATGCAAAAAAAGTTTTTTTACATTTTAAAACTTTTGAATTAAACAAATGGAATACTATTGATGAAGAAATTCAGTTTAAATTTTTAAATAGTGGGCATATTTTAGGAAGCGCATTTGTTTTAATAAAAATAAATGAAAAAATTATTGCTTTTTCAGGAGATATTGGTAGAAAAAACCCCATTCTATTACCTCAATTTGAATATATTGAGAAAGCCAATTATTTAGTTATTGAATCTACTTACGGCAATAGAATTCATAAAGATATTTCAATTATTGACGAATTGGATAAATATATAAAGCATACATATTCTAAAAAAGGTATTTTAATTATTCCTACTTTTTCAGTAGAAAGAGCTCAAGAAATTATATACCTATTAAGTATTTTAAAACGCGAAAAAAAACTTCCAAACATTCCTATTTATTTAGATAGTCCAATGGGAGTAAATGCTACAAAAGTTTATTTTAAGTATGAAAATATTCATACTTTAAGTCCATTAGATATAAAAAGTATGTTAAATACTGTGCATTTAATTAGCGATGTTAGCGCTTCAAAAGCAGTGGTAAATGATAATGCTCCTAAAATTATATTGGCTGGAAGTGGAATGCTCACAGGAGGAAGAGTGTTACACTATTTACATAAATATATTGGCGATAAAAAAAATAGTATTTTAATTGTTGGATTTCAAGCAGAAGGAACAAGAGGTAGGGCTTTATTAGCTGGTGATTCTGAAATAAAATTTTTTGGTAAATTTCATAAAATAAATGCTGAAATATTTAAGATAAATGCTTTCTCTGGTCATGCCGATCAATCTGAATTACTAGATTGGTTAAAACATTTTAAAAAGGCTCCAGTTTTAACATTTATAAATCACGGAGAACCACACCAAAGCCAAGCTTTAAAAGTTAAAATAAAAACTGATTTAAATTGGAACTGTACTGTTGCTAAAATGAATAACAGGTATTATTTGAACTAATTAAACCAAATAGTAAAGTATTTAATTTTTGCAATATCTGGAATTTGATCAATAGAAACTTCATCTCTACTAAAAGTATTTAAACCTAATTGTTTTTTATCTATAGATATTGTGGCATTTAACTCATCAATAAACAATGTTGCAGATGTTAATGTAGTTTCTACCTTGTTAACTATATAATTTTCATTAATATCTTTAAATGTAGATTTTAATGAAATCCCTTTATCTGTAATATAATTAGAATCAAAAATTTGAATACTTCTTATTTTTGATAAGGAATCGTTTTGATTGGTAGGAACAATCTCTAACATTTTTTTACCTTCTTTTGAAAAAATAACATACGCCTCTTTATCAAGAGAAAAAATTTTATCTTTTTCAGCTTCATCAGGAAAATTTGAAGCTATTGAATCCATTTTAAAAATGGTATTTAATTCTAAAATCGAGGTTTGTTTATTTAAAGAACCTACACTTCCTTTTTCAATTAGAAATTGGTTTTCATTTCCACATTGCAGAAACAATAATGAAATTAATACAATAAAACATTTTTTTAAAAATGACATAATTTAATTACAATTTTATATAATTTAATAGTAACGTTAGAATTCAATTTTTATTTGAATTACATAACTCGTTTTAATATTCCTAAAACTCCTCTAATAAAAGTGGCACTTGTTACAACTTTTAGTATAGGGTTCATTCGTGTGCTTTTTCTTGTTGATCTTGTGGTTTTTGAGGCTTCTTTTTTCTTTTCATCAACGGCTTCATTTTTACTAATTTCCTCAATTTTTTTATTTAAAATTTCATAGGCACTCTCTCTATCAATAGTTTCATTATATTTATAATAAAGCCTAGACGTATTTATTAATTGCTTCAATTCTTTATCTGTTAATACATCCATCCTACTCATTGGTGCGCGCATCATTGTTGCAGCTAATGGAGTTGGAATTCCTTTTTCATTTAAAACAGAAACAAAGGCTTCACCAATTCCTAATTGGGTTAGGGATTCATCTACATCATAATATTCAGAATCTGGATAATTCTCCGCTGCCAATTTAATTGCTTTTCTATCTTTAGCAGTAAACGCTCTTAAAGCATGTTGTACTTTTAAACCTAATTGAGCCAACACATCTTCTGGAACATCTTTTGGGTTTTGCGTTACAAAAAACAAGCCAATTCCTTTAGAACGTATTAATTTTACAATACTTTCAATTTGAGATAATAATGCTTTTGAGGCTTCTTCAAATATTAAATGAGCTTCATCTATAAATATGACTAATTCAGGTTTTACACTATCACCTTGTTCAGGAAATGTTGAATATATTTCAGCCAATAGCTGCAACATAAATGTAGAAAACAATTTAGGCCTATCTTGTATATCTGTTAAACGCAATACTGAAATTATCCCTTTTCCGTCAGAATCTGTTCTCACCAAATCTTTTACATCAAAAGAACGCTCTCCAAAAAACAAATCACCTCCTTGTTGATCGATTTCAACAATTTTTCTTAAAATTGCCCCAGTACTTGCGGTTGAAATTCTTCCATATTCAGCTTGAATTTCTTCTTTTCCTTCAGCAGTTGCATACTGTAATATTTTTTTAAAATCTTTTAAATCTAATAACGGAAGTTTATTGTCATCACAATATTTAAATATAATGGATACTATTCCACTCTGAGTTTCAGTTAGATCTAAAATCCTTGATAATAAAACTGGTCCAAATTCTGAAATTGTTGCTCGTAATCTAACGCCTTCTTGTTCAGAAATTGATAAAACTTCAATAGGAAATTTTTTAGCTTCAAAGGGCAATCCAATTGCAGCGTGCCTTTCATCAATTTTTCTATGTCCAGGACTAGGCTTTGCCAATCCACTTAAATCTCCTTTAATATCCATTAAAAGTACTGGAATTCCTTTTTCAGATAAATTTTCTGCCATTACTTGTAACGACTTTGTTTTACCTGTCCCTGTTGCTCCAGCAATAAGTCCATGTCTATTTAATGTTTTTAATGGTACTTTTACAAAGGCATCTTTTATCGTTTCACCATCTAACATTGCAGATCCAAAGGTTATAAAATCACCTTTAGTAGTATATCCTTCGTTAATATGATTAAAAAAAGCTTCTTTTCTTTCCATTTTAAAAATTTGGTTAAAAATAAGATATAAAAATCAAATTAAAAATTTCAATAGAAATAATATGCTATTTATTTATTGTTAGTCTTAATGACTATATTTGCAGCATGATAAATGACGCAATACAACAACAAATAAATAAAGGTGAAATGCTACCTTTAATGGAAGAATTCTATACAATTCAAGGAGAAGGTTATCATACAGGGAAAGCTGCATATTTTATTAGAATTGGTGGTTGTGATGTTGGTTGCCATTGGTGCGATGTTAAAGAAAGTTGGAATGCTAATTTACATCCACCAACTAACACAGACACGATTGTTGAAAATGCAAAAAAATACGCAAACACTGTTGTGGTTACAGGAGGAGAACCTTTAATGTGGAGTCTAGATTATATTACGGAAAAATTACAATCTTATAATCTTAAAACACATATTGAAACATCTGGTGCTTACCCATTATCTGGAAAATGGAATTGGATTTGCCTATCTCCAAAAAAAACAAAACTTCCTTTAGATCAAATATATAATGAAGCAAACGAATTAAAAGTTATTATTTCAAATAATCACGATTTTAAATTTGCTGAAGAACAAGCTGCCAAAGTTACTAATAATTGTGAATTATATTTACAACCAGAATGGAGTAAAAGAGAAAAAATGACACCTTTAATTGTTGAATTTGTTATGAAAAATCCAGATTGGAAAATTTCATTGCAAACTCATAAATACTTAAATATACCTTAATTTGTTTTTAGTTTTTCTTGGACAATAGTATAAATAATATCGAATTGTTCGTCTAAAGTTAGATTTGAATTATCTATTTCAATGGCATCTTTAGCTTTAATTAACGGAGAATCGGCTCTTGTAGAATCAATATGATCTCTATACTCAACATTATTAAGTATTTGTTCATAAGAAACTTTATCTCCTCTTTTAATAAGTTCATTATAACGTCTTAAAGCTCTTTTTTCTGCTGAAGCATTCATAAAAAATTTTAATTCTGCATTTGGAAAAACAACGGTTCCAATGTCTCTTCCATCCATAATAACACCTTTATTCTTTCCCATCAATTGTTGTTGCTCTACAAGCTTCTTTCTTATTTCAGAAATTTCAGCAACTTTACTTACTAAATTAGAAACTTCTAAAGTTCTAATTTCATGTTCAACATTTTTATCATTTAAGTAGATTTCACCGTACCCAACTAACTCATTAAATCTAAACTCTAAGTTTATTTTACTTAAATCTTTAATTAATAATTCTTTATTAAAATAAGATTCTGAAATAAAATTATTATTCATAGCATATAAAGTTACAGCTCTATACATAGCGCCTGAATCCACGTAAATATAGGCTAACTTTTTAGCTAATTGTTTGGCAATAGTACTTTTACCTGTAGAAGAAAAACCATCAATGGCTATCGTAATTTTATTCAATTTTTTTAATTTAAATTTATTAAAAGACTAAATGTACTTGCATTTGAAGCAGGGTGATATTTAGAAAATGCATAACTAAATTTTAGTTTATTCATTTTCAAACCAAAACCAGCAGTAAATCCAGAAAACGTCCTTTTATCAACTAACATCAATTCTTTTGAACGTCTAAAATTATAGCCCAAACGTATATTAAATGCATTATCAGAAAAAAGCTCAGCACCAATTGTAAAATGACGAATAGCATTATCAAAAAAAGTGATTTCTTTCTTTGTTACTACTCCGTCAATATCAGTTGTCTCATTGGATGGGTTACTTACAGCTATATTCCATTTTTGTAAATTATCAATCGTTAGAAACCACGTAATCGGAACATTTTCTAGCTTATAAGATGCACCAAAATCAATTTGTGTAGGTAAATTTTCTTTAGTTTCCTCATAAACTGTAATTTGGTAACCAATATTTCTAACTACTAAAGTTAAATTATAAGGAACTTCTGTTGAATTAAATAAAATTCCTAAATCGGTACCTATTCCAAATGATGAATAATTTTCGATAACTGAATTAACAAGTTTCATATTAGCACCAACAAAAATATTCGAATTTGGAATATTATATGCATATCCAATAGATAATGCTAAGTCATAAGCTTTAAAACCACCTGTTTCTATACCTTCTTCATCAGCACCAATAAACTCACCATAATTCAAATAGTTAATTGAGGTATGAAAAGTACCAAGTTTATCATTAACTTTAAAGGCATAAGCAACAGAAGCAAGATTTAAATCGGCAAGATAATTTAAATAATTTACCGATAATTGATTTTCAATAGTACTATTAATAGTCGCAGGATTCCAATTTGGCTGATTAACATCATTTACTAAAGTTAAAATATTTCCTCCTAAAGCAGCTTGTCTAGCAGAACCCGATATATTTAAAAATTTATAGATACTTTCACCTCCAACTTGGGCAAAAAGTTGCGATGAACCTAAAAATAAAAGTAGAAATAGTTGTCTCATTATATGCATACAAAATAAGACTAAATTAATATTATTTAATAATTTAGTTTAGTTTATTTTAATATAAATTTAAATTTAATGTAAAAAAAAACCTTCAACAATTAAGTTGAAGGTTTTCAAAAGAAAGGCGGTGACATACTCTCCCACCATAGTGGCAGTACCATCTGCGCT
>Ga0193955_1000125_pt1 | contig 50161 bp, 45 predicted proteins | sample BB_6_MG_FD_140343 | JGI IMG/M metagenome (GOLD analysis project Ga0193955, IMG submission 140343) | Microbial mat bacterial communities from the Broadkill River, Lewes, Delaware, United States - BB_6_MG | ecosystem: Environmental > Aquatic > Freshwater > River > Microbial mats | place: USA... | reverse complement strand
ATTGCTCCAGTTATCGAAGAATTAGCTGAAGAGTTTGAAGGAAAAGCAAATATTTGTAAAGTAAATACAGATGAGCAACAAGATTTAGCTGTTAAATATGGAATTAGATCTATTCCAACAATTATTTTTATGAAAGATGGTGAAGTTGTTGATCAAATGGTAGGGGCTTCTTCAAAACAAGCGTTTGCGGATAAAATTAACTCATTATTATAATTTTATATTCTTTTATAAATTAAAAAGGGGACAAGGATAATTTCCTTGTCCCCTTTTTTTATTTGATAGGATACTTTTTCTTAAATAATTCCATAGAATTTAGCAAGAATAAATCCAACTGCTGATGAAGTTGTTACTCCAATAATTCCTGGAATAATAAAACTGTGATTGATAACATATTTACCAATTCTTGTTGTTCCTGAACGGTCAAAACTGATTGCCGCTAAATCACTTGGGTATGTTGGTAAGATATAATATCCGTAACAAGCCGCTGCAAATGCTGCAATTACTCCTGGATCAACGCCAACAGAAAGTGCAAGTGGTACCATAGCTGCTAATGCTGCACCTTGAGAGTTTACTAGTTTTGAAACAAATACTAAAGCTAAAGCATAAGCCCAAGGATATTGAATTACAATTCCACCTAGCATTTCTTTTATATCTCCTATGTGAGCACCAAACATTGTTTTAGTCATCCATGCTACACCGTATACTGCAATTAATGCAACCATACCAGATTTAAATACTTCATTACTTGCAATAGTTGCTGGTTTTACTTTTGCTACAACAAAAATAATAGCACCTGCTGCTAACATAAACATTTGAATTACATAAACCATTGATAAAGCTTTACCATTAATAACTGGTCTTAATTCTGGGAAGGCACCTAATGTTGCAACAACCGCGATTGCTCCAAGGAAAATCCACATTGAATTCCATTGATATTGTGGTAATTTTTGATCTAATAATGTTTTGTTTTCACCATAAATGTATTTTTTCATTTCTGGATCTTTAATTTTATCTTGGAATTCTTGATCATCTTCAAGATTTTTCCCTCTAAACATACTCCAAAGACCAATTAATAATACACCGCATAAAGTTCCTGGAATAGTAATTGATAATAATTGAATTAAGTCTAATTCTTTTCCATTAATCATTGTATGCCCTGAAAGCATTGCAACTAAAGAAACAACTGCAACTGATACAGGAGAAGTAATTATCCCCATTTGTGCAGCAATTGTACTTGCAGCCATTGGTCGTTCTGGTCTAATACCTCTTTTAATAGAAATATCATAGATAATAGGAAGCATAGTATAAACAACATGTCCTGTACCACAAAGAAAAGTTAATGTAGTAGTAGTTAATGGAGCTAATATAGTGATATATTTTGGATGTTTTCTTAAAAGCTTTTCAGCTAATTGAAGCATAACATCTAATCCTCCAGAAGCTTGCAATGTTGCACCAGCTGAAATTACAGCTAACATTACTAACATAACTTTAATAGGAGGATTACCAGGAGCTAACCCAAATCCAAATACTAAAATAACAACACCAATCCCACCAAACAGTCCGAGGGCTAAGCCTCCTTTTCTTGCACCGAAGAAAAGCACCGCTAAAACAATAAACAATTGAATACTAAATTCCATAACATCTCCTTTTATGATAGCTCTTTTTATACTAAGCTAAGTCATTCATTGAAAAAATTGTAATATTGCAAAATGTCTTTAGTATGACAATATAAAAAATAAATATTAATTTTTATTTTATATCTAACTTTTATTTTTCAAGAAATGCGTTTTTATGTAGACTTATTATATACTTTTTTTATGAAAAGAGTAATTTTAATATTAATTTTAAATATAGAACTTATTTTTGCTGCAAATGTTTTAGTGATTAATTCATATCACAAGGGGTATGAATTTAGTGATAGCATTGTAGCTGGAATAGAACGTAAATTATATACATATCCAGATATAGATATAAATATTTTATATATGGACTCAAAAAGGGTTACTAGTAAAGAATACTATGACAACCTTGCAAACCTCTATAGTGTTCAACTTAAAAATAGGAAATATGACTTAATAATTGCGGTTGATAGGTTTGCCTATGATTTTGTTTTAGAAATTTCAAATAAATTTTTTAAAAATGAACCAATCCTAGCAGTAGGAATAGAAAATTTTTCAAAAGCAAAAGCAATACAATATGGCGTGGATAATAGAGTCTCTGCTTTACTTGAAAGAAGAGATTTGAAAAGTAATATTGAAGTAATAGAAAATTTAATGCCTTCAATTAAGAAACTTTATATAATAAATGACAAAAGTCTGAATGCTTTACATACTGAACCTCTTATTAAAGAACTAATAAAAGACTTTAACAATAAATATGAGCTTGTTTATTTACAAGAAGACAATTTAGACAATTTGCAAAAAAGATTTTCTAAACCTGAAAAAAATAGTGCTGCACTTTTTGTAAGATTTTATAAAAATAAAAATGGTGAATTAAATAAAAATCAAATAATAGCAAAGTTTATTAAAGATTCAAAAATACCAATATTTATTACTGATTCAATTTTTATTAATAAAGGAGCAGTTGGTGGTAAGCTTGTTGATTTAAATCGTTTTGGAGAAACAGCAGGGCAGATGGCACTCGACATTTTGGATAAAAAAGAGCTTAAAGTGCTTATTTCTGAAGACTTACACTATATTTTTGATGCTCAAAAATTAAGTGAATTTGCTTTACTTTTTAATACAATTTCCCAACCTTTTGAATTAGTTAATAAAAGACTTACCTTTTATGACAAACACCGAAGACTTATTGAGTTTGTTTTTACCTTATCTCCTTTACTTGTATTTTTAATTTTGGGACTTATTCATAATATTTATATGAGAAAACAAGTTGAAAAAGAATTAAGACAAAGAATTGATTTTGATGAGGTCTTATTAAATGCAATTGAAAGTCCAATATTTTGGCAGAATGACAAAGGGATAATTGTTGACTCAAATAAAACTTTTTGTAAATTACTAAAACTAGAGTGTAAAAATTTATATGGGAAAAAGCTTAATGATTTAAACGAAAATAAAAATGTTACAAAAATTATAGAAGTTCTTGACTTATATAAAGAAAACCAAATTGAAAATTATGAATTTGAGTATTTTGATGAAAATTCGAAAAAAATAATATACTTAGTTAAACAAGAAAAATTTAGAGATGAAAAAAGTAAAAGTGAAGGATTGGTTACAATTTTTACTGATATAACAAAAGAACAAGAAATAGAAAGAGAAAAGCAAAAAAATAGACAGTTTATAGTCCAACAATCAAAACTTGCAGAAATAGGGGAAGTATTCTCTTCTATTGCTCATCAATGGAAGTCTCCACTTGTTGAAATAACAGCAATTGCACAAGAGCTTTTTTATACAAGAAAATGTGAGGCAATGAAAGAAGATGAGAGTTTTGTAAGTGATATTATGAAACAAGTTGATTATATGACAAATACTATAAATGATTTTCAAAATTTTATAATGCCTTCAAATAAAAAATTTCAATTTAATATAAAAGAAGCAATTGATTCAATGTTAGAAATTGTAAATCATAATATGAAGTATAATAATGTAAAAATAAATATAGAAGTTGAAGATAATACTTGTTTAGAAATTTATGGATATAAAAATGAATTTATGCAATCATTTTTAAATATTATAAATAATGCAAAAGATGCACTCTTAAATAATGATTATAAAAATAGAAAAATTGATATAAAACTTTCTAATTATAAGGAAAATTTGATTATTATTATTCAAGATAATGCGGGAGGAATAGAGGGTAAAGATATAGATAAAATTTTTAAACCATACTATTCAACCAAAAAAGAAGGGCATGGAATAGGATTGTATATGACAAGAATGATTGTTGAAGATAAAATGGGTGGAAAAATATCTGTAAAAAATAAGAATGCGGGAGCATGCTTCAAAATAAAATTAGGACATATCTGTGAAAATACTATTACTTGAAGATAATGAAAGATTAGCAGGAGTAATTAAATCTGCTTTAGAACGAGAATCATATTTTGTGGATTGTTTTTATGATGGGGATGATGCTTTTGAAGCTTTAGGAAATGGCTACTCATGTTTTATTTTAGATATTAATGTTCCAAATTTAGATGGAATATCTATTCTTGAATACATAAGATTAAATCACTCTAATATTCCAGCAATCATAATTTCATCAAATCATGACTTAGAAAAAATACAAAAATCTTATGAAATAGGTTGTGATGATTATATAAAAAAGCCTTTTTATATATTAGAACTTATTCAAAAAATAAAAAAACTTTGTGTTTTGCCTAAAATGTTTTTAAGTTTTAGCGATACTTGTAGATACGATTTTATAAATCATAGACTGTTTCAAAACAATGAAGAATATGAACTTACAAAAAAAGAGATACTTTTCTTAGAACTTTTTTCAAAAAATTTACATCATGTAGCTACTTATGAGAAGCTTGAAGAGTATGTTTGGGAAGGGGAAGAGACTTCTTTAGTGAATATTAGATCTATGATAAAAAGATTAAGAAAGAAGTTGCCGGACAATAGTATTATTATTGTTAAAGGACTAGGATACTCTTTAAATAAAAAAGTATCTCTTTCTTAGGAAAAATAAAGAGATATAATTTCTTTATTTCTGTTCGGGAATCTCGTCAGCATCAATTGAATAGCCAATTCCTTTTACTATTTTAATTGATTTTTCTGGTATTTTTTTTCTTAATCTTTTAACAAGGGCTCTTACATTTATAAGTGTTGTTTCTTCTCCCTCCCAAACAAAGTCTTCAATTTCATTGAAACTAAAAACTCTATGAATATCTTTTGCTAAAAGTTCTAAGAAAAGTATTTCTTTCTTTGCTAATTTTATTTCTTCTCCATCTTTCATTAGAAAATGTTTATTGTAATCAAAGATAAAGCCATCACCTAAGTTTAATAAAGGAGATTTAATTTGACAAAGTTTTTGTACTTTTTTTATAAGTTCATACATGAAAAATGGTTTCTTTAAATAATCATCACAACCAATTTCATAAGATTTTTGTATTTTTTCTAAGTCATGATTTGAGCTAATAATTATTGCAGGTACATCTTTATGGTACATTCTTACAGCTTCCAAAATTGATATTCCATCCATAGAAGGAACATTTATATCTAAAATAAAACAAGAATATCCATTTGCAATCATCTGAAGAGCTTCTGCTCCATCATTTGTAGTATCAACCATATAACCACTTTTTGAAAGTGCTTGTTTTATTAGGTTACACAATCTTTCATTGTCTTCTAGAACTAATACTTTCATTTTGTTAACTCCAATAATATAGTAAATTTTGCACCATTATTTGTATTTGAGGCACTTATCTTTCCTCCAATTTTATCTTCAATAATTAGTCTAGCCATATATAAACCTATCCCATGTCCATCATTTTTAGTAGTAAAATATGCTTCAAATATTTGATTAATATATTTTTCTGGAATTCCTGAACCATTATCTTCTATATCTATTTGAACTTTATTATTTATATTTTTTATATTAATATTTATAATACCTTGTGAAATTTTATCTTTACTTTTTTGATTAATAATAGACTCTTTTGCATTATTAACAATATTTAAAAGAGTTTGCATTAGCTCATTTTTATAACCTAAAATCATTAAGTTCGTATTCTCTTCTACATTCACGTTCACATTTATATAATTATACTTCATATTATGACGAATAATTTCTAACATTTCTTTTACAGACTCTTCTATATCAAAAACAATTTTTTGTGTTGAAGGCATAATGAATTTTTGAAAACTATTGATTGTTTCAGTCATATATTTAACTTGGACCATTATATCATTTACATAATCATTATTCTCTTCATCAACTTCACCTTCATCATAATAAAGTCTTTCTTGCGCAATAGTTGCAATTTCTACGAGTGGAGTTTTCCATTGATGAGCAATTGAAGAGAATACTTCACCAATTTCTGCAAGTTTTGATTGTTGAATAATAAATTCTTGGTGTTTTCTTTTTTCTTTTAAAGCTTGGGTTTCTTTTGTAATATCAGTAAATATAGTAACTGTACCTTTTGTTTTAAAAATATCTTCAGTGTAGTTTGTTTGATCTATTAAGTAAGTGTGTTCTTTATTATCTTTTCCTTTTATAACTAGTTGGTTTTCCTCAAGAGTATTATTAATAAAAGGTTCTAAAGTTTTACAAATAGTAGTAGAAGGGTTTAAACTTAAATAATCTTTTAATTTTTTTCCTTTTACCCTTGGACAAGATAAGTCCATAAAATCACAGAATTTTGAATTTGAATCAACAACTTCACCTTTTTCATCTTGCCATACAATTGGATTTTTTATAGAATTTAATAAAACCTTATCAAATTCCATTCTTTGTTTAAGTAATTTAGTATTTTTAATTCTAAGGTATAAATTATGAACAAGTCCTAAAATTAAGAATAATAAAAAGGGAGACATTAAAAAAACAAAATCTACAAATTGTCGATTTTTATCTAAAAATCCTTCTGGATAATTTATATATTCATAATCAACCCCTAAAATATTTATTGGCAATCTAAACTCTTTTACTTTCTGAAAATCAAAAATATATTCAAAGTCTTCTGCTGTTTGAACAAATGGAGTTGAAAGGGATTCTTCTAGCATTCCTACAATATCTCTTCCTGCTTTTTCTCCTAAATCTTTTATGGGTACTAGTTTCCCTCCTGTGGAACCTTTTCCAATAAACAAGGTATCAGTAGTAAAAACAGGTAGTTTACTTGCATTTATCATCTCTGCAATTTGGTTGTTTCTATATAAATTTCCATTTTTATCATTATAAAAGCGAATAAAAAAAACAGCTTCATTGTAGACATGGGTTGAAAATTTTTCTTTTAAATCATCTAAAGTTGAATTTCTTATATATTCAATCTCAAATTTGTTGTTTAAATCATTTATTGCACTTTTAATAAAAGGGTCAGTATCATCTCCATTCTCACTTTTATCATTAATAATATATAGTTTTTTTAACTTTGGTATTAATTTAGATATCATTTTTACCATATCACTAACAGCTCTTTTTTCAACTAATCCTGATACTTTTTCTTCTAAGTTATATTTTTTTACTTCGCTTTGAGAGAATTGTTCAATACCTACAAAAAAGATGGGTTCATCAGTAAATAACTCACTATAGTTTTGTAATATAAATTCATAAGCAAATTTATCAATAGCAACTACTAAATCATAGTTACTTTTAGAAAGTTGTAGTTTATATATGTCTTTTAGCTCTTTATTGTAAATGCTAGAGGATATTCTTTTTGAGTCCATATACCAAACTGTAGAATTAACTTTGGTATCGTATAAAATTGATTCAATACCATTTAAAACGTCATCGCTCCATTGAAAACCTCTATGATATGAATTGATAATAAGTACATTTTTATTACTGTTTGCGAAAATGTTGGTATTTGATAATATAATAAGACTTATTAAAAATAAAAAAACTTTTAGTTTCATGATATTTCCTTATTTTAAATAAGAGATTTTATCTAAATATATAGAAGAGGGAATTTAATTTCCCTCTTTTATATTAATATTTGAAGTACATATCTTGTAATGCTTTTTTGTCTTGAGTTTTTGTAAGACCTAACATTAATAATATTCTTGCTTTTTGTGCATTTAAATTGTCAGTTGCAATAAAACCATATTTTTTATCATCAACTTCTCCTCCAAGATTCGTTCTTCCTGAACCAACTCTTGAAGTTCTTGCTACAACAACACCATTTTTAATAGCTTTTCCTAATGCTTCTTGTGTACTTGGGAATAAATTTCCATTTCCCATACCCGCATGAATAATTCCTTTTGCTCCAGCTTTAACTGCTGCATTTACGAATATATCACTATCATTTGCATGTGCGTATAAAATATCAACTCTTGGTAAACTATCAATTTTCTCAATATCAAATTCAGATGCAGATGTATGTTTTCTAACAGGGTTCATGTAATAATGTACATTTCCATAATAAACAGTTCCAATTTTTCCAGTATTCACTGATTTAAAAGTATCTACAGAAGCAGTATTAGTTTTAGTAACTTCTCTTGAACTATGAATTTCATCATTCATTACTACAACAACACCTTTTCCTACAGTATCTTTATTAGTTGCTACGCTTACAGCATTATATAAATTCATTGGTCCATCTGCACTCATAGAAGAACCAGATCTCATAGCCCCAACAAATACAATTGGTTTATCACTTTTTACTGTAAGGTTTAAGAAATATGAAGTTGCTTCCATAGTATCTGTACCATGAGTAACTATGATTGCATCAACATCATCTTTTTTTAATAAAACATTTACTCTTTTAGCAAGTTTTAGCCAAACTTCGTTTGTCATTTCTTGTGAACCAATATTTGAAATTTGCTCACCTTTAATATTTGCAAGGTCATTAATAGAAGGAACAGCTGCTAATAATTTATCAACTGTTACAGCTCCTGCTGAGTAAGAACTTTTAATTGCAGAATCACCTGCACCAGCTATTGTACCACCAGTTGCAAGAATTGAAACATTTGGTTTTGCTAATAATAGAGAACTTCCTACTAAGGCTAATACTGTAATCTTTTCTAAGATTTTTGTCATTTTACTTTCCTTTAATGTGATTTTTTTGATTGAATTTGAGGAAGAGTAAAAGCTACTCTTCCTTTTGATGGTTGATTAAAATTTCTTTGAATCAATTATAAAATTATATTTCCTAAGATAAATCCAAAGATTACACTTAATGTAATTGCCATAACTCCTGGAATTAAGAATGGGTGATTGAATACATATTTACCAATTCTTGTTGAACCTGTATCATCCATTTCAACTGCTGCAAGTAGTGTTGGATATGTAGGTAATACAAATAATGCACTTACTGCTGCAAATGATGCAACCGCAGTTACTGGATCAACACCTAAAGCTAATGCCGCTGGCATAAGAGCTTTTGTAGTTGCACCTTGAGAGTATAATAACATACTTGCAAAGAATAATGTAACAGCTAACATCCATGGATATTGACTTAATAATGTACTTGCAAAACCTTTGATTTCATCAATGTGAGCTCCTACAAAAGTTGTACCTAACCAAGCAACACCAAGTACACAAATACAAGCACTCATACCTGATTTAAATGTTGATGCATTAAGAATTTTTCCTGTGTCAACTTTACAAGCCCAAACAATTAATGATGCACAAGCTAACATGAATACCATAATTGCAGCATTTCTAGGTAAAGATGGATCTACAATAACCGCAACTTTTTTACTAATTAGAGTTGCGTAAGTAACAACAGCAAAGATAGTTGTAATAAAGATTGCTACAGATAATTTAGCACCTTTTTTGATTTCAACTTTTGTTTCACCTCTTAATTTAACTAAACCTTTTTCTAATCTTTCTTTGTAAACTTCATCATCAATTAAGTCTTTTCCTAAGAAGTTTGAAACAAATGCTGTAAGCATAACAGCTGCGAAAGTTGTAGGAATAGTAACAGCTAAGATTTCAATATAACCAACTCCAAGAGGTTCTAAAATACCACTTAAGAATACAAGTGCTGCTGAGATTGGTGATGCTGTAATAGCAATTTGTGAACCAACAACCGCAATACTTAGAGGACGAGAGGGTCTAATTCCTTGTTCTTTTGCAACTTCAGCGATTACTGGTAATGTCGAATAAGCTGTATGCCCAGTACCTGCTAAGATTGTCATAAAATATGTAACTGCAGGAGCTAAATATGTAATTTGTTTAGGATTTTTTCTTAAAATACCTTCTGCTACTTTAACCATATAATCTAATCCACCTGCTACTTGCATTGCTGCAATTGCTGCAATAACTGACATAATGATTAGAATAACATCAATTGGAATACTTCCTGGTTCTAACCCAAAGAATAAGCATAAAACTAAAACACCTAATCCTCCAGCATACCCAATACCAATACCACCAAACCTAGCTCCAATAAATATAGCTATAATAACAACTAAAATCTCTAAAATTAACATAATATCTCCTTCATTTGATATTTAATTTACTACTTTTTACAAACCATTCTCGGCTGAATCATATTCTCCGGCTTAATTAACTCATCTAATTCTTCTTTTGTTAAGAGTTCTCTTTCTAGAACAATTTCATAAACAGATCTTCCACTATCTAAAGCTTCTTTTGCTACAGAAGTAGAATTTTCATATCCGATAGTAGGATTTAGAGCAGTTACTAAACCAATACTATGTAATACTAATTCTTCACAACGTTCTTTATTAGCTGTGATTCCATCAACACATTTGATACTAAGTGTTTCAACTGCATTTTTCATCATATTAATTGAATTGAATAAGTTGTATGCAATTACAGGTTCAAATACATTTAATTGTAATTGTCCACCTTCACTAGCCATTGTAATAGTAACATCTGCTCCAATTACTTGGAATGCAACTTGATTTACAACTTCAGGAATTACTGGATTAACTTTTCCTGGCATAATAGAAGAACCAGGTTGCATAGCTGGAAGATTTATTTCATTAAATCCAGTTCTAGGTCCAGAACTTAAAAGTCTTAAATCATTACAAATTTTAGATAATTTAGTTGCAACTCTTTTTAATACACCAGATATTTGTACATATGCACCTGTATCTTGTGTTGCTTCAACTAAATCTTTTGCTGTAACAAAAGGACGACCTGTAACTTCTTGAAGTTTTTCTTCAACTAAACAAGCATAATCAGGATGTGAATTAATACCTGTTCCAATTGCAGTAGCTCCTAAGTTCATTTCTCTAACTAGTTGTTGACATTCAATTAATCTTTGAATATCTTCATTTATCATAGTTAAGTAAGTGTGAAATTCTTGTCCTAAAGTCATAGGTACAGCATCTTGAAGTTGTGTTCTACCCATTTTAATAACATCATTAAATTCTATAGCTTTATTAGAAAAGCTTGTTCTTAAAACTTTCATTGAATCTATTAATTCATAAATTTTTTCAAATAATGCAATTCTAAATGCAGTTGGATATGCATCATTAGTAGATTGAGATAAATTTACATCATTATTTGGATGTAAGAATTTATATTCTCCTTTTTTATGTTTTAAAAGTTCTAATCCTCTATTTGCAATAACTTCATTTGCATTCATATTAGTAGAAGTCCCAGCTCCACCTTGAATCACATCTACAATAAATTGATCATGTAATTTACCAGCAATGATTTCATCACAAGCTTCACAAATTGCATCTTTTTTCTTTTCATTTAATAATTCTAATTCATAGTTTGCTAATGCTGCTGCTTTCTTTACTTTTGCAAGTGAAGTTATAAAAGTTGGGAATTGAGAAAGTGTTACCCCTGTTATTGCAAAGTTTTCTTGTGCTCTTAAACTTTGTACACCATAATAAGCATTAATTGGAATTTCTTTTTCTCCAATTAAATCATGTTCTAATCTTGTAGCCATTGTTAATCCTTTTTGTAATTAAAGAAAACTTAACTTTAAAAATTAATATTTCTTTTTATGTTGAAATTGTAATCCTCTAAAATGAACTAAAAGTGATGTTTTTGTAAAAAAAGTAGTTTTATTAAGAAAAGTGAATATTTCTTTATAAATAAAAAAAGTCTTAAGAGGAAAACTCTCAAGACTTTTTTAGATTTTGATTTAATATATAAGGTTTTTTGTAGTTATTAGTCTTTATTAAGAACCTTTAACTGTAGCTAATTTTCTTCTCATGTAAGCAATTTTATTTTGTAAAGGTAAATGTTTTGGACAAGTATCTTCACAAGCTAATAGTGTCATACATCCAAAAATACCATTGTCATCACCAACCAACTCATAAAAATCATCCGCAGTTCTGTCATCATGTGGATCACATTCAAATCTTGCAACTCTATTTAATCCAACAGCTCCAACAAAATCTTCATTAATAAGTTTTGTTCCACAACCAGCAACACAAATACCACACTCAATACAACGATCAAGTTCAAATACTGCATCAGCAACTTCTGGTTCAATAGGCTCTTCAATTTGTGCAATATCAGTTTGTGCAGACGTGTGAATCCATGATTCAACTCTTTTTGACATTTCATCCATCCATACACCTGTATTAACTGATAAATCTTTTATTAGTTTAAATGCAGGAAGAGGAAGTAATACAATCTCTTCTGGTAAATCTTTTGTTAGACATCTACAAGCAAGTTTTGGACGCCCATTAATCATCATAGCACAAGAGCCACAAATACCAGCACGACAAACAAAGTCAAAAGCTAATCCCGCATCTTGAGTTTCTCTAATTTTTGTAAGAGCTAAATAGATTGTCATACTTGGTGTTTCTTCTATTTTATACTCTTGAAAACGTGGTCTTAAATTGTTACCATTAGCAGCATCCTGTGGATTATATCTAAGGATTCTAATTGTTAGTTCTCTTGCCATTACTTATCTCCTAATCTTACATTTTTTCTTTTATATTCATCTTGTAATGGGAAAGGCATAAGTGCATCTTGAATTTCGTATCTATCTTTACCTTCTGCTTCAAGTTTTTCCGTCATTACATCAACTTCTTGTTGTCTAATTTCACTTTGTGGGTTTTCAATTAAGTTCCCTTTTGCTCCATATCCTCTAAATCCTGGAGGAATTTCCATAGTGTTAATATTTAATTCTTCATATTCAACTTTTGGCATAGTATCACCATCTACCCATGAAGTAAGAGTTCTTTTTAACCAATTTGCATCATCTCTTTTTGGATAATCTTCTCTTGTATGTGCCCCTCTAGATTCTGTTCTATCTAAAGCTCCTTTTGCAACACAAAGTGCAAGTTTAAGCATCATTGGAACTCTATATGCTTCTTCTAACTCAGGATTTGCATATAATTGTTTATCTCTAATTTGAATATTTTTAGAGTTGATATATAATTCTTCAAGTTCATTAACTGCTTTATCTAAGCCTTCTCCATCTCTAAAGATTCCAACATATTCTTGCATTAATTTTTTCATTCTATTTTTAATTCTAAATACGTCTTCGCTACCTTTTCTATCAATCAACTCTTTCATATAAGATTCTTGTTCAAATACAAATTTTTCAATTACAGAAGTTTTAATATCAATTTGATTCTCTACACAATAGTCTGCAAAGAAATTACCAACAATCATCCCTGCAACAACTGTTTCAGAAACTGAGTTTCCTCCAAGTCTATTAAATCCATGCATGTCCCAACAAGCAGCTTCTCCAGCAGAAAATAAACCTGCTAATGTTTGAGACTCTCCTGTAGGTTTAACTCTAATTCCACCCATTGAGTAATGTTGCATAGGGTGAACAGGAGCCCAACCTTTTTGACCTTCATCAGCTGGATCAATTCCTGCAAAGTATTCACAAATTTCTTGTACATCTCTTAAGTTTTTTTCAATATGCTCACGACCAAGAATTGAAATATCTAACCAAAGATGTTTTCCATATGGAGAATCAACACCTTTTCCTTTTCTAATATGTTCAACCATTCTTCTTGATACAACATCTCTTGATGCTAAATCTTTTTTCTCAGGTTCATAATCAGGCATAAATCTATGTCCATCTTTATCTCTTAACACTCCACCATCACCACGACAACCTTCAGTTAATAAAATTCCTGATGGGAAAAGAGGAGTTGGGTGGAATTGAACAGCTTCCATATTCCCAAGTTTTGCAATACCAGTTTCTAATGCAATAGCGGTACCAATACCTTCACAGATAACTGCATTTGTAGTAGTTTCATAAAGTCTTCCATAACCACCAGTTGCAATTAAAGTTCCTTTTGCAACATAAGCTATAATTTCACCTGTAATTAAATCTCTTACAATAGCTCCATAACATTTACCTTCCTCATGAATCAAGGCAATTGCTTCTTTTCTATCTTCAATATTTACATTTAATTTTAAAGCTTCATTTGCAACTGCAAAAAGCATTGTATGACCTGTTGCATCTGATGTATAACAGGTTCTCCATTTTTTAGTTCCACCAAAATCTCTTGAGTTAATAAGACCATGCTTATTATCATCTTCAAAGATTGTTGTTAGTTTTGTATTTATAACTGCATCATGATTACCTTTTTTAATTCTTGTCCAAGGTACACCCCATGCTGCTAATTCTCTAATTGCTTTTGGTGCAGTTGTTACAAACATTCTTGCAACTTCTTGATCACATCCCCAATCGCTTCCTTTTACTGTATCTGAAAAGTGAACATCTTCATTATCACCTTCACTCATTTTTGCATTTCCTAAAGAAGCTTGCATTCCACCTTGAGCAGCGGCACTATGAGACCTTTTTACAGGAACTAAACTTAATACAGTTGTACTTAATCCTTTTTGTGCAGCAGCAACAGCAGAACGTAATCCTGCTAATCCACCACCAACTACTAATGCATCACAATATTTAATATTCATTATAGGTCCCTTACTTTTTAATAATTTCTTGATAAGTTGTTGGAGAATACTTCATAGGAAGAGAATCACCTTTTTCAATACCGATTTTTATATATGCTAACAATGTTATAGCTCCTAAAGTTAAGAAAAAATAACTTACCATTTTTTTAGCTTTAATCATTTTCTTTCTAGTTTCTTTTGGATTTTCACCATCAAACCATCCCCATTTCATTGCCGCTCTATAAAGTCCAATAGAACCATGTAATTCAACACAGATTAATAAAACCATATATAAAAGCCACATATGTTCATTTACAATTCTATTTGCACTTGCATATGGACCAATGTTTTGAGGTTGAGTAAACATAATATATAAATGTATACTTGCCAAAAACATCATCATTAAACCACTTATCCATTGGAACATCCACATTGATGTATCTGAGTGTTTCATCATTTTTGCATGTTGTTTGATTCTTATATATGCTTTATACGAAGTTGGGAACTTTCTTATTCCTAAGATTGCGTGAACAACAAGTATTGCTGTAATGATTGCAACAAAGATACTTATAATAAAAGGTAAACCACCCTCAAACATAAAATCCAGTTCAAACATTTTTGTAACAGTGTACATTGTTTTTTCACCAAGTAAAATTGTAGATACGAAAAACATATGAGCCATCATAAATATTGCTAAAACTACTCCCGTTCCAGTTAAAAGTTTGTCCAGTCTTGCTGGAGTCCTACTTTTTTTACCTTCTGGTGTAACTCCTGTAAAGGCTTCAATTATTTTTTCCATTTCTTCTCCTTTTGATAATTTGGGAGAATTCTAATGCGTCTAAATGACCTAAAAGTGATATTTAATAAAAAAACTAATATTTTTTATTAATTTACATTAAAAAATTGGTAAAAAAGTAAAAAAAGTGATATTTAATAAAAAAACTGAGAAAAAAACTGAAAAAAGAAGAAAAATAGAAAAGAGAAAATCACATTCTCTTTTCTTGAAATATTATTTTGCTTTAAAATATCTATTAGTTTCTTCTGAAACTACCTTAGATAATAAAAGTAATGCTATTAAATTTGGAATAGCCATAAGCCCATTTGCTAAATCTGAGAAATTCCATACTAGTTTTAATTCCATCATGGCTCCTACAAGTATAAAACTTATGAAAACTATTCTGTATATTTTGATTGATTTATCACCAAAAATATATTCAAAGGCTCTTTCTCCATAATATGACCAACCTAAAATTGTAGAGTATCCAAAAAGAATGGTAGCAAGGACAACAATAAGTGCTCCTGCATCACCTAAAAAGAATTCAAAACTTTTTAAAGTAAGTTCAGCAGCATTTCCTCCTGTTGTCCAAACAGGTGCCATAAGAATTATAAGTGCGGTCATTGTACAAACAAGTAAAGTATCAATAAAAGTTTGTGTCATAGAAACAAGAGCTTGCTTTACGGGATCATTGGTTTTTGCAGCTGCTGCTGCAATTGGCGCTGATCCTAGACCTGATTCATTTGAGAAAACTCCCCTTGCTATTCCGTATCTAATAGCAGCTGCAACAGCGGCTCCTGCAAATCCACCGCCAGCTGCTATAGGATTAAAGGCATGATAAAAAATAAGTCCAAAAGCATCAAGAACTTTGTCATAGTTTGTAATTATGATAAGAAGTGAAGTTGATAGATATACAACAATCATAAAAGGAATTAAAAAAGAAGTGGTTTTACCAATTGATTTAATTCCACCTAAAATCACAAATGAAGTTATTGTTAATAAAACGATTCCACTAACCCAAGTAGGAATTGAAAATTGAGAGAACAAAGCATTTGCTACAGCATTTGATTGTGTCATATTTCCAATACCAAAAGATGCTAAAACTGTGAAAAGTGCAAAGAAAAAGGCTAGTTTTGGCATATTCAAACCATTTGCAAGATAGTACATTGGACCACCTTTATAACCATTTTTGCCTTTTTCTCTATACTTTACAGCTAATATTGCTTCTGAATATTTTGTAGCCATTCCCACAAGTCCCGTTACCCACATCCAAAATACAGCTCCAGGACCTCCAAAAGTAATTGCTGTTGCAACTCCTACTATATTTCCAATACCTACAGTTGCAGCTAGTGCTGTCATTAAGGCTTGAAAATGTGTAATATCACCTTCTCCATTTTTTTCTTTTTTAAAAATTAACTTAATTGCATGGCCTAGAGCCCAGAATTGCATTCCTTTTAACTTAATACTTAAGTATAAACCAGTTCCAACAAGTAATACTAACATTGGTAAACCCCAAATAAAACCAGAGGCAGATGATATAAAACTATCTAATAAATCCATTATTGTCCTTTTGAAAATATATAATAACTTAAAATTAGTTAAAAAAAATTGAATAAAGATACAATAAAAGTTATCTATTAGGGATTATATTGTTAAATACAATAAAAATTACTAGATGATAAAAATTATCGTTTGTCTTTGGATTATTTAACCTAATACTTAACAATATTTGAGTATTATTGTGCCTTCATAATAAATGAGAGTATAATGATATTATTTTCTCATTTGGTATAACACAAAAAGGATTACACATGTTAGATTTAGCAATTATTGGTGGTGGACCTGCGGGTCTTACGGCTGGTTTATATGCAACTAGAGGTGGTTTAAAAAACGTTACAATGTTTGAAATGGGATTACCAGGTGGTCAAATTACAGGAAGTTCAGAAATTGAAAATTATCCTGGACAAGGTAATGTTATGACTGGTATGGAACTAATGGAAAACTGGCTTGAACAGTGTCAAAGATTTGGTCTTAAACATGAAATGAATCAAGTTTCAAAAGTAACAAAAGAGGGTGATATTTTTACTCTTGAAACTGCTGATGGTAAAAAACAAGAAGCTAAATCTGTTTTATTAGCAACTGGTTCAGTTCCAAGACGAGCAGGATTCCAAGGTGAAGATAAATTCTTTGGAAGAGGAATCTCAACTTGTGCAACTTGTGATGGTTTTTTCTATAAAGGAAAAGAAGTAGCTTTAGTTGGTGGTGGTGATTCGGCACTTGAAGAAGCAGTTTATCTTGCAAAAACTTGTTCAAAAGTATATCTAGTTCATAGACGTGATACATATAGAGCAGCACCAAGTACAATTGAACATATGAAAGCTTGTGAAAATATTGAAGAAGTAACAAATGTAGATATTGAAGAAGTTTATGGTGACAATATGGGAGTTACTGGTCTAAAAGTAAAATCAAAAATTGATGGAACTATTAGAGATTTACCAGTTCCTGGTGTATTTGTATTTGTAGGACGTGATGTATTAAATGATCCTTTAAAACAAGATGATGGAACTTTTTTATGTGATACAAATGAGCAAGGCGAAATAATTGTTGATTTAAGAATGAGAACAAATGTTCCAGGATTATATGCAGCAGGTGATGTTAGAATTGATGCAGCAAAACAAGTAGTATGTGCTTCTGGTGATGGTTCAACAGCAGCTGTTAATATTATTGAATATTTAGGATAAAAGTATGGTTAATGTAGGAATTGTTGGAAGTACGGGTAGAGTAGGTTCACTATTAATTGATGATTTAGAAATTGATAATGAAACAAAACTAGCGGCTTGCCACGTTTTTGATGACTTAAAAAAAGTAGTTCCTGAAGGAACTATAGTTACAAATGATATGAAAGTTCTTTTAGACTCTTCTGATGTAATTATTGATTTTTCTGCTCCTGCGGCAACTCAAAGTTTACTTGAAGAAATTGTTGAAAATGGTGGGACAAAACCTTTAGTTATTGCAACAACTGGATTTAATAAGCATCAACAAAATCTTCTTTTAGAGGCTTCTAAAAAAGTTCCAGTTTTATATGCTACAAATATGAGTTTAGGAGTGGCTGTATTAAATAAACTTGTTTCTTTAGCTGCAAAAGCTTTAAAAGATTTTGATTGTGAAGTTGTAGAACAACATCACCGACATAAAGTTGATTCACCATCAGGAACAGCTCTTACTCTAGCAGAGCATGCAGCACGTGCAAGAGATTTAGAATTAGATGCAGTTAGAGTTTCAGGTCGTGATGGTGTGATTGGTGCAAGAACTAAAGATGAAATTGGTGTTATGTCTTTACGTGGTGGTGATATTGTGGGGCGTCATACAGTAGGTTTATATAATGATGGTGAATTTATAGAACTTCATCATACAGCAACTTCGAGAAATACTTTCTCAAAAGGTGCAATAAAAGCAGCTAAATGGCTAGTAAATCAAGAACCAGGACTTTATTCTATTAATGACTGTCTAGGTCTATAAAAAATCTAAAACATGAAAAATAAAAAGATATTTTACACTTTCACTTCTTATTTTTTTAAAGGTTAAATAAATGTGTGCAATAGTTGGTATATACGGAAATGAAAACGCGGCAAGACTGGCTTCATTAGCTCTTTTTTCTATGCAACATAGAGGACAAGAAGCAACGGGAATTTCTTCATCTTGTAGTGGCAAGATTTTTACTAAAAAAGATAGAGGTTTGGTATCTGATGTATTTAATGAAGATGCTTTAACATACTTAAAAGGTAATATGGCAATTGGCCATAATAGATATTCAACAGCAGGTGGAGATTCTATTTTAGACGCTCAGCCTGTTTTTGCAAGATATAAACTTGGTGAAATATCAATTGTACATAATGGTAATTTAATCAATAAAAAAGAGATTAGAAAAGAATTAATCGACAATGGCTCTATTTTTCAAACAGATATGGATACTGAAAATCTTATTCATCTTATTGCAAAAAGTCCTGAGGATAAATTAAAAGATAGAATTATTCATGCTTTGGATAAAACTATTGGAGCATACTGTTTTATTATTCAATCTAGAAATAAGCAATTTGTAATTAGAGATAGATATGGAATTAGACCTTTATCTTTAGGAAAATTAAAATCAGGTGGATATATAGTTGCTAGTGAGACTTGTGCTTTTGAACTTGTGGATGCTACTTTTGTAAGAGATGTAAAACCAGGGGAAATGTTGATTTTCTCAAAACATAGTGATGAACCAGAATCAATTCAATTATTTGAACCTGAGTTTAGACCTTGTGCTTTTGAATATGTATATTTTGCACGTCCTGATTCTCTAATAGATGGAAAAACTGTTTATGAAACAAGAGAAAATATGGGAAAAACTTTAGCTAAAAATGATGAAAAATCGACTATTAAGTATGATATGGTAGTTCCTGTTCCTGACTCAGGAGTTCCAGCAGCTTTAGGTTATGCTGCACAAAGTGGTATTCCTTTTAAATATGGGATTATTAGAAATCATTATGTTGGAAGAACATTTATCGAGCCTACGCAAGAAAAAAGAAGCATGAAAGTTAGAATGAAACTTTCACCTATGAGATCTTTAATTCAAGGGAAGTCTTTACTTGTAATTGATGATTCAATTGTAAGAGGAACTACTTCAAAAAGAATAGTTAGAATGCTAAAAGATGCAGGAGCTAAAGAAGTTCACTTTAGAGTAGCAAGTCCAGAAATTAAATTTCCTTGTTATTATGGTATTGATACTCCAACTAAAGAAGAACTTATTTCAAATAATATGAGTAAAGAAGAGGTTTGCGAATTTATCGAAGCTGACACTTTAGAATATCTTTCTATTGAAGACTTAAAAAACTCAATAGGAAATGACAGAAATTATGCCTTGGAGAGCTTTGACGGTGACTATTTCGTTACAAAATAAAACAGTTTTAAAAAAATATAATAATAAAGAAGTTCTTACTATTGGGCGATATTTTAGACAAAAATATGGTGAAACCATTTATAAAGTACCTATTTCAATAGGTGGTTTTACTTGTCCAAATATTGATGGAACAGTAGCCAAGGGTGGCTGTACTTTTTGTGAAAATGATTCATTCTCTCCAAATATTCAAGAGAAGAAACCTTCTTTTAAATTAAATCCAAGAGTTAATGAAAACCCATTTTTGGATATGCAGTTAAAACAACTACAATTACAATTTGAGGCAACAAAACAAAGATTAGAAAATAAATTTGGAACAAAAAAGTTTATAGTTTATTTCCAATCTTTTACAAATACTTATGCTCCACTTGAAACTTTAAAAGCTTTGTATACTAAAGCCTTATCTTTTGATAATGTCGTTGGACTCTCAATTGGTACACGAACTGATTGTATGACTGATGAGATTTTAGATTTTTTAGAAGAGTTAAATAAAGATAAAGAGATTTGGGTTGAATATGGAATTCAATCTTTTTATGATCAAACTTTAGAAAAAATAAATCGTGGTGATGATGCCTATACTATGCGAAAATGGATTAAAAAAACAAAAGATAGAGGTCTAAAAGTTTGTGGACATTTAATTTATGGTTTGCCTGATGAAGACCAAGAAATGATGCTAGAATCTTTTAATCAAACTCTAGCTTTAAATATTGATTCAATTAAATTTCATCCTTTATATGTTGTAAAAAATACACTTTTAACGAAAGATTATAAAAAAGGTAATTTTATACCAATAACAGAAGAATTGTATATAGATACTGTTGTTAAATCAATAAAAAATTTACCTGAAAATGTTTCTGTTCAAAGAGTAACAGCAGGAATTGAGGATAGTAGTTTATTAGCTCCACAATGGTGTAAAAATAAGCATGCACAAGTTCAGAATATAAGAAAAGCCTTGTTAAAAGAAGGTCTTAAGTATTAGAGATTTACTCTAATACTTTTATATTTTAATATTCTAACTTTTATATTTTAATTCAACTTCATAAATATCTGTTCTTCTATCTTTTAAATTAGTTACACTTCCTAAACTATGAAGCTCTTTTAATAACTCCACATCTACATCTGCTACTAAAATCATTTCAGTGTTTGGAGTAGATTCTGCTTTTATTCCATTTGGTGGAAAAGCAAAATCACAAGGAGTAAATACAGCTGATTGAGCATATTGAATATCCATATTAGCAACCTTTGGAAGATTTCCTACACATCCAGCAATTGCTACGTAACATTCGTTTTCAACAGCTCTAGCTTGAGCACAAATTTTTACTCTTGAGTAACCATTTTGAGTATCTGTTAAAAATGGAACAAATAATATATCCATTCCTTCTTTTGCTAACATTCTTCCTAATTCAGGGAATTCACTATCATAACAAATTAGAACACCGATTTTTCCACAGTCTGTATCAAATGTTTTTATTTCATTTGAACCTTTTAATCCCCAAACTTTTTTCTCATCAGGAGTTACATGTATTTTTGCATATTTTTCAACTGAACCATCTCTTTTACATACAAAACCAACATTATATAAATCTCCATCAACAAGCTCTGGCATACTTCCTGTAATTATATTAATATTATATGCAATTGCTAAACGAGAAAATTCTTCTTTAAACTTTGGTGTAAATTTTGCTAATTCTCTTATTGCTTCAGCCTCACCTAAATGATTAAAAGCAGCCATTAATGGAGCATTGAAAAATTCAGGGAAAAGGGCAAAATCACTTCTATAGTTTGAAACAGCATCAACGAAATATTCTGCTTGTTCTAATACTTCTTCAATATTTTTATAAGGTCTAACTTGCCATTGAATAAGACCTAATCTAATAACAGTTTTTTGTGGCATTGGAACAATTGAAGGCTTAGCATAATAGATATTATCCCAAGCTAGTAAAGAAGCATATTCACAACTATCTATATCACCTTCTAGATAATTTTTTAATACTCTTTTTACATAAAAATCATTAGAAAGTTGGAAATTAAGAACAGGGTCATAAATCTCTCTTGCTCTAACTTTTGAGATATATTCTTTTGGAGTTAAAGTTTCAGAATATTTTTTATAATTTGGAAGTCTTCCTCCAAAAATAATTCCTCTTAAATTTAATTCTTCACAAAGTTCTTGTCTAAATTCATAAAGTCTTCTTCCAAGTCTTAATCCTCTATATTTTTTATTTATAAAAACATCAACACCATAAAGTGTATCCCCATTGTCTGTATGAGTATCAAAAGAGTAGTTCCCTGTGATTTCTTTATAAGTATGTGAATCATCAAATTTATTGTAGTCAACAACAATACTAAGTGCAAATCCAGCAAGTTCATTATTGATTTTTATACCAACTTGACCTTTTGGAAATTTAGATAAGAGTGTAGAAAATTCCTCATAAGTCCAACTTGAATCATCTAAATGCTTGTATTCATCATTCATTAATAAAACAATATTTTTATGGTCTTCAAGTTTGAGATATGTTAATTCTATTTTGTCAATTGAGTTCATTTATAGCCTTTTAAATAAGTGGCTATATTATACTATATAAGTAAGATTTATTAAATAATTATTAGGAATTACCCTAATAATAATTTTATTTTTATGACTATTTAATTTTTAAAAGATAATCAACTACATTTTCAATAAATGCATCGTGCTTTCTATCTTTTCTATATGCAATATATAGTTTTCTAGTCATTTTTTGATTTCCAATTCTCGATTCGTACAATGCTCCTGCTTTTAATAAAGATTCAATAGCATTTCTTGATACAATTGATACAGTTGGTGTTTCATCTTTATCTGAATGTAGAACTGTTTGAACAATAGTTGTAGCACTTGTAACTTCCGAAGTAACATCAAAAGTATCACAATCAGGATAATTTGCTTTATCTAAAGACTCTTTAAATATATGTCTAGTATGAGAATCAGGATTTCTACATACCCATTTATATGAGGTTAAATCATCAGCTTTAGCTTTTGCTGGAAGTACTTGATTTGAGAAAATTACAATTTCATCTTCCATCCACTCTCTATAAATTATATTCTCATCAGAGATATAATTTTCAACAAGAGCAATATCAATCTTTTTATCTAATAAATCTTCAATTGCTTTATGGGAAACTGATACATTAATAGATACGTCATTATGTATATTTTCTTTTAATTTATTTAAAAATCTAGGAAGAATATAATTACCAATAATAAAAGAAGCACCAAAAATAAAAGTAACATCTTTATTCATTATTTTTAATAATTCTTTTTCTGCACTATTTACACATCTTTCTATCTTTTGTGCAATTGTAAATAACATTTGACCTTCTTTAGTAAGTCTAATACCATTTTTCTTTCTATCCACTACTTGTACATCTAAATACTCTTCTATATACTTCATTTGCTGAGTAACTGCAGGTTGTGAAATACCTAGTTTAGCAGAAGCTTTTGAAAATGACTTTTCTCTTACAACTGTTAAGAACGTTTCTAACTTTGCGAAATCTGTTAACATTAAGCGCCTTTTATAAAATCTAATGATAATAATAACATTTATTTATAAATAGAATTATTAAGAAGACTTATAAATTAATAGAAATTATGTTATAATTTATATTTATGGGAGAGAAGAATGTCGGAAAAAATCTTATTATCGTTGAATGAATCGCAACAAGATGCTGCAAAGCATATTGATGGTTCATTATTAATTTTAGCTGGTGCTGGTTCAGGAAAAACTAAAACTATTACTACAAGACTTGCATATTTAATATCAATAGGTATAGATCCAAGCTCAATACTAACTTTAACTTTTACAAATAAAGCAGCTTCTGAAATGAGAGAAAGAGCTTTTTCGATGATTGACCCATCTTCTATTCATACTCCTCCACTTTTATGTACTTTTCACAAATTTGGTTTACTTTTTTTAAAGTTTCATATGACTGAATTAGGAAGAAAAAATTCATTTATTATTATTGATAATGATGATAAAAAAAGAATATTAAAGTCTATTGATAAAGAGACTACAACAGCACTTTTAGTAAATGAAATTTCTAAATATAAAAATACACTATTAAGTCCAAAAGAAGCAGCGCAAGCAGCACAATTAAAACTTTATAAACAAATTGCAGAAGTATATGAAAAATATGAAGCATATTTATTAAAAAACAATCTCGTAGATTTTGATGATCTACTATTATTGCCTTATTTAATTTTAGAAAAAAATGAAGAATTAGCAAAAGAAACAAGTCAAAAATATCAATACTTGATGGTAGATGAGTATCAAGATACAAATGAATTACAATACAAACTATTAAAAAAACTTTGTTGCACGCATAATAACCTTTGTGTTGTTGGTGATGATGATCAATCTATTTATGGTTGGCGTGGGGCTACAATAAAAAATATTTTAAATTTTACAGAACATTTTGAAAATACAAAAGTTGTAAAACTAGAAAAAAATTATAGATCAACAGATACAATATTAGAACATGCAAACCAATTAATAGAGCACAACCGTGATAGATTAGGAAAAAACTTAATAGGAACTAGAGCCAAAGGTGATAGTATTAAAGTTTATGAATCTCATGATGAAAATGAAGAGACTAGAAAAATAATCGATGATATTACAAAATTAATAGCCCGTGGTGAATCTGCAAGAGATATTGCAGTTATTTTTAGAGTAAATGCCTTATCTCGTTCTTTAGAAGAGGGTTTTAATAGAGCAGGAATAAATTATAGATTAGTAGGGGGAATGAAATTCTACGAAAGAGCAGAAATCAAAGATTTAATTGCTTATTTTAGAATTCTTACAAATACAACAGATAATTTCTCTTTAAAAAGGATTGTAAACAAACCAAAAAGAGGAATAGGGAAAACAACAATTGATAAATTAGATGCTAAATCACTTGAATTGAAAAAATCTATTTTTTCAATTTTAGAAGAGTTTGAAGCAGATGAATTAGCAAAAATTGTTGGAAAGAAAAATTCACGAACATTAAAAGTCTTTATGGCTTCGGTGATGGATTTAAAAGATGCTTTAGAAGAATCAAAAATGAGATTCCTAGACTCTTTTGAAGAAACCTTTGATTATAGAGCTTCTTTTGATAATGCACCTGATGGTTATGATAGACAAGGAAATATAGATGAGTTTTATGGATATATTAGAGATTATTTCCTTCAAAATCCACATCTATCATTAGAAGATTTTTTAAATGAGATTGCCCTAGAATCTGAAAATGGAGAATTAACTGATCAAGCTGTTTCTATGATGAGTATTCACTCTTCAAAGGGTTTAGAGTACAAACATTTATTTATAATTGGTCTTGAAGAAGGTTTCTTCCCAATTATTGGTGATGGCTCTGATATTGAAGAAGAAAGACGATTAGGTTATGTTGCTATTACTAGAGCTATGGATAATTTGACACTTTCTTTTGCACATTCAAGATTTTATAAAGGTAAAAGAGCTACTTTATTAAAAAGTAGATTTTTAAGCGAATCAGGACTTATAAAAGGAAGTTTAACTATTGAAAAGCACTCTTCTTTCAAAAAAGGTGATTTAGTAAAACATAAAATATTTGGAATGGGAAGAGTTCAAAAAGCAATGAAAGTGACAAGAGATTATAAATTAACAATTAATTTTGGCGGAACAATAAGAGATATTCTTTCAAGTTTTGTTGAAAAAATATAATTTTTTAATAGAATAAATATGCAAAAAAAACTTTACGACAAAAAAGCTTTAAATAAATTAATTGTAGTGAATAAACCTATTTTTAGAACTTCTAATTCTTATTTAAATCAAATAAAAAGAAAATATAGAAATAAAAAAGCAGGATTTAGTGGAACACTAGACCCTTTTGCTTGCGGATGTTTAATAGTTGCCTTTGGACAATATTCAAAGCTTTTTAACTATATGCAAAAAACTCCAAAAAGATATAAGGCAGTTGTTTGGTTAGGAGCTACTTCTGAATCTTTAGATACTGAAAATATTATAAAGATAGAAGACTCTTTTAAATTAGATGAAGAAAAATTAAAAAAAGAGATAGCTTCTTTAGTAAAAACTCATGACTACACTCCTCCAAAATTTTCAGCAAAAAAAATAGATGGAAAAAGAGCTTATGATTTGGCACGCTCAGGAGAAGATTTTGAAATGAAGAAATCTTCTATGACTATTTATGAAACAAAATTTATATCTTATAGACATCCTTTCATTACTTTCGAAGCAAGTGTAAGTGAAGGTTCATATATAAGGTCTTTAGCTCAAATACTTCTAAGTAAATTTGGAGCAAAGGGAACTCTTTCACATTTAAATAGATTAAATGAAGGGAAATTTTATTTTGAAAATGAAAAAGATTTAAATCCTTTAGACTATATTGATTTACCGCAGAATGAATACTCAGGGAATAAAAGTTATTTCAATGATGGAAAAACAATTTCAACAGAGTATTTAAGTATAAAAGAAGATGGTGAATATATAATAAAATTTGATGATTTTTTCAGTATAATCCAAATTCAAGAAAATGCAGTAAAATATCTATTAAATAAGGTTAAAACAAATTGATTAAAAAATCTTACGCAAAAGTAAATATTTTTTTAAAAATTGCAGGCCGAAGAGAAAATTATCATGAATTGGTATCTCGTTTTGTAAGAGTTCATTCCTTATATGACTTAATTAAAATTGAAAAAAAAGTATGTGACGAATTTACTTTAGTAGGCAATTTTGGCTGTGAGACTAAAAAAAATACTATTTATAAAGCATATATGATATTAAAAGAAGAATCACCAAAAGTAGAAGAGTATTTTAAAAAAAATTGTGTAATAGTTGAAAAGCATATTCCAGAGTTTGCAGGCCTTGGTGGGGGAAGCTCCAATTGTGCTACATTTATGATTATGGTAAATGAACTTTGTAATTTAAACTTATCAAAAGACGAATTAGCTAAATTAGCAATAACTATTGGAGCCGATGTTCCTTTTTTTATATATGAATATAATAGTGCAAATGTAACAGGGATAGGTGAAATTGTAGAGAAATATGAGGAGGAGGTTTTAGATATTGAGACTATAACTCCTCAAATTAAATGTAATACAGGCGAAATCTTCAAAGTTTTTAGGAATAAGTTTTATAAAGAGATAGATGAAGAAGATAAAAAAAAACTATTAAGTTTAAATTCAAAGCAAATCTTGAATATCTTGGATATAAATAGGGCTAATGACCTATTTGAAGCAGCAAAAGACGTATATAAAGATTTAAATAAATATGAAAAACAGAATTGGTACTTTAGTGGAAGCGGAAGTTCATTCTTTAAGGTAAAGAAATGAGTAAAAAAGAAGTAAAGAAAAATTTAGTTTTTAAAAATAAAAAAGTTTTTCATGATTTCCTGATTTTAGATACTTTTGAAACAGGAATTGTACTAGAAGGTAGTGAAGTAAAAGCAGTGCGAGATGGAAGAGTAAATTTGAAAGACTCTTTTGTAAGAGTAATAAAAGATGAATTATTTGTACTAAATATGCATATAACTCATTTAAGCACTGCCCATTCAACATATAGACCTGATGAAAGAAGAGCTAGAAAACTTCTAATGCATAGAAAAGAGATTGATAAACTTTATACAAAAGTAATGAAAGATGGAATTACTATTGTCCCTGTAAAAATGTATTTTAATTCAAAAAATAAGTTGAAAATGCAAATAGCAACAGCAGAAGGGAAAAAACTTCATGACAAGAGAGAAGACTTGAAGAAAAAAACAATGAAAAGAGAAACAGAACAAGCTTTAAAAAGCTATAAATAGAAGATTGTGTTTAATTTTGTAAAATAATTAAAGAATATACAAAATTAAACAAACCTTAAAAAAAAAATCAACATTTTAAGCTTAATTTTATTGCCAATCAGCTAAAATTTTGGTGATAAGTGACAATAAAGTGACTTGTAAAAAAATTAGTAGGAGGAGATTGATGCAAAACGGTGCACGAATCGAGTATGATTACTCAATTGCAAAAGCGTTTACATTTGCAACAATTCTGTTTGGTATCATAGGTATGACAGTAGGTGTTGTACTTGCGTTTCAATTGGCATTTCCTGAGTTAAATAACTTAGCGGGGGAATATGGTACATTCGGTAGATTAAGACCTTTACATACAAATGGTGTGGCTTTTGGTTTTACTCTAAGTGGTATCTTTGCTACATGGTATTATGTAGGGCAAAGAGTATTAAAAGTATCTTTAAAAGAGTCTCCATTTTTAATGGGAGTAGCTAAGCTACATTTCTTATTATACTTCATCACAATTCTTTTAGCAGTTGTAACTTTATTTATGGGTTTCACAACTTCAAAAGAATATGCTGAATTAGAATGGCCTTTAGACTTACTTGTAGTTGTTTGGTGGGTACTATGGGGTATCGCAATATTTGGTATGATAGGGATTAGAAGAGAAAGAACTCTATATATTTCAATTTGGTATTATATTGCATGTTTCATTGCTGTTGCAATGTTATATTTATTTAATAACATGGAAGTTCCAACTGCGTTAGTATCAGGATATGGATCAATTATGCATTCAGTATCTATGTATGCGGGAACAAATGACGCCTTAGTTCAATGGTGGTATGGACACAATGCTGTTGCATTCGTATTTACTACACCTATTATTGCTATGATTTATTATTTCTTACCAAAAGAATCTGGACAAAATGTTTATTCTTATAAGTTATCTATTTTAGCTTTCTGGGGATTAATGTTCGTTTATTTATGGGCTGGTGGACATCACCTTCTATATTCAACTGTTCCAGATTGGATGCAAACAATGGGTTCTGTAATGTCAATTGTATTAATTTTACCATCATGGGGATCTGCTATTAATATGCTTTTAACTATGAAAGGTGAGTGGCAACAATTACAATCTAATACATTAATTAAGTTTATGATATTAGCTTCAACGTTCTACATGTTATCAACAATTGAAGGACCAATTCAGTCAATCAAATCTGTAAATGCAATTGCTCACTTTACTGATTGGATTCCAGGTCACGTACATGATGGTGTTTTAGGATGGGTTGTATTCATGATTATGGCTGCATTATTCCATATGGCACCTAGAATGTATGGTAGAGAGATTTACTCTAAATCGTTAATGGATACACAATTCTGGTTACAAACAACTGGTATTGTTTTATATTTTACATCTATGTGGATTGCAGGTATTACACAAGGTATGATGTGGAGAGCTTATGATGAATACGGTTCATTAGTTTACTCTTTCATTGATACAGTGACTGTATTACAACCATATTATACGATTAGAGCTGTTGGTGGGTTATTATACCTAGTTGGATTCTTTATGTTCTCATACAACATGTACAAAACTGCAACTGCAGGTAGAGTACTTGATAAAGAACCAGTAAATGCTACTCCAGTAGCTGCGTAAGAAGGAGGTTTATTATGTTTCATTGGTTTGAACAAAGACCGTTTTTCTTTGCGGTATTAGTATTTATATTTATTGCATTTGCAGGTATCATTGAAGTTATACCAGATTTTGCAAAACAATCAAGACCTACAGTTGGTACAAAACCATATAGTGTTTTAGAACTAGCAGGTAGACATGTTTACATTAAAGATTCTTGTAATGCTTGTCACTCTCAATTAATTAGACCATTTAAGTCAGAAACTGACAGATATGGTATGTATTCATTGTCAGGTGAGTATGCATATGATAGACCATTTTTATGGGGATCTAAAAGAACAGGTCCAGATTTAATGAGAGTTGGTAATTATAGAACAACAGATTGGCACGAAAATCATATGATGAATCCATCTTCTGTAGTTCCTGGTTCAATTATGCCAGCATATCCACATCAATTTGAAAATATTGCAGATTTAGATACTGCTTATGGGGAAGCTTATACAGTAAAAGCTGTGTTTAATACTCCATATGATGTTGATTTAGATGGTGATGGAAAAGTGGATGTAGAGTTAGGTGATTATGAAACTGCTATGGCAAAAGCTAAATTAGAAGCGCAAGCAATTGCTGCTGATATGGAAAATCAAGCTGTAAAAGACGCCGTTGCAAACGGTCAAATTCCTGAAATAGTTGCATTAATTGCATATTTAAATTCTTTAAAATAAGAGGGTAAAATGGATCAAGAAGCACTACTTACGTTTCAAGGCTATGCAAAGTTTTTCTTAGTGTTAGCTGTATTTGTCATTTTTTACTCTTATGCTTATTCTATATACAAAAGAGATAAAAAGGGTGAAAGAGATTTTGAGAAATATTCAACTCTCGTACATGATGACCAAGTAGAAGCTGATCCCCTCGAAGATAGAAAAGATAAAAACGAGAATAAAGAGAAGGAGAAATAATATGAAATCTATGGTTATAGGTGGAATTATTCTTATCGTCGCTTTACTAGCAGGAACTTACTTTGTTGCAGGTGACGCTTTTGATACGGACGATTATGTTAATAGTTTAACAATGCTAGGGGCTGTTTCAATTCTTACAATTACAGTATTTGTTGCTCTTAAGTATGTTAATCAAATAAAAAATGATACAGCTAGTGGTGAATTAGCTGAAGAGAAATGGGATGGAATTGGTGAATATAAAAACGAAATCCCTACAGGATGGGGACTTGCATTTATTGGAACTATAGTTTGGTTATTTTGGTACTTAACTATTGGTTATCCAACAAATGGATTCTCTCAAATTGGTCAGTACAATGAAGAAGTAAATGATTATAATGCAAAATTTACTTCAAAATGGGAAAACCCAACGGATGAAACTCTAAGTGCAATGGGACAATCTATTTATTTAGTACAATGTGCTCCTTGTCATGGTGTTGATGCTGAAGGAATTAATGGTAAAGCTCAAAACTTAACTCAAAGAATTTCAAAAGATTCTGTAGAGTATGTTATTAAAAATGGTGCTAATAACCTTAAAACTTCATATCCAGGTGGAATGCCTCCAATGATGTTAACAGAAGCTGCTGATATTGAAGAAGTTTCAGCTTATGTTGCTGGTGGATTTAAAGGTGAACAACCTGCGGCTTACGCTGTATGTTCTAGCTGTCATGGGGCAGATGGAAAAGGTATGGCTTTTGTTGGACCAAATATTGTTGAATACGATGACGCGCTTGTTCTTGCTGTTTTAACAAATGGTAAAAAAGCAAGCATTGGAGCAATGCCAAGTTTCAAAGGTAGATTAAACCCTACTCAAGAAAAAGCATTAGCATCATATATTAGAAGTCTAGGAGAGTAAAATGGCTGGAAACACTCAAATGAATGAAAATGAAAGAGGAATATTTTCTCTTCTTCATGGAATTACAGGTATGTTGATTGCTACAGTACTTTTATTAAGTATTCTAGGAGGACTAACTTATTTTGCTATTGATGTTCAACAAAGAGAATCAACTAATTTTTATAAAATCAACCAAGATTTAAATGGTTTAAAAATGAATAGTTCTGAGAATCACAAGCAATATGAGCTAGTGGGAAAGTAAGGAGAAATTATGTATAAAATTATTTGGCTATTATTGGCAGCTATGGCAGTTACGACTGCATATTTAGCATTCTTCGATTCTACTAGAGTATTTGTTGGTTAATGAAGAATCTTAACATTTTCAAAGTAGCAGTGTTTTCACTGCTACTTTTTTTATCTACAAATATTTACGCTAGTAAATTTATTTTAAGTGATGATGGATTAATAGATCCAAGAACAATAGTTAAAGTAAATGAAATCGGAAATGAAGCTCAATCAAAATTAGGTGTAAATATATATGTTTATGCTAAAACTTCTTTAGGTTTAGAAAAAAATATATCTACAAAAGATAAAATTAAATATATCAAGGATTATGAAGCTTCAATTACTAAAACTTTAGTAAAGCCTTATGTCTTATTAACTATGGCTATAGAAGACACTCACGTAAATTTAATTGTATCTTCAAACTTAAAAAAAATCGTAGATAAAAATGAGATTTTAAACGACTATGTTGTACCATTGCTTGCTTCAAAAGATAAAAATTCAACTTTTGCAAAAGCTAGTGCTTCTTTACTAAATGGATATGCTGCAATTGCTGATACAATTGCCCAATCAAAAAATATAGAACTAGAATCAAGTATTGGAAGTTCTGGAAAAGTTGCAGGAACTATTTGGAAAGTTTTTATGTATACTTTAGTTGTAATAGGAATTTTACTTTATTCTTATGCTATGTTAAGACGTAAAAAATAGAAGAAAAAATAGGATAATAAAAATATGAAAAGAAACTACTGGCCACTTTTATTTATAGGAATCTTTTCTTTTACTTTTGGAATGATTGTTTGGACTATAAATTCTGCAATAAAAGTACCTATTCAAAAAGATGAAACATTTATGGCTTCGTATCATGATGTGGATAGAGATTATAATAAAATTGTTGAATCTAACAATAATTTTGAAAAAAAATTTAACTTTAATATAAAAATAAATGAAAAAGATTTTGGACTTGTTTATAAAGATATGTTTCTAGGACAAAGAGTTATAGAGGAAAAGTCATTACATAAAAATACTTTTAAACTTGGAAATAATGATATTGTAATATCAGTAAAAGAAAAACAAAGTAAACAATTAATAAAAGATATAAAAATTAAATTAAGGCTATCTAGGCCAACAAATCATGGCAATACTATGGATTTTACAGAAGAAAATTTTAATACAAAAGAAGGAATCAATACTTTAAATGTTGATTTAGGATTAAAAGGAAACTGGAATATCACTGGACAAATTATAATTGGAAATGATATTGGATATTTTTATATAAAATCAAATGCCATCTAATCTAAAACTTTTAGTTTTTCCAACTCATAGATCTATACGAGAGTATATAAACTCCCAAAAAGAGTTTAATACTCTTTTACCCTCAATTAATACAATAGATGAATTCTTTAAAAAATCTTTACTTTTCGAAAATAAAAAACTAATAGATGAAGAAGAAAGATTTTTATATTTAAAAGAAGCAGTACAAGAAGTAAATCTAAAAAGTCTTGGTATTTCTTCAAATTTTTTGCAATTTATAAAACAAAGTGATTATATTTATAGATTTTTTTTAGAACTAACTAGTGAAAATGTAAATATAGAGGATTTAACTAGTGAAGATACTTATGAGTTTTATACAGAACATTTGACAATATTAAAAAATATTAAAAAGAATTATCTAAAAATTTTAGAAAAAAATTCAGCTATTGATAGAATCAATATGTCGGAATTTTATAAAATAAATGAAGATTTTGTAAAAAGATATTCAAATATAGAAATATATTTTGAAGGTTACTTTACATCTTTTGAATTTGAAATTATAAAAGCAATTTCTAATATAACAAATTTAGAAATAAACTTTGTATATAATGCCTATAATAAAAAATCAATAGAGAAATTTATTAATCATGGTTTAGAACTTGCTTTAAATTTTCAATATAAAATTAACTTTTCTAAAAAGGAAATTTTAGAAAAAAAAGAATTAATAAACATAAATACAGAAGAAAAACAAAAAAATGTTGAAATAAAAGGTTTCTCTTCAAGAACTAACCAATTAGCTTTTATCAAAAAATCAATTACTACTTTGGTAAACAATGGCATTAATCCATCAAAAATAGCTCTAATCTTGCCAGATGAGAGTTTTACTAGTACCATATCGATTTATGATGAAGAAGGCTATTTTAACTATGCAATGGGCTTAAATATCTATACTACAAAACTTTATAAAATAGTTGATGCAATTTATTTATATATGAATGAGCAAGAAATAAAAAATATAGAAAATATTACATTTTTAGAACTTGAAAAAGAATTTATTGATTCTTTATTTAAAACAAATTGGAATAAAAATTTAAGTCCTGAAATATTTGAACAAATATGTGAATATTTTTTAGCAATAAAAGAAGAAAATAAAATAGAAAATAATCAAAATGAAGAATTAAGTGAGAAATTAAAAGAGTTAATTTATAGATTTTATAAGCTTATTTTCTCTTCAAATGAAAAAATACTTCTAAAAGATGCATATAAAATTTTACATCAGAAAATTTCTCAAATCTCACTTGATGATGTAAACTCTGGAAAAATAACAGTAATGGGTGTTCTTGAAAGTAGAATGATAAATTTTGATGCAATTATAATTTGTGATTTCAATGAAAATCAAATACCAAAAAGAAGTGTCAAGGATAAATTTTTATCTACTTCCTTAAAAGAAAAAGTAAATTTACCAACAAAATTAGACAGAGAAAATTTACAAAAATATTATTATGAAAGATTAATTTCAAACTCTAACTTTGTATATATCTCATATGTAAAAAATGATAGTGAACAAATTTCAAGATTTGCAAATACTCTTTTTAATATGCAAATAGACGAAAGACTTTATGATAATTCATATAAGCATATTTTATACGCAAATAAAAAACTTGAACACTTTTCTAATGATATTATTATTGATATTGATTTATCAAAAATTATTTGGAGTGCTAGTTCTTTAAAAGAGTATTTGGAATGTAAAAGAAAATACTATTTTAACCATATCTTAAAAATTAAAGAGCATGATATATCACTTAAGCCAAAGGGTTATGAACTTGGGAATATTGTTCACAGTAGTTTAGAAGCTTATTATAAGCAAGAAAACAGGTCATATGAAAAACTTTTAGAGATATTTAATACAAAAAGAAGTGCAAATTCATTTTTGAATCTAGATTTAGAAATTTGGAAAAGAAAATTAAAAGATTTTGTAGAAATTGAAAATGAAAGATTTAATTCAGGCTATAAAATTATAGATTTAGAAAAAGCATTTTTAATAGAATTTGAAGGAATAAAACTTCGTGGTAATATTGATAGAATTGATAAATTAGTAAATAAAAATGATGAAATGTATTATGTCTTAGATTATAAAACTTCAAATAATATAAAAATCAATACAAAAAAAACATATGAATCAGCAGTGGATTTTCAATTAGAATTTTATTATTTGGCAGTTGAAGCTTTATATAAAACTTCAAATATAAAAACCTTTTATTATGATTTACATAATATGAAACTTTTAGAAGAGGTAGTTTTAGATGAAAAATTAGAATTATTAAAAAACATATTTGCTACTTTTCGAAACATAAATATTTCTAATAGTGAAACACAACTTCCTAATGAAGATAAAATTAGAACTACAAGTATTAATTTTAATAAATGTGATAATAACCAAACCTGCCAATATTGTATTTACAAAACAATTTGTAATAAAAATTGATATATTCTTAAATAATAAAATACTTATTATTTTTACATAAAAAAAGCTTAGAGATAAAATCTCTAAGCTTTTTATTTTTAATTATTTCTAAATGATTAGAAAGAGTATTGTACGTGAACTCTACCCATATTAGCTTTACTAGATCCATCAACATCTAATTGACCATATCTTACGTAAGTAGTGAAGTTGTTTGACATTTTATATTTAACTTGTCCATAAACTTCATTTGCGTCATTATCCCCTGCTGTATCATAATCTGCATCAGAGTAAAAAAGACCTACATTTACTTTTTCTGTTACATCTGCAGTTGCATGAATATATGTATATGCTGCATCAGCTTGACCTTCTGCAGTTATTCTCCAGTGGTAATCCATATTTGTTTTTGAACCTGAATCAATATATACTACTCCACCTTCGTCATCACTTTCACCATAAGCTGCAAATGCAGAGAATATTCCCATTTTTGCACCTAGACCTAATTGCCATAAAGCATTATCATTACTTGCAGCATCTAAATCTAAAGAAGAGTATCTAGCAAATGGAGATAATGAAACACTTCCAAGATCAAAGTTTCCAGATACACCTACTGTGTAAGAATCAAAAACATCATTTAAATCAGCATAAAATGCGTCAACAGATACACCTGAGAATGAACCCATTGCTCCAAGAACATAAATATCATCGCTACCGTTTGTAAGAGTAGTTATATCTCCAGAGTTATTAAAGTTAGTTTGATTAAAGTATGCCCCAACTAATGTAACCGGACCAACATTATAAACTGCTAAAGCACCTGTACCAGTTTGCTCATCACCCATTGCATCTCTAGCAACAGTCCATGGAGTAGCAATAGCTTGTTTACCAACAGTAACAGCTAAATTATTTACACCTGTATAAACAAAGTTAACTTCAGATACTTCAATATCAAGATTAGTATCTGCAGCACTTGAAGTATTTAAACTAGCATTTGCTGTAGAACCCTCTTTACCTGCTTGGATTCTTGTATTAAAAGTAACATCATCATTAACTTTTGATTTTAAATCTATTGCTACTTTATAGTTATTAGATGTAGAGTTTGATGGCTCATAATCATTATATCTGTATGCAGCAGTTCCTGATACGTCTACATTCTTAATTGCTTCTGCTAGTGGTTGAGCAGATGCAGTTGTTCCAGCTACCGCGATTGCAGCTATTAAACTCATTTTTACAATTTTTGTCATTTAATTTCCTTTTATGTTTTGTGTTGAAAAAGATTATGCCATAATTTTTTTAATTTTTTCTAAAATTTTGCATATAAAGTAAACAATTTATATAATTAATTGTTATTTTGAAGATTGTGCTATTAAAACATCTTCTATTATTTTTGTAATATCTCCATCTAAAATTGCATCTACATTTGAATATCCAGTATTACTTCTTGTATCTTTTACTTGTTGGTATGGTTGCATGACATAAGAACGAATTTGATGTCCCCACCCAATATCACTTTTTTCAACTCCATCTTTAGAAGCTTGTTGAAGTTCAAGTTCATATTCATATAATCTCGATTTTAGCATTTTCATAGCACTTGCTTTATTTTTATGCTGTGATCTATCATTTTGACATTGAACTACAATATTTGTAGCAATATGTGTAATTCTAATTGCTGATTCTGTTTTATTAACATGTTGTCCACCAGCTCCACTTGCTCGATATGTATCAATTCTAATATCTTTATCTTCAATCACAATATCAATATTATCATCAATCTCTGGACTTACCATTACTGAAGCAAAAGAGGTATGTCTTTTTGCATTTGAATCAAAAGGTGAAATACGAACTAGTCTATGTATTCCATTTTCAGTTTTCAAATATCCGTAAGCATTTTCACCTTTTATAATAAAAGATACATCTTTGATTCCTGCTTCTTCACCATCTTGATAATCAAGAAGTTCTATTTTGAAATTTTGTCTCTCAGCCCATCTTATGTACATTCTATAAAGCATGGCTGCCCAATCTTGTGACTCTGTACCCCCAGCTCCTGTGTGAATAGAAATAATAGCATTTGAAATATCATCAGGACTTGAAAGCATAACAGATATTTCAGTTGATTTAATCAGTTCATCTAAGTCTTTTGATTCTTCATGCAATAGTTCAAGAGTCTCATCATCTCTATCTTCTTGAGCTAATTCATAAAGTTCATTCGTAGCACTTAATGCTTCATTTGCTTTATTAAATTTATTTAATTTTGAAAGAAGTCTATTTTTTTCAATACCTATTTTTGTAGCATTCTCAACATCATTCCAAAAATCTTGTTTAGATTCTAATTCATTAATCTCATTTAGCCTTGAAGACAAAGCTTCAGGCTTTAAGATATTTCTAATATTTTCTAACTTTGTATTAAGAAGTTTTAATAGCTCTGAATATTCGTAAGCATCCATATATTATTTTGCTTCTTCAATTATTTCTTTTTGAGTATCTTTTTGATTTTCTTTTGGTTTTAAACTATTGATATAAGAATAAACATTTTTAACATCTCTTGAATCCATAAGATTTGCATAAGGAAGCATAACAAAAGCTTGTCCTCTATCATATTCACCTAAGCCATAATCTCTAAGAGTTGTTTTAAAATCAAAAAAGTTAAGTTCTGTTAAAGCTCGTGATGTTCCATATATTTCATTTGCATTTTCACCATGACAGCTTTGGCATTTGTTTATATATAGTTTTTTACCATCTTTTGACATTCTCATTTTTACTTCTTTTTTCTTTGTTGCAAGCTCTAAAGTTTTTCTTTCTTCTAATCTTTGAAGAATCTTTTCTTCTAGGGCTTTTTCATTTACTGAAGATAAAACAAGTTCTTCTTTTTTGAAAATATATATATAATTAGAACCATTTTCTGTTTTACTAATATCTATATCAGCAACACTCCAACCCTCTTTTTTCATATCTTGTACAGATTTTTGGTTTTGACATTCTCCACCATTTAGTGACGTAGTCTCAATTGTGCTTATTGATTTATGATTTTCTTTAAAACACATTGTTGTTTGCGCGTGAGCAAGGCTTAGTGTTAAAATAGAAGTGAAGATTAAGCTTGGTAGAAGTTTCATTTATATCCTTTTTTTTAATTAAGGATATTTTAGCATAAATAAGTTAAATAATATTTTAGTAAAAAAAAAGGCTAGAGAAAATTCTCTAGCCTTTAGGAAATTTAAGTAAATTCTCTTATTAGAAAGAGTATTGTACTTGAATTCTTCCAATTGTACCATCTTGATCTTTATCACCAACATGTTCAAATTCATTTTGACCAAATCTAAGGTATCCACCAAAGTTTTTAGACATTTTGTATGTAGCTTGAAGATAAAGTTCTTCATCAGTAAAATCACTATTACCTATTTCTTTATCTAATTTGTGGTAGTTAACTGCTAAATTTAAACTATCAAGAACTTGTGCATTTACTCCAACTTGTAAATACTCAGCATCTGCAACACCATTTAATTGAACAGTCCAACCTTGCATACCAGTTTTTGCATCATTATCAAGTGCTGCTAAACCACCATCTGAATCAGTCCAACCATAGTTAAGTTTTGCACCAAAAATTCCCATTTTAGCACCTAACATGATTTTTGTTAATGAATTATCTTTGCTACTACCATCTAAATCTAATTCAGTATGTCTAGCACCAAGAGTTAATTGTACAGCATCTAAATCAATTTTAGAAGATACTCCAAGTGTAAATGAATCAAATACATCATCCATATCTAAATACCATGCATCAAGAGCTACAGGTCCAATATTTCCCATTACACCTAAAGTTGCAATATCTTCATAACCTTTAAGAAGAGCCTTTGCTTCACCTGATGCATTAAGATTATGTTGGTTGAAGTATGCACCTGCAATTGTAACAGGACCAACGTTTGTTAAAGCAAGGATACCAGTACCAGTTTGCTCATTTCCATCAGAATCAATAGCTACAGTCCAAGGAGTAGTTAACCCTTGTTTACCTACATTAACAGTAGTATTTGCAATACCAGTGTATGAGAAATAAACATTTGATAAAGTAACATCAGCTTGTCCATCAGCACCTGAAACATAATCAAGTCCAACAAAACCAGCATCAGTTGATGAACCAACAATAAATCTAGTTACAGCAGTAACATCATCATTTACTTTAGATTTTGCAGTTATAGCAATTTTATAGTTGTTTTTTGATAAATCACCTTTTGCAGTAGCTGCACTACTTGCATCATAATTTCTATCATCATATCTATATACTACTGTACCAGATACATCTACGTTTTTGATTGCTTCTGCTAAAGGTTGTGCAGATGCTACAGTTCCAGCTACAGCTACAGCTGCTACTAAACTCATTTTTGCGAATTTTTTCATGTTTTGTTCTCCTAGGTTTTGTGTTATATTCAGTTTTGCCGGATGCGCGAACGATTTAATCTTACATAAATGCAAGTACTAAATACTATTCCGGAAGACCGTTACGCTTATCATACATTAGTGAAATTTAAAGTTTTCTTAAATTAGAGTTTTTTTAGAAATTTTAGGTTAATTTTAAGTTAATAAAAAGATAACAGAAAAATAATAGCCAAAATATCTTTTAATATAGAGATTTATTATATTATATTTGTTTTCAAAAGAACTATACATTTTGTAAAGAAACTACGCAATCTGCCAAAATATTAGGTTTTGATATTTTTAATTTTAGTTTTTTAATTTTATATTTTTTTCTTAGATACTTTTCAATATATATAATAGCATCTTCTAAAAGTTCAAATTTTTCTTGTTTCATTATATTTTTAAGTTCTTCTACAACAATAGAATAATCAATGAATGACTTTTTAATTGAATCATCATTTTTAAACTTATACTTAAATGATAAATCAATCATCACTTTTTGTGCTTCTACTCTTTCAAAATCAAGTATTCCAATAATACAGTCAAAAGTAAGGTTTTCAATTAATATTTTCATATGTTCTTCTTTCTTTTAGTTTACTATTTTGCCTTCTTCTCCTCGTACTAGTCTTATTATATTTGGAATATGTTTATAATATATTACAAAGGCAATTATATACATTGGAGCATTGCTTCCCACTTCTAAGCCGTTATTCAAAAAGATTGCTGAGATTACAACTCCTGTTAAGCCTAATAAAGATGACAAAGATGAAATTTTTAGAACTTTTCCACAAAATACCCAGACAGCTGCACCTATGATTGTAGGAATTGGAATTAAAACTAAAAAAACACCAAGTCCAGTTGCAACTCCTTTTCCACCTTCAAGACTTAAGAAAATAGAATAACAATGTCCTAACACAGCTAAAACTGCAATTCCCCAAAGTGTAGATTGTTCAGCACCTAAAGAAATAGCAATAAGTAAAACAATCGTTCCTTTTAAGGCATCCAAAATAACAGTTGCGATGCTAAGTTTTTTTGCTAAGCTAGGGTTAGTCTCTTTTACAACTCTTAAAACATTTGTAGCACCAATACTTTTACTACCATGTTCTTTTATATTTACACCTGCAAAAGTAATTGCTAAAAGCATTCCAAAAGGAATAGAACCAGCTAAATAAGCCCCTATGAAAAATAAAATGTTAAAATTAAGAAGAAAATCCATTAAAAACCTTGTATATAAATTTAAGTAAATGATTATATCTAATTTAAAATTAAGATTTTCCTTTAGAGAATTAATTACTTCACTTCATTAGAATATAACAAAAGTTTTGTTATATTCCTTTTTAATTATAAACTAGTATATTTAAAAGGTTTACTTTGAATTTAAAAGAAGAAATTTTAAGATTAAAAAAAGAACTTGACGTTACACTTGTTGCTCATTTCTATCAAAGAGATGAAGTATTTGACTTAGCTGATATCACAGGAGATTCCCTTGAATTAGCTAAAAGAGTAAAAGAAAATGCTTCAAAATATGTTGTATTTTGTGGAGTTGGTTTTATGGGTGAGAGTGTTAAGGTATTAAGCCCTGAGAAAACTGTTCTAATGCCAAAAATCGCTTGCTGTGCTATGGCTAGAATGATTGACGAAGGATATTACGAACAAAATCTAAAACAGATAAACGATGCAGGAATTCCAAACGAAAACATACTTCCAATTACTTATATCAATTCAAGTGCCGCTGTTAAAGCAAAAGTTGGAGAAATGGGTGGTATGGTTTGTACTTCTTCAAATGCATATAAGATTATTGAGAAAGGTTTAAAATCAGGAAAAAAAATATTTTTTGTACCTGATCGTTGTTTAGGTCAAAATTTTGCAAAATCATTAAATCTAAAATCAGCGGTTGTTGGTGATGGAAGTGATTTAACACAAGCTGATATTATTTGTTATAATGGTTTTTGTTCAGTACATCAACTTTTTACAGTAGAAGATGTAGAATTTTACAGAGAAAAATATCCAGATATTTTAATTGCTGTTCATCCTGAATGTGATCCAAGTATTTGTGATCTTGCTGATTTTGTTGGTTCAACTTCTCAACTTATAACATATATAAAAGAGTTACCACTTGAGCAAAAAGTTGCAGTTGGAACTGAATATAATATGGTGAATAGATTAAGAGAGAAAAATACATATATCTTAAGTTCAACCAAACCTGAATGTCCCACTATGAATGAAACCACATTAGAAGATGTATATAATACGTTAAAATCTATTGAAGACAATAATATAAGTGCACAAAATGAAATAATTGTAAGTAAAGACGTTACAAAATGGGCAAAAGTAGCATTACAAAGGATGTTAGAATTATGATAAATATTAAAAAATTTGTAAAAAATGCAATTATTGAAGATAATGGACGTGGCGATTTATTTTTTGATATAGCACCAAAGGGAAGATATACAGCAAAAGTAATAGCTAAAGATGATGGCGTTTTTGCAGGTGAACTTTATGGTAAAGCTTTGGCAAAAAGTGAAAAATTTGATTGCAAATTTTTAAAGCATGATGGTGATAAACTTCAAAAAGGAGATATTATCGCTAAGCTTGATGGAAAGGCTTCTATTTTACTTTCTTCTGAAAGAACTTTTTTAAATATTTTACAACATGCAAGTGGAATTGCTACTATGGCAAACAAATACGCTTCACTAGTTGAAGATTTAGATATTGCTTTATTAGATACTAGAAAAACAAGACCACTTTTAAGAGACTTTGAAAAATATGCTTCTAGAGTAGGTGGAGCTATTAATCATAGACTTCGCCTTGATGATTGTTTGATGTTAAAAGATACTCATTTAAGAACAATAATAGATTTAAAAGCCTTTATCAAAGATGCTAAAAAAAGAATCTCATGGGTTACAAAAATTGAGATTGAGTGTGAAACTTTTGCACAAGTTAAAGATGCTATGGAAGCGGGTGGAGACATTATTATGTGTGATAATATGACTCCAGAACAAATAAGAGAAGTTGTAAAATTTAGGAATGAAAATCATCCCCATGTACTTTTAGAAGCTTCTGGAAATATTTCTTTAAGCACGGTTCGAATGTATGCACAAACAGGAGTTGATGCTCTTAGTTCTGGAAGTATAATTCATCAAGCTACATGGCTAGATTTTTCAATGAAATTTGACTAATTTACTATTGGTTAATTAAAACAAGGCATACTTTTTAAATGAAAAAAGACTTTATTGTAAGTAATAAGATTAATATGACAGATTATTCTAGAGCTTTAGAGCTTATAGAAAAAAGTAAATATATTTTAATAATAACACATGTAAATCCTGATGCAGATTCTATTGGTTCTGCACTTGCTTTATCAAATTTGTTTTATGAAAATAGAATTAAGCACAAAGTTTTTAATGTAAGTTCTGACTTACCACAAAACTTAGATTTTATTGAGAGATTTGATAAAATGACAGATCAATTGCCAAAGTTTTATGATTTGGCAATATCTGTTGATTGTGGTACAAAAAAGAGATTAGGTTTTGAATTACCTGAGGATATTCCATTAATAAATTTTGATCATCATCAATCAAATGATAGTTATGGAACAATAAATTTAGTTGACCCAATGAAAAGTGCAAGTGCTGAGATTGTATTTGATTTTTTTAGACATAATGGTTTATATATTACAAAAAATTCTGCAACTGCACTTTATGTTGGAATATATGATGATTCATTAGCTTTTTCTTTAGCACGTTGTGATGAGTCAACATTTGAAAAAATTAATCATTTAGTAGAATTTGGAGCAAGCCCTGCATATATTGCAAATAAAATGAGAAGAAGAGATTCTTTAGCAAAATATAGAATGATTCCAAAAGTTTTAGAATCACTTGAGCTTTATAATGAAGGTAAAGTTGCTAGTATTTATGCAAAAGAAGAATGGTTTAAAGAGACAGGTGCACATTCTAGAGATTGTGAAGATGCTTTAAATATGATTATGAGTATGCATATTGTAAGAGCTGCTTTCTTTGTTAGAATTGTAAACAATGAAAGTAGAATATCTCTTAGGTCAAAAGGTAAAATCGATGTTTCAAAAGTAGCAGCTACTTTTGATGGTGGTGGACATTATAATGCAGCTGGTTGTACAGTTGATTCATTAGATATAGAAGATGTAAGACAAAAAGTTTTAAAGGAAGTTCTTGAGACGACAAAATAATAATTTAACAAATATAATAACACTAATAGTTTTAGCTTTAATAGTAGCAGGGGGAGCATTTATTTATTTCTCTCCAAAGTTTGAAAAAGAAAGTCCAAAAATATCATTTGATAATAGTGGTTTTTGGAATTTAAAAGATAGTTTAAATGTTGCACTTTCTGATGAAAGTGGGATAAAATCCTATAAAGTATATTATAAAACTTTAGAAAAAGAGATTGTTTTAAATAGTAAAGAACTTGACTCTAATCAAAGTAAAGTAGTATTTAATATTGAAAAATTTACTTTAGATCCAAGTATTGAAAAAATAAAAATTGCTATTGAAGTAATTGATAATAGTATGTGGAAATTTTTTCAAGGAAATAAAGCGTACAAAGAGTTTGAACTTACAATTGATAGAGAAAAACCACTTGCAAGAGTTTTAGTAAATTCACGAACTATAAAAAAAGGTGGAAGTGCAACGGTTGTTGTAGAAGTAAAAGATAAAAATTTAAGTAAAAAATATATTTCATTTAATGATGAATATCAATTTGAATTAATTCCTTTTATGAAAAAAGATTTTTATGCTGCAATTATTGCTTGGCCAATTGATGTTGAAGAGTTTAATATAGTAAATTTAGTTGCAATTGATAAAGCAAAAAATAAAACAGTTACAAAAGTTCCTTTATATATAAAAGATTTAAAAATCAAAGATGATAATATTAATATTTCTAAAAATTTTATAGAAAAAGTTTCTATTCCTGTATTAAAGAAAAGTGATTATGCAATTCCTACTAATGATGTAGATATTTTTATAAAACAAAATAGAGAATTAAGAGCTAAAAATCTTGCTACTATTAAATCAGAGTCTTTAAAAAATATGTCAAAAGATATGCTTTTAGAATATAATTTTAGAACGTTTAAAAGATTAGAAGGTTCAAAAACATTTGCTGGATTTGCAGAAAGACGTCAATATTTTTATGAAAATGAAAAAATTGATCAAGCTTGGCATTTGGGTATGGATTGGGCTAGTATTAAACATGCTGATGTAAAAAGTTCAAATAGTGGAAAAGTAATTTTTAATGATTATTTAGGAATTTATGGAAATACTCTTATTATTGATCATAAATTAGGAGTTCAATCTTTATACGCACATACAAGTAAATTTTATGTTAAAAAAGATGAAAAAGTGAAAATAGGTCAAAAGATTGCAGAAACAGGAAGTACTGGTGCTGTATTTGGAGATCATCTTCATTTTGGAATGTTAGTTCAAGGAATTGAAGTAAATCCTTTAGAATGGATGGATAGAGCTTGGATTAAAAGTAGAGTGACAAACATTTTGGATGAAGCAAAACAAGAAATAAGTAGTACAAAATGAGACAAAGAACTATTGCTAAACCAGTTGAAATTGTTGGAATAGGACTTCATAAAGGAGTTCCTGTTAAGATGATTTTAGAACCTTTAGATTCAGATATGGGAATTATCTTTTATAGAATTGATGAAGGTGTTACAATCCCTCTTACTATTGAAAATGTAGTAGATACAAAAATGGCAACAGTTATTGGAAAAGATGGAGTTATTGTTTCAACTATTGAGCATCTTTTATCTGCTGTTTATGCTTATGGAATTGATAATTTAAGAGTAGTAATTGATAATGATGAGGTTCCTGTTCTTGATGGAAGTTCTTCAGGGTATTGTATGTTAATAGATGAAGCAGGAATAAAAGAACTGGATAAATCTAAAAAAGCAATTAAAATTAAAAAAGAAGTTGAAGTTACAACTCCTGAGGGAAAAAGAGTAGCTTTAAAACCATCAAATCATATTGTTTATGATTTTTCTATTAATTTTGATCACCCAGTTATTGGAGAACAAGATTTTCATTTTGATTATTCAATTGCTGAATATAAAGAAAATATTTCAAGAGCTAGAACTTTTGGATTTTTGCATGAGGTTCAATATTTAAGAAGTATTGGTTTAGCTCAAGGTGGAAGCATGGAAAATGCTATTGTTTTAGACCAGTCGAAGATTTTAAACCCTGAGGGATTAAGATATGATAATGAGTTTGTAAGACATAAAATTCTTGATGCAATTGGTGATATGGCACTTTTAGGATATACCGTTGTAGGTGAGTATAATGCTCATGCAGGAAGTCATCATTTAAATCATCTTCTTACAAAAAAAGTTTATGAAGATGCAGCAAATTATGAAATTATTGATTTAGAAGAAGCTGAAGCCGAAGCACAAGTCTTTGAATTAGCATATTCAAAAATAGAAGTTGATGGATAATTATGACAGAAGTTTTAGTTATAAGTATTTCAAAACCTTTATTAATAGGTATTTATGAAAATAAAAATTTAGTTAAGACATATGAAGATGAAGGAAAAACATCTGATGTTTTACCTATGCTTTTTATAGAAATTTTAAAAAAATATGATTTAGATAGAATATATTATGTAAATACTCCTGGCTCTTACATGGCTATAAAAGTTGCATATGTATTTTTAAAAACAATTAGTATTTCAAAAAATATAGATTTAAAAGCTTGTAGTGGCTTCTCTTTTAATCAAAATTCACCAATAAAAGCACTAGGAAAAAAGTATTTTATACCAAATGTAAATTGTGATGAAGAAATTAAAGTAGACTTTTTAGAAAATAATACTAGAATGTCAGCCTTTGAATTACCTAAGGTTATAAATAATCTAAAGTTTTCGGAAAATACATTACCAATATATAATCTACCTGCAGTTTAAAAGGAAAAGAGTTGAAGATAAGCGTTCCAGCTACCAGTGCAAATTTAGGACCTGGATTTGATACATTAGGACTGGCTATTTCATTACATAATCAAGTTATTATAAAGCCATCAAAATTTCATAGTGTTTCATTAAGAGGTGAGGGTTCTAATAACCCTGTATTAAAAGACAATAATATGTTTATTGCTATTTTTAATGATTTTTATCATAATTTATCACATAAAAAAAGACATTTTAGATTCGAATTTTATAATGAAATTCCACTTTCACGTGGTTTAGGAAGTTCTTCCGCTGTTATTGTTTCAGCAATTGCAAGTGCTTATGCAATTGAGGGAATTGAACTTGAAAAAGAGAAACTTTTAAATTTAGCACTTGCTTATGAGAATCATCCAGATAATATTACTCCCGCAGTTATGGGTGGATTTAATGTTGCAACGGTGCAAGACAATGAAGTAAGTTATATTAGAAAAGATATGCCAAAAAGTTTAAAAGCAATTGTAGTAATTCCAAATAGACCGATGTCTACTCAATTATCACGAAAGTCTTTGCCTTACAAATATTCAAAAGAGGATGCTATTTTTAATATTTCACATTCTTCATTATTAGCAGCTGCATTTATAAGTCAAGATTGGGAAATGTTACGAATTGCATCACTAGATAAATTTCATCAAAAATATAGAATGAAACAAATGCCAGAATTATTTGATGTTCAAAAAACATCACTTAAAAATGGTTCTTTAATGAGTACTCTATCAGGCTCTGGTTCGACTCTCTTCTCTCTTGCATATAATGCAGATGCACAAAGAATTGAAAAAGAATTAAAGAAAAAATATCCTCATTTTAGAGTCCTAACTAAGGATTTTGATAATCATGGGGTTATAGTTGAAAATTAATAACTATACAATTAAGTAAAAGTTAGGTATAATATTGGCTATTTTGATAAAACCTATTCGAACTTGTGTGATTTGTCGAAACAAATTTGAACAAAAAAAACTACTTCGTTTGAAGTGTGAAGATAAAAAACTTGTACCATTTAATCACAATGGTAGAAGTTTTTATATCTGCAATGATTGTATTTCAATTCTTGAACATAAACAAAGCAATCAAAAAGATTACAAAAAAATAGAAAAAGCTCTTTATAGAGAGTGTAGAAATAAAGACGACTATATAGGACAACTTAAGGAGATATTAACGCATGTCAGATAACGTAAGAGTATACGAAATTGCTGAAGAGGCTGGTGCTAGCAGTAACGAAGTGATTAGCAAAGCCAAAGATTTAGGGATTGAACTTAAATCACCTCAAACTAATGTATCATTTGAAGATGCAGAAGAAATTGCAAACTATATCATGACTGGTAAAAGTGCTAAACTTCCAAAAAAACCAGCTGCTAAAATAAAAAAAACAGAAGTAAAAACAGAAGTAATAGAAGAAACAAAAGAAGATGTAAGCTCTGTTGAGCCTTCAACAGAAGTGAAAACAGAAACAACGAATGAATCTAAGACAGAAGTTAATACAAAAGTTGAAGAGCAAAAAACTGAAGTTAAAGTAGAAACAGTAGCGGAAGTTAAAAAAGAAACAGAAGTAAAAGAAGAAGTAAAAATAGAAACAAAAATAGAAACAAAAAAAGAAGAAGCAGTTGAAGCTGATACTGTAAAAAGTATATCTCCTAAAAAAATTATTCCTAAAAGAAGAGGATTAAAAATTGTAAAGAAGAAGAAGCCAAAAGAAGAGGCTCCTACTCCTACAATTAATCATAATAATTCATCAGTTCCAGGTCAACAACCTAGAAAGTCTATGAAGTCATTAAGTGAAATACTTGGTGGAAATGATAATTCAAAAAAAGAAGATTTATTAAACTCTAAAATAGCAAGTAAGAAAAAAGAAAAAAAGAAACCAATTGCTAGATCACATGATCATGGAAAAGTTATTCAATTAGAAAGAAATCCAAAAGAAGATTATAATAATAACAATAATAACAGTAGAAATGAAGAATCACTTTTAGGTGAAGAAGTTGTTTTACTTGATATGGGATTATCGGATAACTCAAAATTTCTTGAAGAGAATAAACCTCAAAATAATGATAAAAAACAAACAAGATCTTCAAGACCTGCTGCCTTTGGAAATAGACCACAAGGTTTAAAAAGAGGAAGAAGAAAGAAGAGAATAAAAAGAGTTGAAGAAGCTATTGAAATTACAAATATAACAATTCCTGAAGATGTAAGAGTTTATGAGTTCGCAGAAGCTTGTGGAAAATCTCCTTCAGAAGTTATTTCAGTACTTTTTGGATTAGGAATGCTAGTTACAAAAAATGACTTCTTAAAACAAGATGAATTAGAAATTCTTGGTGAAGAGTTTGGAATTGAAGTTGAAGTAAAAGATGCTTTAGAAGATGTAAATTATGTGGAAGAGTATCTTGACGAAGATGTTGATGATTCAAATTTCGTTACTAGACCTCCTGTTGTTACAATTATGGGTCACGTTGACCATGGTAAAACATCATTACTTGACAAAATTCGAGTTTCTAAAACAGCAGCTGGTGAAGCTGGTGGAATTACACAACATATTTCATCTTACACAATTACTAAAGATGGCAAAAAGATTACATTTGTAGATACTCCAGGACATGCTGCATTCTCAGCTATGAGAGTAAGAGGTGCTAGTGTAACTGATGTTATTATTATTGTTGTTGCTGCTGATGATGGTGTTATGCCACAAACAGAAGAAGTTATTTCTCATGCGAAAGCATCTGGATGTCCAATTATAATTGCGGTTAATAAAATGGATAAAGAGAGTGCTAACATGGATATGGTTAAAGCTCAAATGGCAGAAAAAGAAATGACTCCTGTTGATTGGGGTGGAGATACTGAGTTTATTGGTGTTTCTGCTCATACAGGAATGGGAATAGATGACTTACTTGAAAATATTCTTTTACAAGCAGAACTATTAGAGCTTAAAGCAGATCCAACTGCAAAAGCAAAAGCAACTGTTGTTGAATCTTCTTTAGAAAAAGGAAGAGGACCAATTGCAACTGTTATTGTTCAAAATGGTGAACTTAAAATTGGTGATAACATTGTTTGTGATACTACTTTTGGTAGAGTTAAAGCAATTACAAATGATTTAGGTAAACCTGTAAAAAAACTTGGACTTTCTGAAACTGGAAATGTTTTAGGTTTAGGTAATGTTCCTGCAGCTGGTTCTGTTATGGTAGCTCAAGATTCTGACAAAGAAGCTAGAGAAATAGCAACAACAAGAGCTGAACATGCAAGAGCAAAAGAACTTTCTAAATCGACTAAAGTATCACTTGAAGAGATGAGTGGATTAATTGCAGAAGGTAAGATTAAACAACTTCCAGTAATTATTAAAACTGATGTTGGTGGTTCACTTGAAGCTATTAAAGGTTCATTAGAAAAAATTGCAAATGAAGAAGTAAAAGTAAAAGTAATTCATGCAGGTGTTGGTGGAAT
>Ga0193955_1000120_pt1 | contig 51265 bp, 79 predicted proteins | sample BB_6_MG_FD_140343 | JGI IMG/M metagenome (GOLD analysis project Ga0193955, IMG submission 140343) | Microbial mat bacterial communities from the Broadkill River, Lewes, Delaware, United States - BB_6_MG | ecosystem: Environmental > Aquatic > Freshwater > River > Microbial mats | place: USA... | reverse complement strand
TTTTTTTTTTTTTTTTTTTTTTTTTTTTTTTTTTTTTTTTTTTTTTTTTTTTTTTTTTTTTTTTTTTTTTTTTTTTTTTTTTTTTTTTTTTTTTTTTTTTTTTCTAGCATATCTACTGCTTGTCCTAAAGAAGCCACATCATCTAATAGCAGATTAAAATAGGGCGTCGATTAGATCACCTGTGGAGATGAAAGTGGTTCCTTCAGGAGCAAGTGAGATTAGTTCCTTCAGTTCTGGAAGTTGTCCGTGGACATCTCCGAATATCAGTGTTTGAGGTGTCATGAACGCTCCTTTAGAATTAGTGTTTGGTTTACTTGTTTGATTGACATGATGGCTATTTCATAGGATTTACCGTGACGGTCAGCTAGTGCTTTAGGTATATCTTCGATATTATAACCTGTTAATATACTATTATACGTATTAGGCATGAAGCGCTCACAGCTATAGCAGCTATACTCTACTTCGTACATGCAGTTTTACCTATACTGGCGGATGTTACTTCTTTATGTAGCATATTATTTCCTTAAAGATCTTATTGTTTGTAAGTACATGCTTAGCCCTAGTTCCAAGTTCAGATAGCAGCTGCTCTGTAGTTACGGCAGGTAGAAGTACCTTAGCGGTCTCTTCCATAACTAGCGCAGTAGCATCATCTATAGTTGTGTACTTAGTGCTAATATCTGGTTGAGGTGTTCGTCTGTGAATATCCACCCTAGTATTACTGTACGACATAAGCTTTAGTTTCTCGTCTATAACATCTGACGTCAGTTTAGTCAGCCTGTCGTTAAATAGATTTGATAGATTTCTGTGTATAAATTCTCTTAGTTTTTTGGTGTCAGTATTTTCTGTTGTGGTATGCATACGGTTTTTATGAAGCACAGGTTTATCCTTAGCTACAAAATTTAGGCAACCTAGTACACCATATTTATTAAAGTCCGGTATTGTCATGAATGCTCCTTATAGTTGGATTGTTGGTTTGGTGAGAAGTGAGTTTACTTCATTGCAGACTCTGTGAAATTCCTCTTCCATGTTGGTGTCTGAAGGGTAGGCTTGCCAGTAACATAAACCCACCTCCAGACTAAAGGTCAGGTAACTGGAGCTTAAATGGATGTGCTTTATACTACTGGTACTGATAGCAGGACCAGATACTCCTTTAGGTGGTATGATAAGCATGTTACAGCTCGATTACTTCAAGTATGCCTGCAGCTATGTAGTCTTTCATTGCAGGGTGAGATTGGTCAACTACAGAGTCAGTAGTGATGAACTTAGTAATACCAGCTTGGATTAAGTCGTGTAAACCATTGCTGAAGAATCCGTGAGTTACAAATAGGTGGATTTCCACGTTAGATTCCTCATATTTGAGAGCTTTAGCAAGTTCAACGAAAGTACGTCCACCTTGGGCTAGATCATCAATGATGAGTACAGTCTTTCCGTTTATGGATGATAACTCTTTTGTGGTTGCGGAGTATGGTTGCCAGATAGTCTTGCCTGCATCTTTTCCGGTACCTGCTTCAGGTATATAAAAACTATTTTGATACAAATACTTTCTTCCATACCTTATAGTCGACTCCCCGCCTTCATTAATGGCAGTAGGGAGTGTATTGACTTTTATAATATCTGAAACGTTGCTCAGTTGTCCGGGATCAACAAACACGTTAGTAGCTAGTATTTTACCAGTAGCTAAGTCACGTTGCTTGTCAGCTCGGATCATCGGTACACCGAATCGTTGTGAGCATGATTGTACTTTCTTGTTGGCACCTGCGTCAGGAGATACGAAGTAGTCGTACTTAGCAGATAGAGCGTTAGTAGGAGAAAGTAAGTCAAGGTCAACAGCGTAGTTACCTAAGATGTCAGCTGCTGACTTGTTGTAGCAGTTATCAATAAGAGCAGTAGATACGTCAGAGTAGTTGTCGTATGTAACAACTGACTGGAAGCTACAGGAATTGAGCAAGTTAGTGAATACCTTCAAGCTGAATGATTCACCGTCGTTACAACGTCTGTCTTGACGACTAAATGCACAGTAAGGCATGATTAGCTTGATACGTACAGTCGGCATAGAGTGCTTGATAGCTTCGACTAGCTGAAGTAGTTCGATAATGTGATCAGATGAAGTAACAGATCCACGGATTGTTACACAGCTATTTACTAAGTGCCTACCTATTTTGTTGTTATAAGTAACTTGCAATTCCCCTGATGGAAATCGTAGTACAGTGTAGTCACCGAATGTGATGTTAAAGTTAGGTTTCATTGTTGTTCCTTTAGTTCTTGTTGTAGTTGTGCTGTAGGGGAGATAGGCTTGGCAACAGCTTGAGCGTATCCAGCTGAGTCTTTGTGAGATACTACACAGATACCACCACATGGCACGTAGCCCAAAGCCAGTTTTTGGTTTATATCTCGCTCGAGTTCGTGATAGTCCTTACTCATAGCGAAATAGTAGTCTTCGTATAGTGGCTGACTCATAGCTTCTTCCTGATGAACAAGAATGAGAATACGGCTTTGATGCCAGATAATACTAAAGAGATTAGCATTGATGGAAATAAAGCAACTAGGATTAACACGTTAGCTAACCAAGTGTAGTCAGGATTCCTAGTCCAGTACCATGCTCTGTACTCAGGTAGTGTCATACCGGACTCCGGATCGGCATACCCGTCATAACCACTAGAGGCGCATATAGTTATTAGTACTAGAAGGTTTATGCCGAACCATATAATTAATAAAATACATGTCATAGCTTCTCCTTTAGTTCAGATACAGGGATAAGAGTTCCGTTGTACATAACATAGTCACACTCAAGTCGTGAGATTAGTAGCTTGATCCACTGCTTGATAGCTGGAGTCTGTAGCTTAGGTACTTGAAGTAGTCCAAGTGGGCTGATACGTACTTCGAGTTGGTTGACTACGTCAGGTAACTCAGAGCCGATTTGCGTTGATTGGTTGTTGATTAGGATTGTTATCATGTTAGTTCCTTACTTAATATATAAATAGTAGTTTACTACTTAGATATGTAGTAAGAATAAATGGAGCCCTCAGTAAGACTTGAACTTACAGCTGATCCGTCGCATGAATCGATTTTATCCGGCTAAACTATGAGGGCATAAAGACAGATTACGGCTCTGTCGGACCGTCAGCCCTAAAAAGGAGGTGGGCTGAGAGGAGGAAAAGATTAGATTAAAAGGAGTAGTTTATACTCGTTACGGAGTGGGGTTAAAATGCTCTAAGCTGAGAGAAGTCAATCTCGTCTTTGATGATAGTACCAGATAGCTTCACCCACTTGCTTTCGTAGATAATAGTAGCACCATCGTTGTATACTATCTCATTAGAATCCACATAAATGCTATCTTCAGACCTGCTAGATGGATCATCAGACTTCCTTAGGTACGTAACAGGTATACGTAACTCCCTTTGCATATCATAACTATCCATGATAGAAGACTTAAGCTGACAGTCATGGTAGCCAAGAGTGGGTTTGAACATTACTTCATTGATCTTAAGCTTGTTAGTAGATAACCTGATTTCAACATCCAGGTCAGCTACCAGCTCCTTGATAGGTTGCTTGTAGCGTAAGTACTCAGAACAGATTCCTTGTAGTACGTCGAAAGAGAACTCAGGAATAGTATGACTAATGTCAAGTAGTTCCTTGCGGATTTTTTTAGGAAGCTTGTTATCTTTGGCGTAACCTGCAATTACTTCAGCTTCGAGCTTGTCGTATTTGAAGTTGTACAGAAATCTACCAAGTCGACCTCGCATGAAGTTGTTGATGTCCCTGTCACGATTAGCTGTAACTAGGTGTAGACGCTTGCCAGGAACTGTACCATCGAATAGATTGAGTAAAGCATCCTGCGAACTGTAGACACTTCCGCCGTCTTCAGATTCGGCTGTACCAGCGTCGTTGTAGACTTTCTCGAATTCATCGAAGAAAACTACACAAGTACCTAAGTCCTGCAAGAACTGATTGAAACCGGGTCCGAAGAATGGTTTGCTTATCTTGATAACAGGAAGTTGAGCTTTGTAGCAGATTAGCTTCATTAAGCCAGATTTGCCGGCACCCTTAAGGCCAGTTGCTTTGACACCTAGACATGAGTCAGATGAATTGAAAGTGGATAAGACTTTATCAGCTCTGGTATCGATAGAGCCGTAACGCTTAGTAGGTACTTGGTAGCCCAACTCAGATACGTACTGAAGGTAGTAAACACCTTCGTCGTACCTAGCTTCGTAGACTGCTGGAGTAAGTGCTGGTTGTAGTGAATCGATGTCAGCTTTGATTAGCTCGACTCTGCCGTTTGGTGATGTGAAAAATTGTGTTGTGTTCATGTTGTTTCCTTTAAGTTAATCTATTATGCTTATATAGAGTTATTTCCGTAACCGCAATTGTTTATGCACTCCAGCATCTGTTCTCTAGGTGATTCTGCTATCTTTGCATAGTCTATTTTAAAGTCGTCTACGAAGCCGCCTATGTATTGCCCGTAGTTGAGGTTCTCGTACTTCTCTATTTCGTCGTACGTAGGTTCAGGTACAAGTCTTGCTAGCTGTTCGTTTGTTAAGTTTTCAAAGTTGTTTTTCATTTGTTTCCTTTTGTTTAATTGCCCATTGTGCCTGTAGGTCCGATACTTCTACTATGAAGTATTTACCGTCTAATAGCTGAAGTACTTGCGGTAGTAGCCTTACTGGTATTTGAAATTGGTAACTAGCTGTACATGGTCCGGGTTTATCTACTCGTTCTGCGTAGTAGCGTTCTCTGGTTGAGTCATGCTTTTTATTTAGTATCTCAACTGCTTCCATGAAGCTATAAGTATTCATATTGTTTCCTTTATCTCTTTCTTGGTGTCTTCTTTTAATTTACGTCTAGCTTTTTTATTAAGACTGTTGTCTTTGCCTACATGACTATTTTTTGTTTTGCCTCTTGAACTATTACAGCAAGGACATTTAAGTCCTCCTGGTCCTGTATCTTCAAACATATGTCTTTTGAATGCATCCATGTTGTTTCCTTTAAGTTGGTCTATACATACGACTAGCACACTTCTCCTAATACAAGGATTGTTGGGCTAGTCTAATCTATAGATGTATGGAAGGGACTTGTATCCCCTACTAATGTGAGCATTAGCAACTTGTTCGTATTTCTTTACTAGGTAAAATACATGAACTGATTAAAAACTAACTAGGTATTTTTGAGCCTAGTCCTAGCTACGGCACTGTTTATAAGATAAACATATAAATCCACTACACCTTACAAGTGGTATAGATTTAGCTACAGTAAGCCAAGTCTGCGTAGTGCGGTTATTGAGAGTTTTCATCCCATAAATGATACGAGTCATTCACTCCGCTGGCTTGTCACAGATGTACGAATCCCGAAGGATAAGACTCTGCTTGTTTGTGACTGTCTTTAAGGCGAAGTCATTCCTTGGAGTCAACTAAGTCAGTTGCTAACACCAACACCAAGGTTGGATTTGAGTTACTCCTGTAGATGAGCTGGAAGTGGTTCGAGGTAAGGTTCGCAATAGTCAAAATTACTGGAAAAATACTCCAATTGAATCTCAGAGTTATAATCACAGAATCCATACGGAGCTACAGTAAACATAGCCTCATCAACGTCGTAGAACTTACAATACTCACCTGGTTGAGGTACCCAAAGTTCCAACTCATCATGTTGGTTGTGTCCATCAAATCCTGTAAGAATTATGTTGTCTTCATCAAGATATTCAGAAACTTGCAGTACTCGAGGATAGTCACTCATTAACTCCTGATCAACGTAGCAAACCCAATCACCTACTTTGAACTTAGGTTCGTCAGGTTTGATTGTATAGGTAAAATTAGAGTTAAACGTACCGTTAAACGGCTCACGTTCACCGGTAGACCCTCGACCTTGGTAACACTGCAGAAGTTCAGCGCCTTCGGCCAAAGCCTTCCTGTAATCAGAGTACTCGTCGTTGATTATGTAGATGGCTCCGTAGCCAACGTCATTAAAGATAGCTAGCTCATTATCGCTGTCTTCCGGATCCAGCCACTGTTCGTACTTAGCGGTTGTGCTGGTCGTCAATTTACATAACAACTTACCACCAGCAAGCCAGTGGTCAAAGCATTCTTTGTTATCTATTATTAATTGTTTATTCATAGTTGTCCTTACACACCTACTACTGAGATGTTAGTTTTGAATTGTTTAGCTACTCGAGGTAGAAAATCAGCAGATAGTCCTGCAGTATGGTCGTAATGGATGTAAGCAGTATCCCGTACAGTTAATGGCATATCCAACACTACAGATACTTCCTCAGGAGAGATAACAACTACACCATAACGTTCAGAAACCTCAGCATAGTATCTAGTTAGACGCTTACGTAGCGAGTTGAGTACACGGTTACGAACATGCTTGATAAGCTTAGGCTCTGATGAGTCAGAAGTTAAGACATCGATAGCTCGTTGTAGCTTGAAAGCCGGAGAGCTGTAGTGCGTTACTATTTGAAATGCGTCAAACTTAGAAGGACTAATACCTATTATATCATACATACGACCTTCAGAGTGAGCTGTCTTCTTGAACTTCCAAGCGTCGGATTCGTTGCGGATACTACCGATGTCCTCAATAGAGTCACGGACTAAGTCGAAGTTAGCTGCAAGCTTACTAAGGTCGAGTTTATACTGAGAGTTAGTAACTTCTTGTAAGTCATCAGGCATGGCTAGAATATCGTCTGCTTTGCTGGTGTACTCAGCAGCTAACTTTTCGTAGAGTTCATAAGACTTGTTATACAGCTTACGTTGTTTTTGCTTCTTGGTGAAGGCGAACATGGCTTACTCCTCTGTTACAAGTAGACTCTTCAGTTGGTTGTTAACTAGCTTGAAGTCAGCTTCGGCATTTAGTAAGTTAGTGTGAACAGTTTCATACTTGTTCTTCATCTCTTCAGAGAATGCTGCAGGTAAGAATGATTCAATAGAGCTAACAGCATTACGCATGTCAGATACACTTTGTTTAGTTGAGATCATCTCAGAAGCAAGTTGCTGCATCGTAGCTGTTAATGGCTCAGCGGTGGCTTGTATGGCACGTTCGATACGGTCAGCGACTAATGTGTCGACTTGGTTGTTAATGAACGTAGAGACCTCCTGAGGAGTCATTAATAGACGGTAGGCTTCATAGCGAGCTTTGCCGGATTTGAGTGAGTCAACTACTACAGGAGATAGATTAGGTAGAAGCTCATCGTTGTAGAGAATAGAATCTGCATTGATGTGAGTAATACCAGAGTAGTAGATAGAAGTACCTGCGGCAGTAGTGTAAGCTACTAATTGCTGTACTTCAGATGGTGACATATCTTTTATAGGCGTCATAAGTCGATTCCTTTCGGTTGTTTATATTTGATGAACGTAAGTTGGGTCATTACCCTACTACCACTGCATACAATGTTGGAAGTATGTAGCTCATAGTCAAGCCTTAGATGTGTTTTAATAAAAGCATTAGCAATATCATCAAGCTGCTCAGTGGCTATATTTGGAGTAGTAACAGTTCGTATGCGAATATCCTCTATCTCACGTTTCATAGATCCAGTCCTTTAGGTGGATTAACTACTTGTGAGTAATCAGCTAGAAGCCTATTGTTAGTCTCTTCACGCTTTGCAGATGATTCAAGAGCAAGTTGTTGTACGTCGTTGAACGTTTGGTTGATTTTAGCTTGAGTCTTGTTCATAACTTGAGCGATTTTTGCTTGGTGTTTAGACTCTTCGTCGGCTATCTTCTTCATCCTATCAGTGTCAAGGCCAGTTTCACCTAGCATCTCGATAGACTTGTAGATTGTTTCGTTAACCTCAGAGCGGATTTTTTCACCTACGTTTGCAGTCATGTTAGCTACGTTTGCTGTCATCTCGTTAAGGTCAGATAGCTTCTGTTGGAATGCTTTGAATCCCATCTTTGATTGCAAGTCGTTTTCGATAGTAGGTAAGATTGTAGTGATTTGAGTTACAGAGATGTTAGCAGCTGCAAGTAAAGGATTTACATGAGAAGCTATATCAGTACTAATTGCTTCGATAGAGGCAGTTAGAGTTGTAACTAGGTACTGTGCATCGAAGTGCTTACGAGTGTTCTCCTCTGCAGTAGCTAATACTTTGTGGGCTTTCTTTAGTAGTTTTTCGTAAGTCTTTGATGTTTCTTCCATTGCGGATTTGACTTGAGCAGCATTTTCGATGTAAGTAATTACAGAGTCACGCTGTGCTTCGATGTCAGCTACTAATGATGAGATAACTTCAGTGATTGACTTGTTGTTCATCTCAGCTACTTTGGCTTTTTCTTCAGAGTTGTCAAGCCACTTAGCAGCCCACTTCTCGTTAGGGTCGATTACAGCTAGAGCAGTGGACATCTTTGATTTGAAGAAACCTTCCTTTTGACCAGATGATGCAAAGTCACCTATTTTTAACATAGCTTCTGCAACCATTTCGTTGATAGAGTCCATGTTCTTAATTGTTGTATCGTCTGTCAGGATAGCTGATTGTTTTGTTGCTTTGGCTTTTGCTGACTGGAACTTGGTAAGAAGTTTAGTCAAGTCTTCGCTTGATTCTGTTACTTCTTCGATTATTATTTCAGTTTCTTCTATGATTTCTACTGCTATAGTTTCTCCATCTGTATTTTCCATGTTGTTTCCTTTTTCGTGTTGTTGTGGGTAATCCCGTGTTTCATCGATTGCCATTATGAGCTCCTTACTTTGTGGTATACCTAGTGATTCGTATACGTCGTTTATGCCTCTAGCCATTGTATGCTACCTCGAAATTTTCTGATGTGACAGGGTATAAGTTTATGAACTCTTCAGGGGGTATACCACAACGCACAGCATCCTTAAGTAAGTAATGAGAGTAATACTTGCCTTTGTACTTAAAAGCAGGTCTAGGGTCATCACCTTGTATGATGTTGGGTTTGTCTTTTGTAGGCTTAACTAAGCATTCTTTGCTGGTTTCTGGGTACAATATTGTAAATCTCGGTAAGTCGTTATGGTATTCATCAAATTTGCTACTGCTTATCTTAGCACTAGCCACCAGTAAAGCCTTGTAGTAAGTGTTACCACCTATAATTATAGTTTCTTCTTGTTCAGGTTCCTTGATGTGGTTGTCAAGTACTTGCTGTAGAGTAGCTTCTAAAGTAGTTACTTTATTACCTAAAGATTCCACTGCCGTAACTAAGTCCGCTCGCTCTTGGTGTCTGTAGCTGCCTTGCCGCAATGCGTCGTCTATAGTTGACATAGTCTGCTCTCCTCCTTATTTCTGATTCTAATCGTACTACGTAATGCTGTAAGTCTACAAGCTCGCTACGTAGGCTTGTGAGTTCATTAGTTATAATAGGCTTGTCTGTAAAGTTGTCAATAGAATTCATAGTGGCTCCTGTTTAAATTAGTCAATAGCAAGTTGCTACTGAGTGATGTAAACCAGGAGGATTCCTGGGTTACTTGTTAGAAGCCTTTCTAGCTTCTTTTAAGATAGTAGCTACCATTGGATCAAGTCTAGTTTCTTTTATCTTCTTAAGGTTATTGTATACCTTTTCGCCAGATGAAACAACAGTAATTTGAGTCCAGTAGTTTCCTACTTGGGCTCTTCTGAAAGCTTTCTTTGCAGCAGCTTTGCCTTTGTTTAGTCTAGTTCTAACTGACATGGTTATTTACTTTTCTTTTTAGCAGCTTTTAGTTCAGCTTTTTCAGATGAAACAGGGAACTGGATAGAGTGAGTATCGTTGTAGCTGTAAGTAGAGATAGTGTAATCTAAATACTTTCTAGCATTGTTTTGTAATAACTTGATAGCAGCTTTGTCGTTTGGTAATGCAATGATTTCAACTAAGTCTTCGTCTGCATCGAATACCATAGCTAATGTAGCTGGTTTGTTTTTTAAGTCTGTAACTAACTGTGCTCCAAACATCTCGTTTAATAAGTCTTGAAGAGTCTTTGGTGCTGGTCTTGCGTCTGTGAAGTTTACTGAATTGTGTGTTGGCATAATGTTTTCCTTTGGAGCTGTTGTTTCTGATGTTTCTGTTGTTGCTACTGGAGCACTTGGGTTTGATACGAGTTTGAATTTCTTTAGGAATCTCTGTCTGGGTAACGCTCTACAACCACTAAATTCTACCCAGTCACTTGAGGTAGTTTTAATTACTGACACACGTTCACCTGCAGAGCCGCTGCCGTCAGTTTCTTTTCGTTCCCATGTAGAGTCTACTTCGATGTAGTCTTCTGGTTCGGTAGGTTCGACTAAGTCTTCTGCTTTGGTAACTAGTTCGAAGTTTTGGTAATGAGCAGAGCATTCGTCTTTGTAGTACACACGGTCTTCGTCAACACCTAGTACTGTATGCTCGACCGGTCGGCTACTGAACATACTTGATTTAACGACTCTTACTAAGTCACCTTTTTTAAACGGGTTTTTCATTGGTTCTTCCTTTGTTGGTTGCATTTCATGCGATAGTTCGGGTACAGGTATTTCCATACAAAGGTTTTTTACTACCTCTTCAGGTTCTTCTATGATATCTTCGTAGGCAAGTAGTTCTTCCCATGTGAGGATGGTGTAGTCGTTGGCTTTATAATACCATTCAGGACTATGCAGCGAGCAAGAAGGGCTGCTTCCGAAACACTTGTCTTCATCGGATACACCGACGTAGTCTGATACATCCCTAGGGTCATAACCACCACATTCACGCGCTCTGTCTACAATAGCTTGAGCTAATGGAATTGAGCCGAAAGTCTTGACTACAATGTCGTTGTGGACTAAGAATGACAAGTCGATGAGGTCAAGCTTAGACTTGAAGTAGTTGTACTGATGGTCGTAGCCTTCAGAGCTAGTAGGATCGAAGTCCTCCCACCAAGGGTCAGTATGGTGTGTAATTTCATTAACCATACCAACTGTATGAAACTCATCAGGTACTGTGCATACAGATTCATCGATAGAAGTGAACTTGAATACAGAATCATCGCTTTTCCACTTCTTGTAGATAGGATATGTAAACTCAGGCTCGGCTGGCTCAGCAGTAGATTCTTCTTGGCAGAGAACTACTACATCTTTTAACCAAACCCAAGGTTTACCATCATCTCTTTTGGCTTGAGTGGAAAAGTGATTAATAGCAACAGCGGTAAACACGTCACCTTGGTTACCATATTCCGGAGAGTCAGCTACTACTATACATAAGTCACCGGGTTTAGTTTCTGAGCCAGGTAGTGTTTCGATAGTGTTCCAGTATGAATTAGAAGGTACTACACTATCTCCTGTGTCATCTACGTAGCAGTTATCACTACCTACTACATATAGGTTACCTTCAGTAGTATAGTTGTTAGGGTTTACTTCGTTACGCTGGATTACGTCACCTGGTTTAGGTACGTAGTCGTTGGGTTTATATTTAAAGTTCATAGTTGTCCTTTATTTCTTAACACACTGCATAACAGGTGCCATTTTTCCTTGTTTTCCTTCGGCTAAATCGTTTTCCGTATATACGATAATACAGTCAAGCTTAGAAGTAGAAAACTCGTAGAGTCTTGGGTTTAAACCATAAGTATCTAAAGAGAACTTGTTTGATTTAACCTCAGGGTCATTAAATGACTGAGCAGATGTAATCCACCCAGCTTGTGCAGATACTGCTAGAGTAGCAGCAGTAGTTAATGATAATAGTAGTTTTTTCATTGTGACTCCTTATAAGTCTTTAGTTTTCTCACACACAATAATGTATGATAGTAGTACTCTGTACCAAGGCACCTTAGTAGTTTCGAATCGATATTGTAAGTCATGCTTTCGTTGGTGTAATGTTTCTTTGGTTTCAATGTATGTAGCATAGACACTTACGATACCTACTCCTATAAAAAATATAATAATTGTAGGAAACCAAATCAGCTTATTACCTATACTATACCAAAAATCATTAGGACTGTGATATAAATTAGATTCACTAATAAGAGCCAGGTAAAGCCAGTTAGAATCAGTAGCTTGTACTATAGATACCCCAACAGTACCGATACCTATGTAAACTGCTATTATAGCTATGATACCTAGTGGTAATAAAGCAATCCACAAGAAGGCCTTGTAGAGAAAGTCGATGATAGACGGGTTGAGTTTACATTTCATGATTGTTCCTTTAGTTTGTTTTTCAAGTTCACGAGTCGGATTGAGATGTAAGTCTGCAATGCTTGTAACTCGTCGATGTCAGGTTGAGCTAAATCAGTAGCTTCGCCAAGTTGTTGGTTGATGTACAAATAATACGTACGAAGAGACTTGATCTCCTCGGTGATTGGTAGTTGAGAAAATATTAGTTACTCCTTATGTAGGTAAAATAGTTTCAAGCTCAGATAATTCTATAGTATGCTCACCTTTTGGTAGTATTGATATTAGATTCGGAGTTCTTTCCATATTCGAATCTCTATACCACACTATATAGTCTTTTATAAGTTCATTCTTTTTGTTATATACATATAACCAACCGCCTTCTTCTGTACTATAGTCATTATCAGGCCAATGATGAGCGTATACTGCGTACACTGCGTAATGTGCATCAGGTTCTTCGATAAGATGTGACACTCTAGCTAGAGTCCCTTTTCCTTGCTTCACTATAAGCTCAAGTTTAAGTACTCTTAGTTCTTCTGTCTTAGCATCAATAGTTGCTTGTAGTTGTTTAATTTCTTCTTCTGTACTCATTAGTTACTCCTGCAAATAAGTTAAAGTTTGTTCAAGTAATTCCCTAACAGAAGGAATCCAGTACACATCACAAGTTAAGATAAACTCGCCCATAGCTATATGTACTAAGTCATTCTTATCTTTTCTAGTAATCTTAACCCATCGGTTATTACGATTAAAAGCTATTTTACCGTCAACAGTTAGTGATTCAAGTTCAATAAAGTCATCTATAAGCTTAGGTAAGTCTGCAGGGTTGAGTTTACCCTTCTCGAAATAATGGCAATCGTCTTCACCTAGATAGTACAATATATCGTTATGTAATACTGTAGCACCTATATCTTTACGGTTCATTGGTGCAATGCCTGAACGGTTTGGTAAATTATTACCTGATACACAAGGCTCGTTATACATTTCTGGTGTAGTGTCTTCATGGGCTTCTTCAAAGCCTAACATTTGCTTATTCATTAGTTACTCCTATAGTAGATATGCCGACCGATTGTACCGACCAGTTCGAATGATTTAGCCCAATAAGGCTTAACATAGTTGGCATGGTAATGAGTTGATCCCTCAGAAATACCACGGAATCTGTTATTAGCAAGCATCTGATGCGCTATGTAGTAAGCAGACTTAGCTGCATCTGTGTCAGTCATACGATCAGACTTGCCATCACAGTACCAACTGAATTGACACTTGTGTTTAACAGGATTGCCTTTCCAGGTTCTGCCTTGCTTGACTACTCCACATACGGAGTTAGGGTACTTACGAGATTCAACTCGATTAAGTACAACATCAGCAACAGCAGCTTGGTCAGCTAAGTTAGAGCCTCTTGCTTCATGGTATATATTCAAAGCGAGACACTTCACATCAATACTAGATGCGAATAGTTGAGTAGCTAGTAAAGCTAATAGTAGTAGTTTCATGCCTTCTCCTTTACGAGTTCCTTGATTGCCTCAAGTTCGAATATCATATGCTCACAGTGCTGCTTGTAAGCTAGGCACGTAGTTTTGGTTTCTTGTTCCTGCCAGTAACCAATACGGTCAAGAATGACTGAGATTGATGGTGGGATTGATCTAGTTGATGGCATAGTTAATCCTTTGTAGTTGACCATACGTACGTGGTCAAAGTTAGTGAGTAAGTCCAACATTCAGGACACATCGAAGGGAATTCCTCAAGAGTAGTGAATAACCTGCCACATTGTAAACATGACACTGTTGTATGTTGCATAATTAATCCTTTGCAGTTAATCGCTAAACCAAACACACGAGGAGAAATGTGCTTGATTTAGGGATTGGCGGTGACACATACGCTATCGTAGGAACGCCTCCTAAGAGTATGCCTGCACCTTAATTGTACAATGTTGGATTCGAACCAACGTCTTCTCCTCGTTAAAGGTAGCTCTCTTTCCATCTGAGTGGGTACTTGTACATATAAAAGCTCCATGTTTAACGTTACATGGACCGTGCGTACCGGATGTACGACTAGTTAAACAGACTTGCTTCCAAGACTGAGTTGATGTAATATGCGGGAATCGAACCCTGCCTGCATCCCAGTTAAGGACCGCTATGCACCAATTAAGCTAATACTACATATAAAAGTTGGTACATCACACCTGTACCGAGGTGGCTTACATATGTAATTTAATGTAAGACTTACAATTAAGGTGGCGGTAGGTTGCAACTCCCAAGACTCAAACTTGGTGTACCCTCGGTGTGGGTAGAGTTACGTAAGTGAGGCCCCTCCAACTTAGCGTTGGTACAAAGGTACTTAAACTAGGAATACAGTTCTAGTTAGCACTGATGTTGGGATTTGCGTCCAAGTTTTCCTCATGAGGTAGCGCTACCCTAACTGCTAGATGGCATCAGTTTAATGAGAAAGGTTACCCTCTCTCTAGTCTGTCTTTGTACTCAATTGCCTGAGCTTCTGTCATGTGTTTTGTTTCAGACCTTCTTTTTGAGCCTGTACCTGTGATAAATACATACTGACCACCATCTTTTAATGTTCTGTTTGTGCTTTTACTATTAGCGTAAACTACGCCTACTCTTTGTTTTTTGTGTTTAGAGATTCTTCTCATTTCCACTTGTTGTGCCATTTTACGTCCTTTGATTTCATCATGGCGATGATTAATTTGATTTTAGTTCCGACACTAGGATTCGAACCTACACAAGCTAATAGGGAGAAGTCTTGCTATTGCAAGATGTAAAACCCCGATACTTCTTTTGCTCTGCTCTCCAATGAGCTAAGTCGGCATATGGTGTTGATGGTAGAGAATCGAACTCTACTTTCCCAGGACTACCCTGCGGACCCTACCAATAGAAATGACATCAACATGTGGTACCTCCTAGGACTCGAACCTAGGCTTCCTTCCTCGATTAATAGTATTGAAACTACTCTATACAGCACTAGTGGCCAGTATAGTGACAATCCGTCAATAGGTACATATGTTGGAGGACCTAAGATTCGAACTTAGCCTGTTACTGTAACTTAAACGATACAGAAAGCCTCATAGAGACCGCCTTACCAACGGAATCCCCCATTCAGGTGGAACCTAGTTATTTTACAGGAGTCGTTCCAATTCTCCTACTGACCAAAGCAGCTCCTCGAAGGAGGCTGGTATTGGGTCGTACATTAACCAACTCCTTCCGGTATTGTAGGTCGTTGTTGCTTATTGATGCGTGCTCTATACAGCATAGCTCTAAACTTACTTTTAAAGTGTATTGTTACTTGGTGACGTTCTCTTGTAGTTATGATATTAGATGTTTCATAAGCACCTGTTTGGTAAACGCTCACATTATATCCTCCAAAGAAGCATCTACGCATAGTGGCTCTACAATCAAACCACAATCCTGTAAATCCTGATGACATAATTCCTCCTATAGCTCTAAGGCCTTATATTGTTCCCACACCCAAGGCATGTTTTTAAGTGCTTCGAGTGGGATTGGTTCTATAGTGCAGTCTATAGTAGATATTAGTTCTTTTTCTTTGTCCATTACAGATTCATACTCTACGGTGTAAAATCGTATAGATGTTTCATAAGGCGCATGTAACCACACTGGCTGACCGTGGTAAAGACCTCGTTCAGTGTCGTACGGAACATCATCTAAGCTACTCATAGGAGAGTACTCAGCTCCAATTTCTCCTAGCAGTCTTGAAAGAACAACAACATACTCTTCGTCTGAGTCTAGTCTGAATATAGTATCTGTAATAAGACTCTTCTTAAATATAGGGTAAACTTCCTTCACGATTGGTGTGAGATCGTAAGTTCCTTCATCTTTAAATGAACAGGTACCTTTTTCATCCCAAGTTACACTCATAGGAGCATCAGAACGCAAGTTAAATACTTTCCCGTAAAAAGATGTATCATGACCTCTGTCACAGTATACTTCTTCATAGATAGTACCTCTTAGTCTTGTATTAACAGCAGTGAAGCCGTACTCTTCGAAGTTGTTTATAGGTACAATAGGATCCACTAGGCTAAGTGAGACTTGCTCTTTGCTCGGTTCATCCACCGTTTGAGTAGACGCTTTGGTATTAGTAGTTCCATCTTCGGTCTCCTTCGGGCAATATACCCAGTTTTGTATAATTGTATCGTATTCTATATATCGGCTACTTAATTGAGCAGGGCTTCCTTCACATATTTGGGTAATACCTCTTTGAGGGCATACCCACCAGTAAGCTACTCTGTCGTGCCACAATCCATTGATTTTGCAACCGTGTTGTACTAGCCTATCAAAATTTTCTTTACTGCCTAGGCAGTAGCAGTTCTCCAGTGACTTCGGTACACATAAATAAGAGTACTCCTCACAGTAGTTACTAATGAAGTTGTCGGCTTTAATAAATTTGCTACTACCAATAACTGCAAAGTAAACCTCACAACCATCCAAATATGCGTCTAGGATGTATCTGTGCTTTTTGTTGATGAGTTGGTACTCTCTAGCATCTGTAAATCCATCAAATTCTGGATGAAGTTTAAACCAGTCCTGTGTAATAGTTTGCTGTTTAACTAACGCAATGTGATTACCTTGTTCGTACAGTTTTTTCATTTGTTGTAGTGTCATGTTAATCCTTTTTAAGCTTCCATATATGCTGTGATGTAAACGAGATACTATGCCCATACTTACAGTCGTATTGCTTCTTCTTTTTATTTACGCCTGTTATTTCAAATAAACAATGATTGTAAGTGACTTTGTCTCCGACTTTAAATCTGAGTTTCATGTTAATCCTTTAATTCATTGTGACAGTAAATGGAAAGGTACTAATACTCGCTAACCAAAGTAGTCCTGCTAGAATAGTCCAAAGCCAAAGATAATCATCTTCCTTACTCGTAAACCCTGTAACAAACATGTAAATGCTAATGGCGTAGATAGTCGTTCCGATAGCCAATACTGTTATAAACAGCCAACCTATAATTTCCGTACTAGGCCTCCAGTAGAATTGGTAGAGATATAGTTAAGTACTTCTCTTTTTGTTTACCAGTACCTGTAGATAGATTATCGCAGTTATCGGCAATCTTAACAGCAATTGGGTCTGCTCGGCCTGAGTCCTTGATACGACGTATATTCTGCTCGTAAGTAAGGTCAGGGTCTTTAGTGAGCAAGTTAAGATCAATCCATAAGTCATCTGATATTTCAATAACTTCTCCATCTGGAGTAATTAAGTTTTTCCGCCAAGAATCAGTCAATTCATAATCTGTATCCTCAATAACATCATGCAAGTATGCTAATATCTTACGATAAGGTGTATTCATCATATTGGCTACAGCAATCACATGTGTAACATATGGAGTAACTCCATCCCTTCTAAATTGCCCAGCATGTGCTTTTTCACATAATGCTTTAGCTTGTTCTGGTGTTGTTAGTTTCATTAGTTATCCTTTATGATATACTCCAAAACTTCCTCTGAAGTTAGTGGTTGAGCTTCTTCTTCTTTCCAAGTAAGCTGCTCAATGCAGCCATAGTTGATGACATGGGCAGCTACTTTAGTAGGCATACCAGTTTTCATGAGAACAACTTATTTAAAGGTAAGTTCTTAGAAGCTAATACATCAAGTTTTTTAGTAATCTTAAGCTTACCAGTACGCTTGAGCTTAGTAGGTACATCAGGTAGTCTACTAGTAGTAGGTATAGGCTTAACCGCTTTAGGTGGCGTTACTCTTCGTGGTTTATTGTGATCTCTGCATTGTGTAATTTTAGTCATAATTTGCTCCTTGTAGTGTATGTAAAAGTAGAGGTATATTGTCATTAGTAGTGTATGTTATGTACGTTACTTATCATTCTTTACGTCACATATAAATAACTAGATTAGTTACTTAAATGTAAGGTAAGATACGAACTTGGCATAGTCCGTACCTGTATAAATTAGAGAGTAGTTGTTCATAGCCACATATAGGCTAGCTTGTTGTAGTAGATTCTACGGGTATAAGGGCTTATTGGCGTTGCCTATGCTGTGTCTACACCTGTTACGTGTTGAAATGGCCTAGCCGCCGTTATGCAGTACTGGAAACAAACACATAGTACAAGACTCGATTAGGAGTCCTGCGTGTATTCCAATCTTTTAAGGTTTTAAGTTACGGTTTTCGGATAAGTCCAAAGAGTAGATTACCTCCTTATGTTTATTAAACCCTGTTCTTAGGGTACAGACATAAGTATCTAGCTCGTTTACCAGCAGGCACAGATTTTCTAAAGTAGTATCAGCAGACCAACGGAAGTACATCTTATCGTTGGGTATGAAGCCTAAAGCTTCTACCGCCTCTTTTACTTCAGGGTTGTTATCCCCACCTGTATAGTTAATAGTTATTTCCATTATTTATCCTTTAAATTATTTAGTAGTACAAAAGCAGGCCTACTTTTTGAACCAACCTTATCTTCTACACCTGTTACGAATAAAAATAGTCCAAGTAAAAAGACATTAACGTGTTCAAGACGGGCAACTGCTTGTGCTAAAGTTACGTCCCCTGTAAAGGCTACGTGTAGACCGCCCATAGTCATCGCCATTAACATGAGTACAGTACCTGATAGTAAACGTATCATGATATGTTCCTATGTTGTCTATGCGTGTAGCAACCTGTAATGTCTTGCTCACTTATGGCTGTTCTGATGTCAGCTACGGATGGGTTTCTACGTACACCACTTTTTGTTTTAAGAGCTACTTTGAGTTGCTTTGTAGGCATCTTGCCTAACTTGTCGTAGTATGATTTACCTTGCATGTCTTTTCCTTTTTAGTTTGAACCTAATATGATTCTTTTTGCTGTAATATTGGGCGGTTTGCTCCTTACAAAATTTGATGTAGTTTTGCTGTGCTTCGTACTCCGCTTCCCTAGCTTCGAGTATGTCAGCTAGCATGTGGAAGAAGTCAGAAGAGTCGTTATTCGGGGTGTACATCATTGTAGTTCTCCTTATAGTCTATGATACTATCTGCTATTACAAACATAATAAAAAACAGAAGTAACAATGAACCTACTACAGGAATCAGTAGTAGTATACCTACTATTCGGTAGATGTAGTAATCCATAGGCGTTCTTGAGTAGTCATATAAATAGCAGTAAGCTATTAGCACTATACCAATAAACGCAGTGGCTATGTACGTGTATAATAGATATTCTATCATGATACCTCCTTATATCGGTACTTCCAAGGGTTAGTATATATTTTGTTTATCGTATCTCTTATAGCCTGCTTTTCTTCCACAGAGAAATGTTCTTCGAATGATATTTGCATGCTTGTTCTGCACTTATTGGGGTTATCTAAAATATCTTCAATAAGTTGGAATGTACGTAGTGTAATCGCATGCCATTCCGGAATATTCTCGTACTCCCCTCTAAGTTTACAGAATAGCATCATAGGACTCTCCATTACAGGACAGTCATTTACTAAGCATCTTACACCTCTTTTACTTGCTTCTACGAACAAATTGAATACATAGTCTCTACATTCTTGGTTGAGTGGTGTTCTGTCAGTTGCCTCTGTACCTAAATGGTAAAAATCTAATACTGCCATTGTAAGCTCCTTTAAGCCATTAGTTTAGGTGGTGAGAAGTATAGGTATACTCCAATAAGGAAGGATACACCCATAGCTATAACCATACCACTCATTGTTCCGGCAAAGACGTAGTTTAGGAATCCCATGATAACTATTCCTATTAGTGCTAAACTCATGGTGCCTCCTTTTTATTGCCAGTGTCTAAGATAAAATTGATGATGTTTTAATACTTTGTATTTAAAACTTCTACCAAAAAGGTAGTGCTTTCCTCTACTTCGTAGGTATTTGTGTTTAGCTCTTGTAGCTAGTTTCTTTTGGCTGAATGTCTTAACGACTTCAGGTGGTGTATTGGTTATCAAGCAGTAGCTTACCAGTACGTACATAATGTCTCCTTGTTTTACTGTGTTTCTGTTAGGACTTATTCGTTGACATAAGTCGCCTACTCGTGCTTCACTACCTGAGTATAGTGCTTCTCTTAGTTTCATTGTAGTTCCTTATAGACCCATCTTACGTAGTAATTCAAGGTCATGTTCGGATAGCGCCTCAGCTGAAGCATCTAGTCCTTCAAGTATAGCTATGTCCGTAGAATCAGCGTTGGCTAATTCAGGGTAGCTTTCCTCGCAAGTAGCTAAGTGCTCCTCGGCTTGATTGAGTAATTCCGCGTTCTCCTCTGTTGGGTGTAATCTATATAGCTCTGTAATATCTGCCAGAGCTTCTTTTAATAGTTTGTACATATTATTTCCTTTGTTATGTTATTGGGTACTTGGTGGTTCTATCCATGCCAAGCTTGTCGTGTATATTCTGATGGCAAGATCTGCATACAATTCGTACGTCGTCGATGTCCTCATTGGTTAGCCGTTCATAGGTTACGTGGTGAAGCTCGAGTCGAGTAGTAGATCCACAGCACTCACATCGGTCCTTTGCGACGATTAAACGTAGTAGCTTGAGTCCTTCCCATTCAAGTGAGTGAAGATACTGACGCTTGAGTGGTGCAGGCATATACATAAGATTACCAGTGTACAGCTTCCACTCAGGAATTGCTTCATAGTCCTCATCATCGTAATCGCCATAGCTACTGTCCTCGTTGTACTTGCTATTGTTGTACCGGTCGTTGTTGCTTGATTTGCCTATGTAGGTATCAAGATATGCCATCAAAGCTAAGAAAGCTAAGAATATGATTGTGCCTGTCATTGTTACTCCTTTATCGTGTAGTTTGCACAGTTAAATAGAAAACAAGAAAAAATAAGGTAGGCACTACGGCAGTAGGACACTCTGTCAAGAGACCGTCGGTAGACAAGGAAAAAATAAAAGTAACATAACCCAGTTACGGGTTACATTACATAATGTTATCGTTAACTACTAATGCGTGAGTTCGCTCAGGTAGTTGCCAGTTGCCGTCCCTAAGGATACCAGTTTGCCGTTCGATTGACTGCAGTTGTCGCTCTGCATAGCCCTCCATGATTTCCAGTGCTTCGAAAGTTAATTCGATAACTAGTTCCTTAATAGATGGTTTACCGTAGAAGTTGTCCAAAGTAGTCTTAGTATGAATACCCATAGCTAGTAAGTTAGATTGGATGTAGTGCTCAGTGAATGCGTCCGCTGAGTGTAGGATAGATACTGCTAGTCCTCTGTGCTTAGCTTTACCGATAGCTGAGTTATATGGCATAATAGCGTCAACTACACTACCATCCTCCATAGGTACTGGACAGTTGATAGAGTAAGGATACCATACTGCACATACACCATCAGGTCGCTCGATAGTTACTTCAGTGATACCTGCGTCGGCTATCTTCATGCCGTACTGAGACATCATATGAATGTACTTGTACCGCTCTCCGAAGATTGCTTCAACCATATCAACGTGCTCGTCAACTACTCGACCACCGTGGTTAGGACCTTGCATAACTGACTTAGCGTCGTCACGGATAAGGCCAAGATGGTTAGCTACAGCTTGATGAGTATCAAACTTATCGTTACCTAGTAAGTTAGTAGCATTCATAAACTTCTCATCGCCAAACTGGTTAGCTGCGTTGATTCCACCAGAGTTAGTAAAGTCGAATGATACACAAGAAGTAGTATAATTGCCTACATTCTCGATGATGTTCTCATTCACGTCAATGATATGCAGTAGCTTACCAAGTTCCTTATGCGTGATACTGAAGTCCACTATCTTGCCAGCTTGGTATAGTTCGAAATCAGCTAACGCTTCGATTACCTTGTCCTTAGCGTTGTTAACTAGAGTATCATATTGCTTACACTTGAACTCATCACTGAGATACTTCTTAGCAAGCTCCACTTCGTTATCATCAACTAGCCAAGGAGTAGCTGGTTCGATAAGCCACTTCTCGAAAGCGTCACCATACTCGTATGCAAAGCCATATCGGTTAAGTGGATAGTTACGTGAGTTAGAGTCAAGCTTACGGTAGTTAGAGTACTCCTGACCAAGCTTGCACTTAGTCCACTCAGCTACTTCAAGCAGTCTACCGTGGTAGTTACTATCGTTAACCTTAGTTTTGTTATCCTCATAAAGTAGTACTGTATATAGGTCAACAAACATAGGGTCGATATTCTTAACCATCATAGGTATAGCTAGCTTCTCTTCTAGTAGGTCAGTACTGTTGTTAGTGAACTTACGATTACTGCCCTTAAGGATAACATAGTCTTGAAAATCCTCAGGCTCGCTGTACCAAGACTTATTATACTGCTTCTTTTCTTGTTCTCCAATGATTGTAATTACATCGTGACATACTAATCCACCATCCTTAGCTATAGATACCTTAGTCTCGCTTACTGTATCGAAATCAAGGTCTTTAGCTACTTGACTGATTCGGATTAGTAGTACTTTCTTGAAGTTATACGTACCATTGTTGATGCTCCTAATTGCTTTAGTAGCTAGTAATATATTAGCTACTCTACCGACTAACATTGGAATAGTATCGCCTGTAGTAACTGAAGCTTCAAGGAATTCTGCTATTTTGCTATCTGATAGCACTGATAATCTGTTAAGTTCTTTGTTTAGTATCTTTGGTAACATTGTTTTCTCTCTCTTTATAATGGTAATGGTAAGTGGTTTATGTAGGGCTTAGTCCCTACTCAACTGTGCGGTGTCTAGAATGTCATACCTGCTACTTTCTGCTTGTTATCTTCAGTAACCTCAACTACGCCGTTGATAGTTTTAGACACTGCTAGGATAAGCTCTTTTGGTGGTACAGGTAATGCACCTAATGCAACTTGTGCTTTGTAGCTTCTTAACGCTCCTTCTAGGATTAGAATATCTAAGCTAGCTGTAGCGTCTGCCTCTATGTCTGCCATAAACATATAGTTCTTGCTATCAAGCCTCTTGTCAGAATTAAGGAACTCATATACTGATAAGTTACCGTTAGATGTATGCAAGCTACTATCCTTTGCTTCCTTAGTAAGTGCTAATGCATTAGCTAATCTAGCTGTTAGTAGCTCAGGTCTAATATCACTGAAGTTAGTTCTCATTAGGGCTTTAAGCTCATCTAGCATATCTAGCTTAACTTTAAGACCAGTTGTCATGTTAACTACTTCACTAGCTACTTCAGAACCTAAGTCAGCTAGTAGTATGCTTGTTAGTTGTGCTGGACACATATTGTCGTAATCAGTTGCTTCTACAGTAGTCGACTCAGTAGTAACAGATACTTGCTCAGTAGCTGGTTGCTCGTCCTCTGTAGTAGTAAACTCGATAGACATAAGTAATGGAGTAGCGTCAAGTCCAGTGATATCTTCTTTACCTGCATATACAGCTAATAGTTCATCAGAAGTAGTTGGTACAGTAGTATACTCTCTCTCGATGATATGTGTATATACTTTTCTTAATAACAATGCTTGCTTCTTGTCTTCTTGTCTTAATGCTTTTAATGTACTGTCTACTGATTTCTTACTGTTTAATTTATTAATTGTTGTCATTTGGTTCTCTCTTTGTTATTGGGAATGGGTGAAGTCTAAGACTTAACAGATGCTGACCAGAAGCTAATGCTTGCAGGTTTAGTGCCGAACATACTCGTAATGGTTGAGTTGCTGTTAGCTGGCTTAGCGAATACTACACAAGTAGCTAATAGTATAGCTACACTGATTGCTAGCAAGTACTTCATAATGGTTACTTACTTTCGTCGTTATACATAAGCTTGTCTATGTCTTTCATAGTATGCCACTTACCATTTTGTGATTGCTTCTTTTCTTCAATTAGCTTGATGAGTTCATCGTAGTCGTCTTGTAATTCCACTTTATTAGTAGTTACAGAGATTTCGACTTGTTCTTTGAACACATCTGCTTTGTTGTAGAATGCTGTACGCAGATTCCATAGGATGATTGCTATAACGATGGCTATAGTAAATTCTATCATTGTTACCCCTTTCTAGGTTGATTGGATTGGTTTACTCAGTAGTAAACTCAACGGAACTACTAGTAGTGGCTCGGTTGAATGTACCATCAATAGATACAACCGAAGGTTGATGCAGGTGAGTGATTGTGTACGGATTGTGGTTAGTTGCAAAGTGGTTGCAGTGTATGTTGGTGTATCAGGGTTGGAGTAGCAAAATGCAACTGGGTTGCAAGAAAGTATAGTCGAAGTAGCAAGAAAGTATAGAAACTATACAATCCCACCCTACATTTCCACATATAACTGTATAGAAACTATACAATAATGACAAATTGCAATGAAAACTCACATAAAGTTAACAAAATGCAATGTCACTACAAGCCTATCCACTCAATACAAACTACAGTGCGTACTACAATGCGTATACCATCATCAGATACACACGAAGTGTGGTGAGAGTGATTGAATTGAGAGTAGAATGTAAAGACTCACTCCCGGCCTCTCTGCAAAGGGTGTGCGAGTACAGTGTGAGAGTAGAAAGAAAAAATAAACTAACTCCGAAGAGCTAGCTTTGATATGCAGACAAGTCAATACCTGCTATGTATTCCTCACTTGGAGTAACTTCTACTACTGGCTGAGCAATATCAACTAGTAGTGCCTTGATAGTAACAATATTCTGCTCCTGATAAGTTAGTCGTTGCTCAAACATTATAGCCACTTTGCGAACCAATTACATAGTTTATCAAACATCATTGCCCCCATTATCGATAATATAGAAGCTCATATAACCTATAGCTCCCAATATACATACTACCAATCCCGCTGGTATCATATCAATTACTTCCATTGTAGTCCTTTCGTTTTAGTACAAGTAGCTTTACCACTAGTTACTTGATGTTCAATTAGCTTAAAGCCAGTAATGATACTAGCAACTGATGATGCCTTAACTTTGTAGTTAGTACCACCAACGTTAACTGTATAGTTAGTTAGCTTTAATGCAGACATAGCTTCAATAGGACCTAAGCCCTGCTTGATGTATGATAGTGCTACTTTCTGGTGAGTTGCGTCCCCACCGATTGCTGTTGTAATAGTCATTACTTGCTCCTTGCTAGTGATGTTAGCTTATGTACCGTAAGCCAAGTTAGTTTAAGTACTACATTGTTCTTTAATGCAGACACACCATAGCTGTTAACCATTCGTAACTGAGCAGACATTGCCCATAATCCTAATCTATGTAACATTACTTTGTCTCCTCTTTCTTAGTTTGTTTACCAGTTAAACTAGCACGTAATGCTTGAGAGTTAGCTACTGCTTGTTCTTTATCAAGTCCGAACTCTTCTTCTAAATCAGATAGCCATTCGTTATCAGATATAACTGCTTGCTTGTGCATACCTACTTTCCACTCCTCAGTAGCTAAACCAACAACTGAAGCTAAGTCCTTCTTTACATTCTTTGTTTCTTTACCACTGAACCAAGATAATACCCAAATAACTACAATAACTATACTTAAAACTAATACTAAACTTTCCACTTTATACCCTTTATGATATGATTAAGGTACAGCTAGTCAATGCTGTATATGGTTTAACGACTACCTACTACTTACCACCACTCGATGTGAGCGAAGCGAACCTATGAAGGGTAGAGACAGGTAGCGTTGGATGTGTGTGAGTAAAGAAGGGCAAGAGAAATAAAGGATGCTTAGCAGCTTACGGGGGGCGGTCAATTCGAAATGATTGTGTGGGGAGTATACCAAGATCGCCCCAGCAGAAATATTTTCCTACACATGAAGCCCCCCTCCCTAAGCAAGTTATAAGTAAGTAAACGCTATAATTATATAAATAAAACAAAGGAACAAGTATGGAATACGAAATAGAGTACGATGGAGTAAAAGCAAGATGGATAGTAGGGTATGAAGGTAGATACAGAATTACTGAAGATGGTAGAGTAGTTAGCTATGCCACAAGTAGTACAAAGGAGCTTACGCAGAGCGTTAAAGGTAGTGGGTACCGAAAAGCCAGTATATACAATGCTGAAGGTAAACAGTGGACTTGTACAGTACATAGACTAGTAGCTACAGCATTCATACCAGCTATAGAAGGTAAATATGATATAGATCATATAGATGAAGACAAAACTAATAACCACGTGGATAATCTAAGATGGTGTACTAAAGCAGAGAATATGGCGTACTATAGAGCTAATCATCCTGCCGAGAAGAAGAAAGAAGTAGAGCGGGTATATGGTACGGTAGAAGACATGGTAAAGGCTACAGGTAAGAGTATAGTAGTATCAGGACAGGAGTTCATTAGCTGTGGAAGTGCCGCACAATGGATAGTAGATCAAGAGTTAGCTCTAGGCAACACTAGAAAGAAAGCTACTATAAGCAAAGAACTAAGAAGGTTCCTACAAGGTAAGAAGCTTGCTTGGACTATGTATGAAAGGTACACGATAGGAACCTAATCACATACACAAAAATATAAAAATTCCCTACATGAGGTTAAGCTTCGTTTAAGTTAAATACGCATTTATACGTACCTGAGACCAACTACGCACAACATATAGATAGTTATATATAACAAAGCTACCGAATACAAGTACGCATTTATACGCACTGTATTACAATGTAAGACAACATTAAGCAATTATACTGTATAATTGTATATAACTATAAAGGAATATAATGACAAAAAGTAAAACATTCAGATTAACTGAAGACGCAATAGAGTCACTAGAAGTAGTGAAAAGTATGTACGTAAAGCAAATAGGTATAACAAATGTAAGTGAAGCTAAAATAGTGGCTAAGGCTTTAACGATGTTACGTATAGTGGAAGAGGGTAAAACAGATGCATAAATGTAGAAACAAAGAGTGCACAGTTCCTCAAGGCGAACAAAAGTTTACTAAGTGCTCAGCTAGCAGTAATGGACTTAATTCTGTATGTAAGGAATGCCTAAAGCTACGAAGAATAGCAGATAAGGAGAAGAGAGCGGAGAGTAAGAAACGTAAGTACCTGGAAGAAGTAACAGATACCGGCGTATACATAGTATCTGATGGCGAGCTAACGAAGATAGGAATAACTACTAATATAACTAAGAGAATGCTATCGCTACAAAGTGGTAATGGCAGAAAGTTAGATTTAGTTATGTTTGCTGCGCTAGGAGAAAAAGCTATAACCGCTGAAAGCTACTTACATGGTATGTTTGCGCATAAAAAGTGTGTAGGGGAGTGGTTTAACCTGACTCACGGAGATGTTGTGACATGTAAAGAATACATAAGCTGTAGCTAAGCACTAATTAAGCACAATTACCGTATAATATACGCATAAGGAATATAAATGACATACGAGATACATGAATTAGCTGGTATAGTAGCACTAGCCAGCGAAGCGGAACAACTAGCACTCACTGAAGATATAAGAGCTAACGGGCTGCAGGATGATATTGTACTGTGGGATGATGGTACTGGAGAGAAGGTTGTAGACGGTAGATGCAGACAGATAGCTTGCGTAGCTACTGATACTCCTATAACAACTAGAGTACTAAGTCCAGAACTAGATTATGCTACTGTGGCTAAGATTGTAAAGAGCCTAAATACTAGAAGGAACCTAACAGATACGCAGAAGGTAATGAGTGCACTAAAACAATACCAGACTACCAAAGGTAAGCAAAGTGATATAGCCAAACAATGGGCAGTAGGTCACAGGACACTGCAGAATGCAGTATACATAGCTAAGCACAGACCGGAGTATATAGATCCGCTGTTTAACGGTAATAGTATAAAAGTGTACGACAGTACTAAAGGTATAACCATTACAACTAACAAGGTGACTGGTATAGCTAAGATCATTAAGACGACTGAAGAGATGAACGTCACTGAAGATACTAGCAATAAAGTAGAATGGTCATCCGATGCGTATATAAAGACAGAAGCTGGTAAGGCATGGTACTACACTTCAGTTGCGATGGATAACATAACTACAGATAACATAGCAACTAGGATGAAATATGCGGAGCTGGCTAACTACAAGTTTAAAGTAGAAGAAAAATAATAAGGTATAATATGATAAAGTTAATAAAGAATAAGACAAAAGAGTTACTAGGATTACCGATAATGGTAGACCTAGCTATAGAGGATGTAGTGATAACTACTAGTGAGTTCGTAGAATATAGAGTGGTAGAGGAACTAGAAGATGGTACCGGGTTTGTAGTATACACTGAAAGCGGTGTTGTATACCTAGGTAACTATGAAGGGTTCATGTTTAATACAGATGACATCCTAGTAACTACGATAAGACATAAAGAGATTAGGTCAGTAGTGGTTGCACCTAAAAGCAATAAGACACAGTACCTAAGTGCTAGAATAACTAAACATATTGCAGAGTATAATGAAGAACCTCAGAAGCTTACATTTTGTCCTAGTCGCTATAGTATGCAGGATACGTACGAAGAAGGATGGGCTATGCTGTCAGCTAAGTTACACGACCTAGGCATAGTACCAACACGTGCAGAAGATGGTGGTTATGAGATGATAGTACCGCATAATCTGGTAGAAGAAGTAACTACACTTATCAGAATACACAGATAATGAAGTTCAATGTAAGTAGGAACCTAGGTAAGGAGAAGGTACAGCGATTGTACCTAATGGAGATACATGTGGGAGGTTATGATAAACCTGCGTACAAATTCGGTAAGGCAAGTGGACATAGCAGTAAGGAGAGGATGCTACAGATTATTGGTAGTTACTTTGATTGTTATAGATGTACACCGATTATCAAGATAGTGAGAGATAGGGAAGTAGATGACGTATTTACTAAAGAGACTAGCTTACATCAGGAGTTTGCAGATGATAAGATTGACTGTGAGGGTAAGAAGTGGAGTGGTATGACTGAATGCTTCCTACTAGATAAGGATACAGCTATAAAAGCCTATGAAAGAGTAGTAGATGCAGTTAACGGTGAGTAGGGACATAGAAGAAGATATAGATATTAGCTACGAGTTGATGGTACTAGATTTAATGAATGGTCTGCCTAATACCTTCTACACTAAGTCAGAGATTAGGAAGTATGTAGCAGCTAGAAGTAAGTTACTTAGATTACAGAGGGAAGAGGAAGAGTATAGCTATGAGTACTAAACAAAAACGAGACTATAATAAAGAGCTGTTTGCTAGACGAGAGATTGACCTTAGGACTAAGAGTGTTCCGGATAAGACTAAGTATAGTAGGAAGACTAAGCATAAGAATAAGGAACACTAACCGTAGTTTAAGACTTAGTACTGTATAATTAGATATTAAAGGATAAACTATGATTAAAAATAGTAGTGGTATAGCTGGTATAGGACGAAAACACAGTAATGTGGAATTTGGTATTTATACAGAAGATGGGGAGTATCAGCATATCAGAACAATACAAAGTAGTGATTACACTACAGACAATAGACAAGAAGATGAAGCAGAGTGGGTCTATAGACTAGCTGTGGATAATGGTGTTGAGCTAGTGCTTGACAGTGATGACTATGTAGTTAGGTACCTGAATAGTAATGGTATTGATGCATGGAAAAGTAAAGGATAATAAATGATAGGATTAGAAGAGCAAACCAAGGTAGCTATATTAGTAGCTTCTATAGTGGGACTACTACTAATGATTGACCTAGGTCTGGTGAACTACTAATGGGATTAGGTATAGTAAAAAGAGAGACTACTGAATATACAGTAGATAAGCTGAAGGAACTATTCCCGGCTAAGAAGAATACAATTACAGAAGAGACAGCTAAGATGCTAAATGAAGCTAATAGTGATCCGATGTTCAACGGTGATGAGTTCATGGATAACTTGCTTACATATAGTAATGTAATGCTAGAAGGTCAGTACTCGATGAGGAACTACATTAATGCGTTGAAGTTCTGTGCATACTTGGAATCAGAAGAGAATGTGACAGAGGCGTACAGAAGAGCTAGAGCAAGTGATCAGTTCGTTATTGATAGGATTGGTGTAGATACTGAGAGTATGGAATACAGAGAGCTAACTAATGCAGCTAGTAGATTCAGACGTACTCCGATGGTACAGAAGATACTGACACAGAGTGATATGCCGTTGCACTTAATGTTCCAGTCGTCAAGGTATGAGGCTGTAGCTGTGTTAGCCAAGGAAATGACAGATGCTGCTTATAGTAAGGATAGGATTAGTGCTGCTGATAAGCTACTGACACACGTTAAACCACCAGAGAATGCTCAGATAGAATTGAGTGTAGGTATGAATGCAGAGACTAAAGATATGCAGACACAGTTGAATGAGCAACTAGCTGTACTAGCTAATAACCAGAGAAAGATGCTGGAGAATGGATACAGTATGAAAGATGCACAGAAGCTAGGTAATGCAGTAGTACTGGATGCGGAGATAGTAGATGGCTAAGCATAACGATAGCGTATTTGATATAGAAGAAGCACTACTTAATATAGACTTGGAGTTCAGGAACTACATACCTAGTGCTGATGCGATTGACTTCTTCAATATAATGAGGCTAGTCAATGGAGCGGACTTTGAGTTCGATTCACCGTTGGTACACTACTGGATAGTAGACTTGCTGTTCGGCAATGTAACTAGGGAGAACTACCCATATAGTAAGGAAGTACAGGATAAGATTAATATCAATAATAAGCGTATAGCTATTATGATGAGTAGGGGTTTAGGTAAGTCGAGTGTGATTACAGCATTCCTTCCTGTTTACTGTGCAGTTAAGGGCGAGGTACCGAATTATGGTCCAATATACTTCATACTAGCTGTAGGTGCTAGTGCGCAAGGTGGTGGGCGTGTAATGGCACTTGCATTGAGATCGATGTGTGAAGATAGTGAGTTCTGTAAGAGCTACTTCGAGAGTATGAGGTTTACAGAGACAGAGGCTGAATGGGTTAGAAAGCCGGTTAAGGCTAATGAGAAGCTAGATAAGAGAGTGTTCCTGTTAAGGACTATGGGAGCAAGTTCTGGTAATATCAGGGGGGTTAGGTCGAATCATGGTGCACATAGACCGGATTGGATACTGTTCGATGATATTATCCCAAATATGGCAGCTGCTTACTCGGAGACGATAATGGGCAACTTAGAGGACATGATTAATGCCGATGCGATCAATGCACTGAAAGGTGGTGGTAAAGGTAAGATAATTAATGTGTTTACACCATTCCACTTACAGGATCCAAATGTTAAGACACTATTAGATGGGTCGTATACGCCTGTAGCTATACCGATATGTGAGAAGATAGATGAGACTACTACTGAAGCAGAATTCAGAGGAGCATGGATAGAAATGCATCCGTATGAGGCTGTTAGGGAGCAGTATCTGCAAGCAGTTAAGAGTAATACTACTAGAGCATTCAATCAAGAGCGTATGCTTAAGATGGCGAACGAAGAAGATAGAATGGTACCAGACAGCTTGATTCAAGAGTACAATAGAGAGAATATTATGCAGAACTTAGGTGCGTATACACTGTATATTACTACTGACTTCACAACTACAAGTGAAGCTAAGAGCGACTTCAGTGGGCTGATGGTATGGGCTGTGAGTCATAATGGAGATTACTTCCTACTAGATGTGTGTGTAAGAAGACAAGGTATACAAGAGCAATATAATGAGTTGTTCAGAATGCTACAAACATGGGGTAGACACGGAAACCACATTGAGGTAGGTATTGAAGTAGATGGACAGCAGAAGGCTCACGTGTTTGCGTTGAAAGAGATGATGCAGAAAAGGAATCAATACTTCAGCTTTGCTAGGCAGAAAGGTGCTCCGATTACCAGAGAGGGGATACTGAGTAAGGGTACAGGTACTAATAAGCATGAGAGGTTCAGATATATGTTACCGCAGTTCCAGAATAAGAAGATGTGGTTTCCACAACAGCTAGCTGATACTCCGGATATGCAAGAGACTATGAAGCAGTTGAAGTATACTACATATAGTGGGTTTGCTGGGCATGATGATGCGATTGACTGTATCAGTCAGCTGGGTATGATTGATGTTAGATTGCCGAGTGAGCAGGTAAGTGGCGAGTTCGGTGATGAGGAAGCTATCGATAGTATATGGGCTAGGTTCAATCATGATGAAGACCATGGATCGGGTTGCTCGACAGTGTTCTAGTTAATAGTGAATTAAGGATAAAATTGCTATAATGGGTGATTTAAAGGATAGAAATGACAGTAGAAAAAGTAATAGACTTAGCTGTTAAAGGCGAGTTAAAGAAGCTAGCAGTTAAGGATGATACTGATTCTATCATATCGTTCATTAACTTAGGTATGATAGAGCTGTATAAGAGGTTTCCTCTTGATACAGAAGAAGTCATTATAGAGTTAGGTAGAGTAACTGATAACAATGATAGCTATGAGAGAATAAGTGATACAGTATATAAGCTGCCTAATGACTTGATGTACATAAGTGCAGCGTATGAGGAAGACGGTACAGAGATTAGTATTAATAAAGAAGATGATCCGTTGAGTATTATGACGATTAGCTGGAATAAGATTCAGGTACCAGTAGCTACTAGTGGTGCATACATTAGTGTGATATATGTAAAAGAGCCAGAGTTGATAGTAAATACACCGGCAACGTTAGCCGAAGACATAGAGCTACCAGTACAGTTAGTTGAGGCATTGCTGCACTACATAGGGTACAGAGGACACGGTTCGATTGATGGTAATATACAAGCAGAGAACAATACACACTACCAAAGGTTCGAAGCAAGTGTGCAGAGAGCTAAGACACTGGGAGTGATGACTGCAGATGGTCCACTTAGTAGGAATGTGCAAGAGAAAGGATGGGTTTAGATGAGAAGACAGACTAGTTTTACGTCCCCGGTTGACTTAGCTGTTGATAGGGAGATAGATAGTAAGTATGATGTAGTAAGATCCGTAGCAGAGCAGATAGGAGCTATTGAGGATATTAATACAGCTATTACAGATGGTACATTGGCTAATATGCTAAACATCATTAACATGGTAGTAGCTACCGGGACACCTGGTAGTAATGTGACGTGGGATGGTACTACGTTGACAGTACCAAAAGGTGACGCAGGGATTGATGGTCAAGACGGACAGGATGGATTAGAAGGTGCTGTAGGCCCACAAGGTGTACAAGGTATACAAGGACCAAGAGGACTGCAAGGATTACAAGGGTTACGAGGTACACAAGGTATTAGAGGTGTATCAGGATATAACGGGCTTACTCCTGTTGTAGAGTTTGATGTTGATGGTGCAGGTAACTTAGTTTATGATGTAGCTTCTTATGCAGACATAAATGGAAGTAGTGTAAACGTAACTATAGCAGATGTTACTGAGAAGGAGTGGTAATGAGTACTATCATATTCAATATACACGATAAGATAGAAGAAGCAGCAGAGGAGTTCTTACTTAATAACGTTAATACGTTTAAGAGTACTGTAGCAGGACCGGCAGGTATTGACGGTGAACAAGGAGCTAGAGGTAAGCAAGGTGTAAGCGTACATCATGTAACACCCACTAACACCACTGATCCGGAAGGTGACTTCAGTACTGTAGGTGAGGTAGATACATATACTATATATGGTGATGCTGATGAGTTGCTAAACTTAGGGCACATCGATGTACGTAATGGTCAAAAAGGTGATCAAGGTGAAAGAGGCCTTCAAGGTGATATAGGACTGACACCTGTGTACGAATTCGCACTGGTTGGCGGAGAGTTGGAAGCTAGTATAGTTGGCTATACAGAGGCTGTAGATACAATAGAATGGAGTAGTTAATGGCACAAATAGTAGGAGACTTTACAGAGTTTGTAAAGCAAATAATAATAGATGAGAATATAAGTCAAGGACCACAAGGTGACGTAGGGGCAACTGGACCAGAAGGACCACAAGGAATAGCTGGTGTACAAGGTAACACAGGTGATAAAGGTGATAGTGTAACAGTTACAGACATACAAAGTAACCCAGATTATAGTATTACATTGACGTTCAGTGATGGTACGGTGTTTACTAGTGACCCTATAAGAGGGGCTAAAGGTGAACAAGGTGACATAGGATTACAAGGGGCTACTGGACCACAAGGTAATGACGGGGTTGATGGTGATAACCTAACAGTTACAAGCGTTACTAATAATAATGATAATACCATTACTATAGTATTCAGTGATGGGACTAGTCATAACACTGGAGTAGTTAAAGGTGACCAAGGAAACCAAGGAGAAGATGGGCCTAGAGGGATTCAAGGGATTCAAGGGATTCAAGGTATAGAAGGACAGAAAGGTGAAAAGGGGGACCAAGGACAAAGCGTACACCATGTTACTGCTGTAGGTACTACTGATCCAGAAGGTGACTTCCAAACACCAGGAGAGACTGATACGTATGTGATGTACGGAGATGCGGATGAGACTGTAAACTTAGGCGGGTTCGAAGTTAGAAATGGTGATGATGCGTATTCTTATGTAGTTAAACGAGGGTACACAGGAACAGCTCAGGAGTTCGGAGACACACTAGCTAACTTCACAGACTACGCTGAGACAGCCGAAACATCAGCTACTAGTGCAAGTGCTAATGCCATAATAGCAGTAAATGCCGCAAATGCTGCAGTGACTGCGTCAGATAGCCTTACGAGCGTGTACCTAGGTAGCAAAACAGTAGACCCGATAGTAGATAACGATGGAGGTCCACTAGTTCCAGGAATGATGTACTACAACACGTTAAGCGTTCCAAAAGAGCTGAAGATATATGATGGCGCTATGTGGAATACTGCTGTATTTGCAGCAACAGGAGCAGTGAATACATTCAATGGTAGAGAAGGTACAGTAACACTAAATAATGTTGACGTAACAGGTGCGGTAGGAGTTGACCTAAGTGGGGTGGAAGCAGGTGCACAAGTAAACACTGTAGACTCAGTAGCAGGTAAAACTGGAGTAGTTACGTTAGTAAAAGCAGATGTAGGGTTAGATCAAGTAGATAATACAAGTGATATAAATAAAGTAGTAAGTAATGCGACACAAACAGCATTAGACGGTAAAGCTGACAATGCTACTACATTAGCAGGGTATGGGATAACTGACGCAGATACAAGTGCTGAAGTGGATGCTAAGATAGCTAACCTAGTAGCTAGCGCACCAGGGACACTAGATACACTAAATGAGTTAGCTAATGCACTAGGTGACGATCCGAACTTCGCTGCAACTACGGCTGCACAAATAGGTACAAAGCAAGATCAGCTAGTAAACCAAGTTAATATCAAGAGCATAAATGGAGATACGCTGCTTGGTAGTGGTGACTTGACAATTGCTGCTGGTAGTGGTGGGTACGCTGCTGCGTTATACTTCGGTAGCGCTACAAGCACACTCAATCCTGCCTACAAGACACTGGACTACACACCGGATGCTGCGAGTAATATAGAAACTATAGTATGTAATGCGGGAGAGACTGCAGGTACTGTGTTCCTGTTTGGGCTACCTATAGACACATCAGTGATAGATGCAGGTAAGTGGGTAGCTAACCTATACTGCTCAGTTGATTCAACTAATGGAGATACTAGGATTAGGTACGAAGGGTTCGTACGATCTACAGGAGGTGTAGAGACTACGCTATTTACTTCTACTAGCCCAGAGCTTACAAATGTTCCAGGGTATGTTGAGTTTAGCGAGACTACGTCAGCTATAACAGTAGACCCTACAGCTACGTATGGTATCAGGTTATTTGCATTCACTGATTCTAATAATGATAGGACAGTAACAATAGAGCTAGGAGATGGTAATGCTTCGTACACAAATACTCCTGCAGCTACAAGACATGACCAGTTAAGAGCTAGAGACAAGGCAGACTCACATCCACAAAGCGCTATTACAGGGCTAGTCGATGACTTAGCTGCTAAGGCGTTACAAGCAACTACATATACTAAAGCAGAAACAGACCAAGCTATTGCAGATGTTATAGATTCTGCACCAGAAACATTAGATACACTGAATGAGCTAGCACAAGCTTTAGGAGATGATCCAAATTTTGCTACTACTACAGCTAATAATATTGCTACTAAGGTTGCAAAAGTAGCTTCTACGGATAATGCTATTGTTAGATTTGATGGTGCCACTGGAGATATTCAAGACAGTAGTGTTATTGTTGATGATAATGGCTTTGTGTACCAAGATGGTGACGCTAGCACAGCATTTAGACAAACTGCAAAAAATGGGTATGTGGATAACGGACAAACTAGCTACAATGTAAACGCCTTACATAATAGGACAATTATGTCAGCTTATGGTGGTACAGAAGCAACACCTGCAAGCTTAAATGACCAAGATACTGTTTATAGACTAACAGTAAAAGGTGCGTATAATGGTGGTGCAAGTACAAAAAAATCAAACTTACAAGCCTTTGTAGATGGAACACCAGATGCGACATCTTGTCCAATAGGCTGGAAATTGGATGTAGTTAATAGTAGCGGTGCTACGATTGATGCTTTAACAATAAAGTCTAATGGTAACTTTGGTATCGGTACATCAACAGACTTGACTAAATTAAGAGTAGCTGGTGGAGACAATATTGTTAAAATAGGTGAAGCAAGTGATACAACAGATGCTTTAGTAGGTTTTCAGACTGGTGCAGGTACAACAGCTTATCGTGGCGGAATAGGGTATATAAACGGAGAGCAAGATTTAAGATTTTTTGTAGGTTCTAATATTCTTTTGACGGAAGCTTATACTAAAATGATGCTAAAATCTAGTGGAGATATTGAGCTTACAGGAGTTGGTGCAGGTGTAATAATGAAGTCACCAAATGGAACTAAATTCAAAATAACTGTCTTAGATGATGGCTCACTAAATACAGAGGAGATAATATAATGGGTAAACATATACAAGAAAAGAATGGTTTATTAAGCAGTAGACCAGAGTTAGTAGCTAATGGTACTTTTGATACTGATGTGAGTGGTTGGAGTGCAAGTAATGGGACAATAACTTGGGTTAGTGGTCTAGGTAGGGTTACAGCCGTTGGTAACTTATATGCGTATACAAACAAACCTATATCAACTATAGTAGGTCAAACATACAAATTTTCAGCTACTATCGCTCAGGGAACTGCATCGCAATATATTATTAGATTAGGGACTTCCATTGCCAATAGTTCAGGAAAAGTAATAGACACAGGACCATCTAGTTCATTTGGGAATATAGAGTATTTATTTACTGCAGCAGACACAACTACATATATTCAGCTATGGAATGGAAACAATATAGACGGTACATATACAGACTTTGACAACATCTCAGTTAAAGAAGTAAGTACAATAGATAACCTACAAGTACAGGATAGGCTACTAGTTGGTACTGACGGACTACCAAATGCCACAGCAGACCACAAACTGCAGGTAAACGGTATACCGATGCATGGGTTGATATGGAAGGATTTGATTGCAGAGTTCATCCCAGCTAGAGGTGGAGCAATTAATGAGCCAGCTTGGAGTGATATAGGAAATGGTATTGTAATGTCAACATGGTCCGAGAATAAAGAACTGCCAGTAGCTTACCACGTAAATCATGACTATGCGCTAGGTACAGATGCATACCCACATATTCACTTCATGTGTGCAGATGCTCAAAGTGCAGGAGCCCAGGTAACGTGGAGGTTCAGTTACGTAGTAGCTAGAGGACACAGTCAAGGGGATAGCTTAACGGCTGCTACTACTGATATTGATATGACGTATACGTTCACAGGGTCAGAAGTACCTGGAGAGCATATCGTACTAGAGTGTAATGATGCGCAAGCGTTTGACTTACTAGAGCCTGATACTGTAGTACTTGCACAAGTTACACTACTAAGTGAGAACGTAGCAGGAGCTATATATGGTATACAGGCAGACTTACATTATCAAGCAAACGTTGAGGGTACTATCAGTAAGAGCCCTGATTTTACAGTGGCATAAGGAAATATAAATGGCAAGAATTAGAAGAGTAGATACGCAAGGACTAGGGCTAGGAGAACTTCTAGCTAGAGGTGAGTTCGGTATCGACCTGTCAGGTACAGGTGATGACGGTAGAGTATACATAGGTACAGGTACAGAGAATAAAGTACTTGCGTTAGTAGATGACGTAGGGGCATTCATAGTAACTGTAGGCACAGCAGGACAAACTAATGTAAATGTAGTAGACTCAAGTAAGGTACTGGTACTAGTGGATGGCAACGTAGCTGGATACACAGTAGTAGACGGTACTACAGTAGAGTTAACTACACCGCTAGTTGGTGGTGAGCAATTAAAGGTACTAGACTTAACACTACTAAGTGCTAAACTTGATGTACTGGATGTAGAACTTAAAGCTAATAAGAATACACCTGATGGGTACGTAGGACTGAATGCGTTAGGGTTGATAGATGCAGCACAGTTACCTAGTTACGTAGATGATGTAGTGGAAGTAGCTACGTATGCAGGTTTGCCTGTAAGTGGAGAGGCTGGTAAGATATACGTAGTGGTAGCTGATGAGACAAGTGGAGATGATACTAGTACGTATAGATGGACTGGTACGGTGTACGCTATGGTAAGTAACACACTGACAGCAGCTGATGTAGAAGCATTATATGAAGGTATTACTAATACTAATAAGTATACTGATGTGGAGAGGGTTAAGTTAGCTAATACAGAAGTTACAAGTCAATTGGACGTAAGAGACACTGATAACCGCAGTACAGACAATCACACTGATGGAGTTACTAATGGAGTGTATACACTGGTAGAACGAGCTACGTTAGTAGCTAATACAAATGCTATCAGCGTACTCACAAGTACAGTAGAGTGGTAAAGTATTACTTAAGTTAAGATTTGCTATAATAAGCAATTAAAGGATTATAATGAGTAAGATATTATATGTAGACACAGATGGTACTAAAGGCTCGCTTCCTGAAGGTGCGTTAGGTTACGATGCCTACGCTGCTGGAGGAGACGAAGGTAGAGTAGGTGTAGGGACAGCAGGTGGCACAAACATACTTCTTAGTAAAAAAGAAGAAGTTGATGTACTTGAAGGAAGAGTGGTGTCGTTAGAAGGGCAGGACTCAATCAGCATGGCAATAGCCTTAGGGTAAGGAATAGATATGGGATTTAACAGATACCTAGAGAACAATACAACTACAAGAACTACAGTAATCACGTGCCCAGTAGACACAGTCATTACTATAATTGGTATAAGTGTAGCTAACGTAAGTGGTAATGTTACAGACATTACAATAGAGTTGAACAATACGAAACTAATACATAATGCAACACTTACTGAAGGGTCTGCATTTGTACCTGTAGGTGGTGATCAGAAGGTCGTAATGGTGGCAGGGGATACACTTGCAGTAACAGCTGAGTATGAAGTAGACACTATAGTAAGTGTACTAGAACAAACAGTTTAAGGAGAAGATAGATGGGATTTATAGGAAATCAAAATGTACAAGTACAAGTTACTAACCTGAATGACTTTGGTGGTAAGGTAGCAGATGCTGCTGCACTAGCTGCAGTTACAGGTATGTCAAATGGTACGGTTTACATTACAGAAGATAACAACCATGCGTGGATGTATAATGGTTCGGCATGGGATGACATTGGTGAATTAAGAGGACCAGCAGGTGCAGTAGGACCTACAGGAGCAACAGGTATAGCCGGAGCAAGTGTAGATACAGTAGTAAGAACTACAGGTGATGGCAGTGCAGGTACGACTGACACATATACGATTACTTACAGTGATGCAACAACAAGTACATTTACAGTGTACAATGGAGCAGATGGAGTTCCTGGGGTAGTTGATCATACAGCAAGAACTGCTGGTACAGGAGCAGCTGGTACTACAGATACATATACACTGTATGCTGATGTTGCAGAGACACAGGTACTAGGTACATTCGATGTAGTTAATGGTACTAATGGTACGGGTACAGTTGCTTCGATAACAGCTGGGGCTAACACTACTGTTGACCTTACAGATCCAACTAACCCGATTATAGCAGCAGATGTTAGCACAGGTGATTTAGCATTAAAAGCTAATAAAGCTAACCCAATATTTACAGGACTGTTAACAGAGCAAGTATCAGTGTCAACACTAACATTAGGTGCTACATCAAGTGTACAAACATACACAGCTACAGCAGACTTTACTATTATTAATGACTTAGTAAGTGGTGAGTTTGTTACATTCATATTAGATGGTGCAGGGTTTACACCTACCTATCCTACTATGATATGGTGGGAAGGTGCAGAGCCAACGCTAGGTACTAAGGATAAGATATTCTTTGAGAACATTGGAGGACTACTATATGGAAGCCATGTAGCTAGTATTGCTTAATGCTTAAAGATAGAGGTAACAAGAGTCTTTCGCTAAGAGATGGCGGAGTTGTAGCTGAAGGTGTATCATTTGATGGTGTATCAGATTATATGAGTAGAAGTACTGACTTAGTTGGTAATGTAGATAGTAAGACTTTTACTTTTAGTTGTTGGGTTTATGGTGCTGAAATTTCGTATCCTTTATACTCCCCTTCATTTAGTTACTATGTGCAGCTATATGTAGAGAATGGGTTATTTAAAATGTATGGTTATGGGGGCACGACTGTGCGACTTGCTATGACTGCAGGCTGCCCAGTTTCAATTAACACATGGAATCATATACTTGTATCTGTAGATTTAGCTAATACTGCCAATAGATATGTATATATTAATGATGTGCCGATGGCACCATCTTGGGGCACATATAGTAATGTTGCTTTATCTTTTACGGATGTGTCAGGTAGTTTAATATTTGATAATACTGGAGGTAGAGGTAGAGGACAAGGCAGACTTTCAAACCTATTCCTAGACTATACATACAGAGATTTGTCAATAGAAGCTAATAGACGATTGTTTATAACAGCTGATGGTAAACCTGCTTAGTTAAGCACATATAAAGGAATAGGTGGGTATACTATGTTATATAAAGAAAGAGGAGTCAATATGGCTAGAATTAAAGATATAACAGGTCAGAGAAGCGGTAGAATAGAAGCAGTTAGGTTTTCACATAAGCAAGGTAAAAATGCTATGTGGTTATGTAAGTGTGATTGTGGTGAAGAGTATATAACCAGAGGTAGTAAAATAACTACTAAGGCAATAAAATCGTGTGGCTGTATAGCTAAAGAGAAGCAACATGGTATGTGTGGAACTAGAACATATAATGTGTGGGAAAATATGATAGACAGAACAACAAACGCCAACAATAAGAGCTACAACAACTACGGTGGTAGAGGCATTACAGTGTGCGAAGAGTGGAAAAATTTTAGAAACTTTTATGCAGATATGGGAGAACTTACTGATGGGTTAGATATAGATAGAATAGATAATGACAAAGGTTACAGTAAAGATAACTGTAGACTAATAACTAGAAGTGAGAACTTAGAAAATACTAGAAGAAGTAAATGGTGGTATATAGATGGTGTTAGGTATGAGTCTAGCACGAAGGCTGCTGAAGCATTAGGTAAAGATGTTTCGGCAATAAACAGAATGTGTAATGGTTACACACATCCATACAGTAAAAATTGGATACCACCAAAAGATAACTGCTATGTGGAACTAAAGTATAAAGGAGGTACTAAATGAGTACATTAAAAGAAAAAGTAATAAGTGGTGAGTTAAATCCCATAATATTTATGCCGATGGAGACAGGAGCAGACTGCCATGTAAACTATGGCTACGGAGGTAATTTTGTACAGAATGGCTTAATAGAAACAGCAGACAGAGGAGCTAATCAAGATAATTGTGTGGCTAGTTTGTTTGATGGGGTTGATGATGTGTTACATTCAACTACAAGTATGGGGTCAGTAAGTAATACTGCTACTGTATCGTTTATTGTAAAGAATAATGGAGACAACTACGACAGAATACTGAAACTAGGAAACACTCTATTTACAGTAGGGGCTGGCACTCTTTCAGCAAATCTAAGAAATGCAAGTAATGCTAACTTAACTGATGTATCTGGCCTAACTATAACATTTGGAGCAGAATTATCTTTTCAGATGTCAGTAGATTTATCAGATACTAATAAAAGACATTGTTTTGTAAATGGTGTATCTATTGGAACATGGGTCACTTATACGAATGATCCTATTGATATAGATTCTACTGAAAAATGTATAGGAGCTGGTAGTTCAAATGGTGGTAATGCTCTAAATGGCTCAATAGGCGAACTATACTTTGATATGGAGTATATAGACTTAGCAACAAACAATCCTTTCTGGAACTCAGACACAAACAAACCTATACCAGTAAGAACTGCTATGGCTAACTTAGGGAGTAATCCTTTAATCTGTATGCCAATAGATGCGAGTTCGCCAACCACAAACTATGGTAGTGGTGGAGACTTTACATTGAATGGTGGTGGTTTAGTTGGTGCTAGAGGTGCTAGTGAGTATATTGCTAGGAGTGCTAATAACGATAGTAACTACCTTAATAGTTTAACTCTAAGTGGTGCGTTAGGTGCAGATTCAAAGAGTATATCAATGGTTATATCTGTTAGTAGAGCAGTTACTTCTGCACAGAATGAGGAATGTGCAATAGTTATTGAGGCTAATGGTTCTAGGAAAACAATGACACTTGAAATGGCTAGTGACGAAATGATGGATTTTAAGTTATATGATAATACTGGAGCATTAGTAATTAATGTACTAAATATAAAAAACAATAAAAATGCAACTTTTGCAACTATAGGAGAGTGGGATATTATTTTTATTAGTATAGACAGCTCTATAGGTGTAGGGAATGTATATAGTGGAGGTCAAGTATACAGTAGCCCTCCAACAAGTGATTCAGATTTTGACTTATCGTCTTCAACCATGATAACTAAATTGTTTTACGATGCTAATAGGTGGTTTGGTCTGTTATCTAATGTATATTTAGTGGACAGCTACATAGACTTCTCACAAGAGTCAAACAGAAACCTATTCGTTAATCAATTGGGTTACCCAAGAGACTTAACACCAGAGATAGAAGCAGGTAATATACCAACACCATTGATATACTTACCATTTGATGATACAGATAACCTAGGTAAGAACTTAGGTACAGGTGGTGACTTCACAGTTAATGGAACAGTAACAGCAGGAAGTGACTTCACTTTATAGTGGGGTCAATAGTAACAATAAAAGGAAAATTATGAAATATTGTAAAGTAGAAAATGGGAAAATAGTAAAGTACAACGTAGCACAGAATAGAACAGGTTTAGGAGTTAATTCACCTAAGGAAACATACATAGAGAACGGATGGTACGAAGTTGTGGACAATAGGCCAGCAATTGATGCTAGTACCCATAGAATAAGTAATACAAGCTATGAAATTGGTGAAGACACAGTTACTAAGATGTACGAAGTGACAGAGATACCAACTGAAGAGCTAATTGCTAAAAAGGTAGCAGAAGGTGAGATGTTCGTAAATGGGCTTATCACTAGTAGGTTAAGTGAGTTCAACAAAGAATACGGGACAGTATTCAATAAAGTAAACGATATGGGGATTTACATTGTTGATGACACGTATCCACTAAAAGCTGAGTGTATTGAACTAACTAAATGGAATAACTTGCTATGGGCTACTACTAGAGCCAAACAAGCTGATGTACTAAGTGGAGTACTGACAGAAGAGGATTTCAAGGCCTTACTAGAGGCTATCTAGTATGGGTTCAAAGTTCAAAAATACGGAGTTAGTGGTAAGTATACCACTGACAGGAGATATACGTACATTAGCAAGTGAGTTGGTGTACTACTCCGAGTTACTTGGGACTACAGTAGTAGTTCCGATAGGGTTCCCAACAGACTTAGGCAGTATACCAAAAGTACTACAGGGGATATTCCCAAAAGATGGCAAAGCAACATACGGATATGTAGTACACGATTACTTGTATAAGTATGGGATGGTAAGTAGAGACTTAAGTGATGACGTACTGGAAGAAGCTATGGAGGTACTAGGAGTTAGTGCTTGGCGTAGAAAGTGTGTAAGATTCGGATTAAAAGTAGGTGGCTGGAAAGCCTGGAATGAGCATAGAGCAAAGGAAGGTAAATGAAGAAATTAGTATTAGCAACAGGATTAGTAATTGGGTTAATGTTTACAGGGTGTACAGGAGTGATCAGTGGACATACATACACTAAAGCAGACGTAGAGAAAGCTAGGGTAGTAGCAAAAAAGGCCAAAGAAGCATACGAAGAAGTAAAGAAGCTTGCTCGTACTCAGTCAACAACTACAGATTCGAAATAACTTGTAGGTGGTAACATGGGCAAGAAAGCAGAATTAGGTGGTGTGGTTGATAAACTCAATCACGACTTAAATGTACTATACAAGAATACTAGGCAACTAGAGGGAAAGGTTACTGAAAAGGTAGAGACTATAGGTACACAAATAGCAAATAATAGTACAGAAGTACAGTTACTGGCTAAGGACGTAAAAGACTCAATTCAAGATATGGCGCAGTTTATGCAGATATTCGAAAAACATGACGAGAAAGAGATGGAAAAGTATGACGCTATAGACAATGGACTGAGAGACCTTGATAAGAAAGTTGATGATTACATGGTTAAGACGGACCAACATACTAAAGATATGAAGTGGATAAAAGAGGTGGCTGATAAGGGTAAAACATACATGATACGAGGTGCGTGGACTGTTACGTTATTTACTGCTGCCATTGGAGTTATTACAGTAGTACATCCGTTCATCAAAGACTACTATATGGAAGCAGGTAAAGCTAGTCGTGTAGAATACACAGATAGACAAAAAGCAGCGTACCATAAAAAGAAGTATGAGGACGCTCAAGCAGCTATTGATAGAAGAAAAGTAAAGGACAACAATGAGTAAATTTAAGTTTGGTAAGAGAAGTAAAGAGAAGCTGGATGGAGTAGATGAGAACGTAAAGAGGCTGTGTGAAAAGGCATTGAAGTACTCAACAGTAGACTTCAGTGTGATTGATGGGTTAAGAACTCAGAGTGAACAGAAAGCTATGTTCGATAAGGGTGCGAGTGAGTTAGATGGGCAGATGCGTATAAGTGATCACCAGCTAGGGTTAGCTATTGATGTAATACCATACGTAAAGGGAATGGATCCATGGGACGTAGAAGATGATCAAGTTAAGCTAGCTTATATGGAGATGTACAGAGCATTCATGAGAGCAAGTATGAAGTTAGGGATGATGCTAGAGTTCGGATTCGGTTATAACATTGGCGGTGGACGTGACATGCCGCACATATCCGTAAAGCAGATGTAGCTTAAGTGTAGTTTAACTAAGTAGTAGGTATAATATGGCTAACAGGAAGTATAAATGAAAATAAATAAAATTAATAAGACCAAGCTACTAAAATCGTTCAAAGCTGACCTAAAAGCAAGCGAGCCGATGCATGACGACTTACAAGGTAAGATTGAAGGATGGATTAGTGCATACAACGGTGAGGCATACGGCAATGAGCAAAAAGGCAAGTCAGCTATTGTATCAAGAGACATTAAGAAGCAAAGTGAGTGGCAGCATTCAACTATTATAGATCCGTTCGTAAGTGCAGTTGACATAATTAAAGCTACTCCGGTTACTGCAGAGGATGTAGAGTCAGCTAGACAGAATGAGCTAGTACTAAATACGCAGTTCTGTAGACAGTTCAATAGATACAACTTCATGACCAAAGCAGCTAAGGTACTAGATATGGAAGGTACTGCAGTTATACAATGTGGATGGGATTATGAAGATGAGGAAGTTGAGGTAGAGGTACCAATTATCGGAAGAATGCCAGATGGATCAGAGATGATACTAGGTACACAGACTGTAATGGAAACTAGAATAATTACTAATAAGCCAACTGCTGTAGTATGTAGAAATGAAGATATATACATTGATCCGACTTGTATGGATGATATGGACAAGTGTCAGTTCGTTATATATAGATACGAGACTGATATGAGTACGTTAAGACAAGATGGTAGGTACAAGCACTTAGATAAGGTAGCTAAAGGTTCGTTAGGGGAGAATGAAGTAGACTTCGATAGTGAAGATGAGACTGAGTTCAGATTCGAAGATGATCCAAGAAAGAAGAAGGTTGTATACGAATACTGGGGTAACTACGATGTAGATGGTGATGGGATTACAGAGCCGATAGTATGTACATGGATAGATGACGTAGTTATTAGATTAGAAGATAATCCGTACCCAGATGGTAAACCACCATTCATAGTAGTGCCATTCAATAGTGTACCGTTCCAGATGCACGGTGAAGCTAATGCAGAGTTCATAGGCGACAATCAGAAGATCAAGACAGCAATTACTAGAGGTATTATTGATAATATGGCTCAAAGTAATAATGGACAGAAAGGTATCCGTAAAGGAGCACTTGATGTAGCTAATAGACGTAAGTTCATCAATGGTGAGAACTTCGAGTTCAATGGTACACCTAATGACTTCTGGGATGGTAGCTACAATAGTATACCAGGAAGTGCATTCGATATGCTAGGTATGATGAATAATGAGATTGAGTCAATTACTGGAGTTAAGTCATTCAGTGGTGGGATCAGTGGTAACTCACTAGGAAATATGCTAGATATTCTAACAGATATACCAATGGTTGATGGTAGCTTCAAAAAGCTTGCACATATTGTAGACGGCGATACCATAGTAGGATCAGACGGTAACGGTACTAAAGTACTCAAAGCTCATGATATTAAATACCCTAAAATAGCCTATGATATGGCTTTCGATAATGGGTCAGTAATTAAGTCAGGTGGTGAGCATCTATGGACAGTAAAAGTGCACGGAACTAGTCACAAGTTAAGAGACTGGACTACTATGGACGCAGACGAAGTATACAAGCATATGCAAAAAGGTAGACGAGTTACAATACCTGCTATGAAAGAGATGAGAGCAGGTAAGTCTACAGGTAATTCAATAGATCCGTATGTACTAGGTGTCTGGTTAGGTGACGGAATGAGTCACTCTGCTAGAATTACAACAGAGGATATAGAAATAGTAGAGTACTTCAAGGAAGTAGGGTATATATGTGTCGAAGTTAAAGATAGCTCTAAGACAGGTAAGGCTAAGATGTACGATGTGTACAAAGAAGGATGTACACCAAGCAGGAATTCAGAGACAGGACAATTTGAGTCTACTGGATCGCTGCATAGTGAGCTTAGGGAGCTAGGTCTACACAAGCGTTACGGAGGAGAGAAACACATACCAGAGGAGTATTTCACAGCTACGTACGAAGAGAAGATGGAACTCATTAGAGGGTTGATGGACAGTGATGGCTACGCGCATAGCGGGGCGTTCGTACAGTTTGCACAATCAGAGGGAAGACTAAAAGACGATGTAATCAGGCTAATTGAATCACTAGGATTGAAGGCTAGTATAATAAGAAGAGATAAGGATGCTAAAAATAAACAAAAGATGACACTGCACGAAAAGACCGGTTGTAGGTTAATCCTAGCTACTAAAGATAGTTATGAGATAGGGTTTACTCCTTGGAGTAATCCATTCAAACTACCTAGAAAAGCTGATAAGTGGAAGACACCAAGAAGGCATACTGTAGCATTAAAAAGTATGAGTGTTACGGATAAGGTACTAATGAGATGTCTTACAGTAGACAGTGATGACAAACTGTTCGCAGTGACAGATAAGTTTACACTAACACACAATACTGCTACAGGAGCTAGAGGAGCACTTGATGCAACTAGTACAAGAAGGCTGAACATCGTTAGGAACATCAGTGAGAACTTAGTTAAACCACTAATGAGAAAATGGATGAGCTACAATGCAGAGTTCCTAGATGACATAGAAGTAGTTAGAATGACTAATAACGAGTTCGTTGAGATTAGAAGAGATGACTTAGAAGGTAACATCGATATTGAGATTACAGTTAGTACTAATGAAGATAACGCAGCTAAAGCACAAGAGATTACATTCATGCTACAGACTCAAGGTCAGAGTATGAGTGAAGAGATGCAGTACAAGATGCTAGCTCAGTGGGCAGACTTAACTAAGCAACCAGAACTAGCGCAAGAGTACAGAAACTGGCAACCACCTCAACCAACTGAAGCACAGATGAGAATGGAAGCAGCTGCAGTAATGAAAGCAGAGCTAGAGAATGAGAAGCTAAAAGCAGAGATAGCTGATAGATACGCAAGAGCCGGTGAAAATGAGATAGACGCGTTTGCCAAAGAAGCTAAAGCAAGAAAAGAAATGGCAGCTGCTCGTAAGATAGATAGTGAGGCAGATAGAATTGACTTAGATTTCCTTGAGAGAGACAGTGGAGTAGCTCATGCAAGAAAAATGGAAGAGAAAGAGTTCGACAGAATGAGTAAGCTAGACGAGAAAGCATTCGATGCAATGTATAACAAGAAAGAAGGAAGTAAGTAATGGCAAATGGATTAGCAACAGGAGCGGGTCAGGTTGACCAAAGGATGATAGAAGAGGTAGCTATGATGCTACAACAAGGTGCGAACCCAGATGAGTTACTAGCTCAGGGAGTACCGATGGAGGTACTAGAGATGGCTATGCAAATGCTACAAGGACAAGTTGCTCAGGAGCAGGGATTAGCTAGAGGGCCACAGGGTGGTGGAATAGCACAAGCTCAGGGACTGATGGCGTAAGCTTGAATTAAGGAACTGGGTGCTATAATACCAGTAATAAAGAACATAATAGTGTTCGACTAGAAGATGTCGTTAAACTCAAAATCAACAATTAAGGACTTGCATGAAAGCAAACAACCAACAAACTGAACAAGAGATGGAAAAGGTGGAGACTCAATACTGGGCCGACCAATACGAAGCACTGACAAGACTAGAGAGCAATAAAGACTTTCAGTTAGTAATCCTACAAGGTTACTTCAAAGACAGAGCATTAGATAACGTAAGTATGCTAGGTACAGACTATGTGAAGAAGTCAGGATTAAGACCTGAACTTATGGAAGCATTAGTAGCTATCAGTACACTACAGGATCACTTTAGTACTATTAAGAACATTGGTGGAGTAGCTGAGGAAGATATTTCTGACTTAGAAGGACCAGAGGTAGAATAGTATGGCGGAACTTACAGAAGAGGAGTTTTACGCTATGGACGATGAGGCTCAAGAAGCAGCCTTTCGTGACGCTAAAGCAGCAATGGACGAAGAAGTTGCCCTGGATATGGACGAGGTAGAAGAGAAATACGAACCTGAAGCCGTATACGAAGAGGGTGAAGTAGACGATGTCAACGAGGATGAAGATTCGGAAGAATCAGAAGACGAAGAGAACGAAGAAGATATCCCAGAGGAAGATGAAGAAGAATTGGAACAACCTGATGAGGACTCCGACAAAACTGAAGATACTCAGGAAGATGGAACTGAAGATGAAGATGAAACAGAAGATAAGGACTCTGCTAGCGAGCTTGACAAAGACGCTGAAGACAATCCTGAAAAAGAAGTAGAAGCTAAAACAGAAGAACCTAAGATATCAACGTATAAGGTTAAAGCTAATGGCACAGAACTAGAGCTTACAAATGAAGAACTAGTAAAACTAGCACCTAAGGCATTAGACTATACAAAGAAGATGCAGGAAATTGCTCCACATAGGAAAAATATCAGCATCATGGTAGATAATGAAATTACAGCAGATGACTTAAATCTATTAGTAGATATGAAGAAAGGTAATGTAGAAGCATTTAGCGCTATGTCGAAGATTGCCGGAGTAGATACAATGGAGATTGACGAGGAAAAGGCTGCTAGTTATCAACCGAGAGAGTACGGACGTACTGAGCAACAGCTTAAGATAGATGATGTAGTATCTAATATAAGTACTGATAAAGAGTTCGAGGTTACACAGAGTATTGTAGATAGACAATGGGATGCCAAGTCTAGAGACTACTTCAAGGGTAGGCCAGAGGACATTCAAGTGCTACACGATGATATTAAGAGTGGTAGATACGGAGACATATCAGCTAAGGCAATGAAGTTGCGAGTGTTGGACAATGGTCCAGCTAAGTCGGATGTAGAATACTACATTGAGGCCGGACATCAGTACTACGCAGAGCAGGCGAAAACTGCAGAAGCGGAAAACGTAAGAGCAGCAGAAGAAGCAGCTAAGGCTGAAGCGGAAGCTAAACAGAAACAAGAAGTGGAAGTAGCGAAAGCTAATGAGACTAAGCGAGTGCAGACTAAGAAGGCTGCCAAGACTAGAAAGGCTGCAGCGACTACTAAGAAAGTGGCTGGAAAAAGAAACGTAATTGACTACTTAGATGACAACGATGAGGCGTATGATGAGTGGTATAGGAAATTACAGGCTAACATGTAGCCTGTGACGATTACTAAAGAATAAAAGGAAATAAAACATGGCGACGAATATTTACGGAAATGGTACTAACAGTACAGCAGGTGCGAATACAATTACGCATTATTACGACAAGGCAGGTATCAAGAATGCTAATGCCGTAGCAGTGTACGCGCAATGGGCTGACAGAAAGTCAATGCCATTAAAAATGGGTAAGAACTACAAGATTTCTAAATTCTTGCATATCTTCGATAGAGATACTGCTGATGCGGATTTTGCAAAAAAAGGTTACTTAAGTTCAAGAAACATTACTGATGTATCAAATGGATTAACTAATGATGTAGCATTAGCTGAAGGTGCTGGAGCGGTTAATAAGAGATCGATTCAAAAAGTAACATTCACAACTGAGTTTGCAAGATACGGTGAGATGATTGATTATACTGATGAAGTAGAGATGTTCTCAGAAGATGCTATCCAAGTTAGATATAGAGAAGAGTTAGGTTTATTAGCTAACAGAAGATCAGAGGATTTAATCCAGTTAGATATGTTAGGTACGACTAATAAGATGTATGCAAATGATGAAGCTGTTGCAGCGGATTTAGGTACAGGATTAGCAGCTGATGGTTCATTAGATGACCAATTCAGAGTTTCTTATGATTTAATCAGAAAAGCTTCAAGAAAGTTAGTTAGAAATAGAGCTAAGAAAAATACTTCAATTGTAACTGGATCAACTAAGATTGATACAAGAACAGTTAACAGTGCGTTCTATGCGATCGTTGGTCCTGAGATTAAGTATGACTTAGACTCATTAACAAGAGGTTCTAGCTATGAAACAGAGCACGTATTCGTTCCGGCATATAAGTATGCTTCTGCATCTAACTTAGCTGAAGGTGAGTTTGGACAAATGGCAGACGTTAGATTCATTGAGTCAGAAACTGCTGTAGTTAGAAGTGGTGCTGGTGCAGCGATTCCTGCGTCTTACACAGGTTCATTATCGAACAACGGTACAAACTTTGATGTATTCCCAATGTTATTCCCGACAGCTGGTTCATTCGCAACTGTAGGATTAAAAGGACATGGTAAGATCAAGTTCAATTCGCAGTCACCTGCTAAAGTTGA
>Ga0193955_1000119_pt1 | contig 51279 bp, 41 predicted proteins | sample BB_6_MG_FD_140343 | JGI IMG/M metagenome (GOLD analysis project Ga0193955, IMG submission 140343) | Microbial mat bacterial communities from the Broadkill River, Lewes, Delaware, United States - BB_6_MG | ecosystem: Environmental > Aquatic > Freshwater > River > Microbial mats | place: USA... | reverse complement strand
TTTTTCAATTTGATTTTTAAGAATTGTTTCTCCGTTTGTAGCTAATGTTGAAATTACAGGATCACCAAACTCATTGTTTGAAGGAGCGCCTTCATGTGTCCAGTTAGCGTGACCATCTGCTTCGTTTGCTCCAATCTTTCCATTCCAAGCACCTGCTGTAGCATCATTCCATCCAGACATACCCCATTTTAATGCCTTAGTGTGCGTATAACCATACATACGTAATAATGCTGTTGCATAACAAGCTGTTTGTCCTGTAACACAAACAACTAATATAGGTTTTGTTGCAGCAGCAGCTTCAGTTAAAATATTTTTAAATTCTATGTTTTTTGCACTTTCAATATGTCCTGCTGCAAAAGCAGTAGTAGTTCTTATATCTAAAATTGTATATTTTGCAATATAAGCTGGTACATCAGCGGCAGTTGCAGGCGGTCCTACAACAAATTTTTCATTATCTGTATTAGTAATTATTTTATTAATGTCTAGGTTGTTATTAATAACATAATCTTTCATTAAAGTAAATGCTGGAGTTGCGTCTACTAAAGTATCGTCACCTTTATCACATGAAGTTAAAAAGAGTGTTGGTATTAGGAATAATCCAATTAATAATAAAGATATTTTTTTCATGATTTTGTTTGTTTGTTTGTTTGTTTGTTTGTTTGTTTGTTTGTTTGTTTGTTTGTTTGTTTGTTTGTTTGAGTATGTATGTGCTATTATTATTCTGAAAGTGGGTAATTTTGAATTTCTTTATCTGAAAAACCATTTAAGTTTTTTGTAATTAAAGCAGTGTTCATATAGCTATTAGAACCATAAGCTAAATTAGAAACGTTATAACCTAAAACATGTAGATATGCAACCGCATATGCCGCAGATTGACCTGTAGTACAGTTAACTAAGATGTTTTTATCTGCTGGTAACGTATAAAGATTTGTTGAAGAAGCCAATGTTTTTGGCTGGTACTGAACAGCTCCTTTTAAATGACCCAAGTTATATGTTTCATCATTCATATAATTTACTGTAAAGTACGCTGCTGGATTTTCAAATGCCACTTCAGCTTTTACAATAAATTCTTTGTAAGGTTTTGCAAAAGCAGCTTTAATACGCTCTTTTAGTATTTCTTTTGCATCAGTTTTACCTGTTGATAATGTAGGTGTAGTTCCTTTCTCAGGCATTGGATTTGCAGTGGTTTCTACTTGGTCTGTAAAATTATCTGTTGAATTTTTTATCCAGATATTTTGAGCTAGCTCACTATCCCAAGAACTCATTCCCCATTTTAAATTAAATACATTATTATATCCAGCAAGTCTTAATAAACCAGCATAATATGCTGCAGATTGACCAGAATAACATACAATTGTAATCTTTTTAAAAGAAGCTGGGTCTATTTCATTTTCAAAATAGTTTAGTAATTCTGGACCTTTTATATTTACAGAATTTTTAATATGCCCATAATCAAACCAGCTTTCACTTCTAATATCTAAAACTAAATATTCTTTATTTTTTAGGTTATCTTTAATTTCCGAAGGTTGAATTATTGCAGGAGCAAAATCACTATTAATAAAGTTTCCATTTGCTTCTAAATATTGAACCAATATTTCAAATTCCGATGGATCGGACTGAATTTTTTGATCATTTTTTTTAAAGCTACTCAATACAGTTATAGCTATAAAAAATACTGTTAAATACGATATCGCTTTTTTCATTATTTAAAAAATTTAAGTTAAGAATTTGTGTTAAATTATTACTTCAAATTTACTAAGCGAGTGAACTTTTTTTTATGATTTTTATCATTAAATACTTATCAATAATTAGTCTTTTTAGTTACTTAAGTTACATAATTAAATATTTGATACACAGTATTTAATGAGTGTGTTTTGTGTTTTTAAGACCTGGTTTTTTTGGGTGTTTTATTGTGAGTTTTTAGCTGTTTTAAAAAAAATAAATATTGCAATTTTAACTCGTAAAAATGGTTTTAAAATTGACCAAAAAAAAGCTGTTTTATTTCTAAAACAGCTTTAAATAATTAAAACTAACAACCACCTTCAACAGGCATTTTCTTTTTCTTTTTTATAGGAATTACTTTTTTTGGAGGTGCTTTTATAATTGGTTTAGGTTTTGGTTGCTGTGCAGCCTTTTTTATAGATTCATTTATAAATGCATTAATATCTGCAACAGATTTTTCTACATCAATGTTTTCTGTAATTAATTTATTTTGATTGTAACTATTATTAATAGTAGCAATTTTTAAATTTTTAATCCCGAGTTGATAAAGTACCATAAAAGGTGCAACTACATTATTTGGATTAGTGCTATATAAAACGATAGTTTTATTTTCTTCTTGTAATTTATTAAAAATTAAAGTGTTTTCTTCATTTAAAATTTCAGGTGCATAAATATTAATAGCATTATCTAAATGTCCTTTTTGAAATTCGAATTCATTTCTAGTATCAATTAAAGCATATTCTTTATTTTCAAGATCTTTTAATGAAATTAAATAGTTATCGGATGTTATATTTTCTAAAGTAGTTTTTGAATTTATAGTATACATGTGCATTGGTCTCTTATAAGTTAAAAGTCCAATAAGTATCACTAAAATAAAAAGTACCGATGCTATTGATATTCGTTTTGTTTTTTCTAATTCTTTCATCTGTCTATATTATTTTTTAACAACTAACAACCACCTTCAACAGGCATTTTCTTTTTCTTTTTAATTGGAATTACCTTTTTAGGAATTACTTTTTTTACCTCAGTTTTTTTTGTCACTTTTATTTGTTCTGGGTAAACTACACCAAAAAACATACTAGCAGATTTTCTGAAGGTATACAAGTCAAATTCTTTAGCTGCCATGTTTTCAGTTGGAATAGGTGGATTGATTATAGTTTTATACCAATTGTTAATTCCTCCTTTTAAAACTTTAAGATTTTTGTAATTTAATCTGTTACCAATAATCCAGGCCTGATCTGCGTAAAAATTATCGTTTGATAAAAGAACTACATCATATTGATTTTGATTTAAATACATTATAGAATCTTCATCTAATAATTTTTTTAATGGAATGTTAATAGCATTTGGTAATGAATATTTACTAAATTCTACTTCGCTTCTAACGTCAATTAATAAAAAAGAGGGATCTTGACTTATTATTTTGTTAGCTAGTTCATCGGTTGAAATGTATCTTTCTGGACTAACTGCATTGCTCAACAACTCCTCAGTTTTTATACCTTCATGTTTTTCATATTTAGGCAATAAAACTAATCCGCCTGCAAGTACTACTAATATTATGGCTAATATTGTGTACCTAAATGATAAAAATTTTGCTGTTTTTCTATTAACCATTTTAGTTTTTTTTATCTTAATAAAATATTTTCTTAACTTTTTTTCTAATCATATCAGAAGCTACAAAAGCCACAATTGCAATTATTGTAAATACAAACACAAACCAGTATCTATTAACACCTAAAGAATCCATTAAAGTAATGTTGCCTTCAAAATATCCATCGTAAATTGGTTGAAAAACGGTATATAATTCAGAAAATATAAAGATTCCTACCATTATGCCAATTACATATACTATTGCATCAATTTTACCTATTGCAACTGCACATAAACTTGTGCCTGGGCAAAAACCAGCAGCTACAAAACCAACACCCATTATTACACCACCAATAATTGCTCCCCATAAATATGTTGGATGTATATATAATTGCTCCATATTTAAATAACCAAGGTAATCCATATATAAAATACCAATTAAAGCTACTAATGCTGCGGTAAAAAACACTTTTAGTACTGCAAAATCGTACCCGTAAAATACCCCTGCTAATTTTCTAGAGGAAGAGAAACCAGAGGCTTCTAAAATAAACCCGAAGAAAATCCCTATTAATATTGCTATAATATTGTTCCATTCGTAAGGAATTACTCCATTTGGAATTAAAGGTCCCATATATTTTTTATTTTTTTAATTATTAAATCCAATTTTTTCTAAAGAAATATGCTACTAAGTATCCTGTTCCAAAAATGGCTAACATAGTTATAAAACCACCTGTAGAAAGTACTGCCATTCCGCTTAATGCTGCACCACTTGTACAACCACGGGCAATTTGTGCGCCTATTCCAAATAAAATTCCTCCGCCTAAGGCGAATATTAATCTTCTTTTACTTGTAATTTTAGGTGAATGTTGTACTCTCCAACCAATTCTACCTGCCAATCCGCCAGATATAAATGCACCAATTAAAACACCAAGAGCTTCAAAAACCAACCAAGAATTAAGGGGAGATTTTTCTTCTTTTACAAATTTACTATAATATGCATTGTTCTCTGCGTGGTTTGAAGCAACTGCATCTACAATAGTTACCACACCACTTTTCATAGCGCCACTAGCTCCTAAGCCTCTACCTGTCATGTAAAAAGTAAAAAGTATTAATATTCCAAGTAGAAAACCTCCGAAGTAAGGATTCCAATAAACGTGTTTGTTTTTTTGATTGTCTATATTCATAATTTATTTTTTAATAAAGGTATCGTGTTATTTGTCCGGCTTCAACCATAACAAATCTAAAAACCAATCCACCAATTAATACTAAAAGTGCAGGTATTGCTACAGGTATTTTGTACCCAATAAGTTCTGTAAGTTCTAATATTGCAGGAACAATAAGTCCTAAAATAATTACAAACCCAAAGAACATAAGTGTAAATTCACCACCAACTAATAATTGCATAGCTTCTAACTGTACTTCTGAACCAGCATACATTCCCATAAGCATATGAACAATTAAACCTAATTCAATAACTATTAGAACTAAATCTATTTTACCAAAAAGGTGTTTTTCTTTAGCATTTTTAGCTAATAAAATAATTGTTGCAGCACCTGTTGAAAGCCCAGAGACTAAAAATAAGGGGCCTAAGATTGCATTGTTCCAAAGTGGTCTTGCATTAAAAGCAGATAATAAAATACCGGTATAAATTCCTAAAATAATTGAAAGTGGTATTAAGATTATTGCCATATTCCTTCTGTTTTTTTGAAGAAATTTTTCTAAGTTGTTTAGAAAATCAAACTTTAATTTCCAGTTAGGAAATAATTCAGAATAGTAACTCATAACCCATAAAAATGAAATAGGAGTTATTATTAATAGTACCCAAGCACCCCAACTCATTGGAGATTCTATTCTAATAGTTGTGTAAAGTCTCCAAAAGTATAGTTTATGAGTTAAATCATAAAATAATGCTAATAAACCTAAGGTTAAAGCAATTGGAGAAACAATAGCTGCAAATTTTACTGCTGCAGGGTATTCTTTGTCTTTCCCTAAAAAAGTAATTAAACCCGCAAAAAATAGTAATCCAGCAGCTAACCCACCTAAAAATAAATATACTGATATTGGCCAGTGCCATATTTCTAATGAAGGATCTATATTTGGAATATTTCGTCCACTTGTAAATAATTCTTCTTGCATAATTTTTAATTTATATTAAATAATAAACTTGAGGTTTTGTTCCAGCTTCAGGAGCTAGTGTTTTATGTTTTCTGTTTTTCAATAGTTGAGAAACTTCACTATTTGGGTTGTCCAAATCACCAAAATACATACACTTAGTAGGGCACACCGATACACAAGCAGGAAGTTGTCCTTTTTCTAATCTATGATGACAAAATGTACATTTATCTACATAACCATCTGGGTGTTGGAAGCGTGCATCATAAGGGCAAGACTCTATACAAGCACCACAACCAATACATTCATTACCAGTAACTAAAACAATTCCGTTATCTAATTGATGACTAGCGCCAGTTGGGCAACAACGTACACAAGGTGCATTGTCACAATGGTTACAACGTTCAGATTTTAGTTCTAATTCTATATTTGGATACGCACCATTTACTGTTTCTGTAATCCAATCTCTACAGTAGCCAATAGGTACATCATTTTCAGTTTGACAAGCAACAACACAATCGCTACATCCAACACATTTTAAAGTGTCAATTACCATTGCATATCTCATATCTCTATATTTTTATGTGGATTTTCAGTTAAAATTGTTACAAAATTTCCTCTCATACCTGTACCACCCATAATTGGATCTATTGCTATTTTAGAAATTAGTTGCGTGTCGTTTATTCCTTTAGCATAAGCTCTGGTCAATTTTTTATTATCGTGACCAAAACCGTGTACCATATATACAGAATCCCAACGAACTCTTTCAGTTACTCTTACTTTTATTGAAAATGTAGAGGTTACATCGTCTTGGTTTTTTAACCAAACTCTTTGCCCTGTTTTTATGCCTAATATTCTAGCTACTTTTGGGTTTACCCAAAGATCATTTTCTTTTTTTAAATCGTTTAGATTTGGGTTGTTTGCCGTTCTGCTAAATGTATGCATTGGCGCTCTTCCGTAATTTAAACGATAAAAACCTTGAGGAGGTTCTGGGTGTTTGGTGTAGTTTGGAAGTGGATCAAAACCTAAGTTTTTTAAATCATTCGAGTACAATTCAATTTTACCACTTGCTGTTGCAAATTCATAGGTTTTATTTTCATCCATATATAAAGGTCCTGAAGTTCTTGGAAAGTGTTTCACTCCAATTTTCTTCATTTCTTCTAAAGAAGTTCCCATTTTTTGCAGTTGCCATTCTATTACCTCTTTATAATCATCATAGTTGAAGTAATCTCCAAGACCTAACCGTTCTCCAATTTGTTTAGCAACCCACCATCCTGGTTTAGAATCGTATTTTGGTTCAACTGCAGGAACTCTTACGGCAATTGAAGGTTCTCTATTTGTTGAAGATCTAATTCCATCATAACGCTCTAAATATGTGCATTCAGGCAACACTACATCTGCATAGCCTGTAACAGCCATTGGCATAGTATCCATTACAACTATAAATTCCATTTCATCCATTGCTTTTTCAAGTAATTCTTTTTGAGGAATTGATTTTGTAATATTTGTACCAGCTACCATCATAGCTTTTACAGGATATTTGTTGTCTTTATTTGGAATGGCACATTTAATAACTTCCGAAGTGATTCCCATTTGAGCAATTGGATATTTTTCACAAATATTTCTCCAATCCCATTTTGGATGTGGGTATTTAGGTGCAGGGAATTTAGGCACCTTTATACTTTCTTTAAAGTAGAATCCACCTCTTCGTCCCCAAGAACCCAACAATGCATTTAAAATAGCCATTGCTCTTGCTCTTTGTGTATCATCTCCATACCAACTTACATGACGACCAGGATGAATAATTACAGAAGGAGAAGCATTGGCCATTTTACGAGCTGTTTTTCTAATCTCTTCAGGTTTTATGGTTGTTATTCCATAAGCCCATTCTGGAGTAAAATTTTGAACGTGATCTCTTAATTCATCAAAACCATTCGTATATTTTTTTACATAGTTTTTATCATATAATTCTTCACTAATAATAACGTTCATCCAAGCTAACATTAAAGCAATATCAGTTGCTGGTTTAATAGCTAACCAATGTTGCGATTTACTTGCAGCGGTTGAAAAACGTGGATCTACGGTTATAATAGTTGCTCCATTATCAATTGCGTCAGACATTTCTTGCACTTGTGAATTGTGCATGTTTTCTCCAATATGTGAGCCAATAAGTACTAAACATTTGGTATCTCTAATATCAGTAGGTTCTGGCGATCCAACCCAAGAACCATAAGTTAAAGCAAAACCAGCTTCTCTTGCACCTCTACATTGAGCATAAGCAGGTTCAGCAATGGTATCTGAACCATAAGCTTTAAATAAGTGTTCTAAGTGGCTTCCAGGCGAACCGTGTTTTAATAAGGCAAAAGATTCTGCTCCATACTTTTCTTTAACAGCTTTAAATTTTGAAGCAACTAAATCAAGAGCTTCATCCCAAGATGCTTCTCTAAAAGTTTGTTCGCCATTTTTAGTGATTCTTATTAAAGGTGTTTTTAATCGGTCTTCATCGGTATACATTCCAACCCCACCAGTTCCTCTTGGGCATAAGCGTCCATAACAATGAGGGTCTGTTTCATTACCAATAATTTTTTTAATTGTACCTTCTTCATCTGTATATGTCCAAGCGGCACACTTCCAAAAACAAACTTCGCAATAAGTAGGAGTTCTTTTAAATGTTTTTGCAACATTTTCTTTAACAAGTTCATCTAAATAAGAGTTTGCACCAAACATGTTTAGTGCACTTGTTGTTGCTGCTACACCACCTAAACCTAAAGCAGAAATTTTAATAAATTTTCTTCTTGAAGTAGTCATAAGTTTAAATATTTTTTCTGATGTAAAGTTATTTATTGAGGTGTCTTTAGAATATGATAAAAGTCATAAAACTTATAACAAACCAGTAACAATAGTTACATAACAAGCTGATAAACATATATTTATATGTAACAAAAGTAGCGTAAATATGTTCTTGTTCTGATTCTTAAGTGGTTATAGCGAGTGGATAAAATATTGCCACATATTTATTTATTGTAAATTTGTAATTCATTAATATTTATGAAACGAGCATACTAAAAAGTTTATCAATTAATAAAATGGCAAATAGCGAACAACATGTGACCATTAAGAAAATAACTAAGACACATGAAATTAAAAGACGCTAAATTTTGGTTTTTAATAATAGCAGTAATAGTTATTACTATTTTCTTCTTTTTAAAAAATAAGACGTTTAATGATTCTTATGTAAAAGTTAATGAATACACAAAAATTGAGAATATAGCTAAAGAATCTTGCTTAGAGTGTCATCAAAACACAAAAGGTTATTCCAATTATCACAATCCAGAATTAATAGGTTGTATTAGTTGCCACCTAGGAAATCCGAATACGTTAGATAAGGAAGATTCGCATAAAGGAATGGTGTTAATTCCAGGGAATTTAAGTGATGCTAAAGTTACTTGTGGCGTATGTCATCCTAATGAGTTAAATAAAATAGAAAACTCTTTAATGACTACCAATAGCGGTATTGTAGCTGTTGATAAATATATTTTTGGTGAAGCCGATTCACCAAACGGTCAATATCATATTCAGTTAATTAAAAATTCGGCTTCAGACAAACATTTAAGAGATTTATGTGCTAATTGCCATTTAGGTGCACAAAAAGAAGAATTTGGACCTATAACACAGTTAAGTAGAGGTGGAGGATGTAATGCCTGTCATTTAAATTATTCTGAAGAAGCGAAAATTGATTTAGAAAACTATATTTCTTCAGAAAAAAAAGTTGTGCCTCTTAACCATCCAGCAACCAATATTTTTGTAAAAGATGAACATTGTTTTGGTTGTCACAGCCGTTCAAGCAGAATTTCAACTAATTACGAAGGCTTTCAAGAAACTTTGTTAGATGAAAGTGACGTTTTAAATAATAGTGCCTATAAGGTTATTGAAGATAAACGTGTTTATAAATTTATTGAAGAAGATGTACATCATACTAAAGGTATGTTGTGTATTGACTGCCATTCTTCGCATGAGGTAATGGGTGATGGAAAACGATATACACACGAAGAACAGGCCGTTAAGGTACAGTGTTCTGATTGTCATTTTAAAGAAAAACCAAACACTATTACTTACGACTCTTTAGATGCGGAAAGTTTGTTGGTTTTTTTACATAGAGATTATAAGCATTATGATAAAGAGATGATTGCTGTTGAAAAAAGCGGTCATCCGTTAGTAAATACGTTTATAGATTCTGTTGGAAATGCTTTTTTAATTGGAAAAAAGGATGGGAAACTGCACCCGTTAAATCTACAATCAGAAGTTTGTTCGAGAGATAATGCACATAAAAATGTGAGTTGTGCAACCTGTCATTCTTCATGGACAACACGTTGTATAGGCTGCCATAACGAATATGATAAAAATGAGCCAAGAGCCTTTGATTTATTAGATAGAAAATACGGAAAAGGGCAATGGAAAGAATTTGTAGCAGAGTTTTCGTCATCACTTCCTGCAATGGGAGTTAGAGAAAATAGTGAAGGCAAACATATTGAACCAGCAGTTCCGGGTATGATTTTAACTATTGATAAAGGAAGTTATGCAGGAAAAAGGATAGGTGAAGATGTGTCATTTCATAGACTGTATGCGCCAAACTCTCCTCATACAACAACTTCAAATGTAAGAGATTGTAAAAGCTGCCATTCAAATCCGGCAACATTGGGTTATGGAAATGGAACTTTGGTTTATGAAATTAGCGAAGGAAAAGGATTTTGGAAATTTACACCAGAATATGCTTTAAATGAAAACGACAATTTACCAGAAGATGCGTGGATTCCGTTTTTAAAAGAAGTAGAAAAAGGCACAGTAAATTCTACTAGAACAGATTTTAGACCATTTTCTGTAAAAGAACAGCAACAATTATTGTTGGTTGGAGCTTGTTTGCAATGCCATAAAGAAGAATCTAAAGAGATGAAAGAGAGTTTAATAAATGGGATTCAGCCTCTGTTGAAAAAATTAGATAAAAGTTGTACATTGCCCTCATGGTAAAACTTAAAATAAAATGAAAAAAAAAATTGCGTTTTTAGTATTCTTTTTGGTTTCAATATTAGACGTTATTGGAATAATTTTTAAAATAGATAGTCTTACTTTTGTTTTTAAACCGTTTATTATTTTAGCACTCTTATTTTTGTATTCTCAATCAGTCGAATTTAGAAATAAGTGGTATGCTACAGCATTAATTTTTTGTTTTTTTGGAGATGTGTTTTTGTTGTATTCTGGAGAAAACGTGTTTAAATTTGGGTTAGGTTTCTTTTTAATTGCACATTTTCTTTTTATTGCAGTTGTAGTAAAACGAATTAAAAAAGTTTCTGTAATTAATAGTTTTAAAGCAATAATACCATTTAGTATTGCGCTTTTTTTACTGTTATTATTACTGAAAGATTCTTTAAAAGATTTATTTATACCAGTAATAATTTATGCAACAACAATCTGTATTTTTGGAATTGTTTCTTTCATAGATTTTTTAAATACTAAAAGTAAAACTTCTTTATTAATGTTTTTAGGTGCAATAGTTTTTATTATTTCGGACGCTGTTTTATCTATTAATAAATTTTATTATGAAGCATTAATTTTACAAGTTGCTGTTATGGTTACGTATATTTCTGCCCAATATTTGATTTATTCATCAATGGTTTTAGATACCAAAAAAAGTATAAAAAATTAAATTAGTGTTTATAAAGGAATGTTTCCGTGTTTTCTTTTAGGTCTGTTAATTTCTTTATTTTCTAACATTTGAAAAGCTTTAATTAATTTTCTTCGGGTGTTTTTTGGATAGATTACTTCATCAATAAAACCACGCCTTGCAGCTCTATATGGATCTGCAAATTTAAAAGCATATTCTGCTTCTTTTTCTTTTAATTTTTCTTCAGGATTATTAGCAGAATTAATTTCGTTTTTAAAAATAATTTTAGCGGCTCCTTTTGCTCCCATTACGGCTATTTCTGCTGTTGGCCAAGCAAAATTCATGTCTGCGCCAATGTGTTTAGAGTTCATTACGTCATAAGCACCTCCATAGGCTTTACGTGTAATTACAGTAAGTTTTGGCACAGTGGCTTCGCTTAAGGCATATAATAATTTAGCTCCATTTTTAATAATTCCATTCCATTCTTGATCGGTTCCAGGTAAAAATCCAGGAACGTCTACTAATACTAATAATGGTATATTGAAACAGTCACAGAAACGAGTAAATCTTGCTGCTTTTATAGAGCTATTTGTATCTAAACAACCAGCTAATTGCATTGGCTGATTGGCAACTATACCAATACTTCTTCCAGCCAATCTAGAAAAACCTACAATAATATTTTCAGCATAATCTTTTTGAATTTCAAAGAAAGAGTTTTCATCAATAATTCCATTAATAACAGTTCTCATGTCATAAGGTTTATGTGCATCTTCTGGAATTAAATCAATTAAGTGGGGTCTTAATTCTTCACCTAATTTATAAGGAATTTTCTTTGTTGTTTCTTTATTGTTTTGAGGTATATAACTTAATAATTTTTTCAAATCTTCTAAACATTGAATATCGTTTGCAGAAGTTAAATGAGCTACTCCAGATTTTGTGGCATGTGTTCTAGCACCTCCTAACTCTTCAGAGGTTACTTCTTCATTTGTAACTGTTTTTACAACGTTTGGGCCTGTTACAAACATATAACTTGTATCTTCAACCATAATTGTAAAATCGGTCATAGCAGGTGAATAAACGGCACCACCAGCACAAGGTCCCATTATTGCTGAAAGTTGAGGTATTACTCCAGAAGATTGCACATTTCTATGAAAAATATCCGCATATCCACCTAAGGATCTCACTCCTTCTTGTATGCGCGCACCACCAGAATCGTTTAGCCCAATGCAAGGTGCACCTACTTTTACAGCCTGATCCATTATTTTGCATATTTTTTCAGCGTGTGTTTCAGATAAAGCGCCTCCAAAGACTGTAAAATCTTGAGCGAAAATATATACTAATCTCCCTTCTATTGTTCCGTAGCCAGTTACAACGCCATCACCAAAAATAATTTGATCTTCCATGCCAAAATCGGTTGTTCTATGTGTTACCAAAACACCCATTTCTTCAAAAGAACCATCATCTAACAAGTAATTTATGCGTTCACGGGCTGTTAGCTTTTTTTTTGCATGTTGCTTTTTAATTCGTTTTTCTCCTCCACCTAAATGAGCTAAAGCAACTCTTACATCTAATTTTTTAATTTTTGTATTCATTGGTTTTTCCATAATAGTGCTAATTTTAGGTAATTAATTATTTGGGATTTTAAGCGTTTTTTTATTTTCTAAGTAGATTTTAAGAGCTACTAAAGCAGCTATTTTTGCTTCTTCTTTAGATGAAGCAATTAGCTTTTCTGGAGTAAAATAATTTTTAACAAAATGTGTATCAAAATTTCCAGATCTGAATGCATCGTGTTCACATACGAATTTACCAAAAGGAAGAGTTGTAAAAGCGCCTTCTACTATATAATTATCTATGGCTTCAATCATTAATTGAATTGCTTCTGAACGTGTTTTTCCATAGGTAATTAATTTAGACAACATAGGGTCGTAATAAATTGGTATTTCTAAACCTTCTTCAAACCCATCATCTACACGAATGCCTTCCCCAGCAGGTATTTTATAGGTGGTTAAGGTGCCAACACTTGGTAAAAAGTTGTTTAAAGGGTCTTCCGCATATACTCTAAGTTCAAGAGCGTGGCCGCAAATTTTTAAATCTTTTTGTTTTATAGTAATTGCTTCTCCTCTTGCAATATTAATTTGTTGTTCTACTAAATCAATTCCTGTAATTAATTCTGTTACGGGGTGTTCAACTTGTAAACGCGTATTCATTTCTAAAAAAAAGAAATTTAAGTCTTTATCAACTAAGAATTCTACAGTACCAGCTCCTAAATAATCGCAAGATTGAGCAACTTTAATAGCAGCTATACCCATTTTTTCTCTTAATTCTGGAGTTAAAATAGATGATGGAGCTTCTTCAACTACTTTTTGATGTCTGCGTTGAATACTGCATTCTCTTTCAAAAAGATGAAGTATATTACCATGACTATCTGCTAATACTTGAATTTCTATATGACGAGGAGAGGTTATATATTTTTCAACAAAAACAGCACCATCTCCAAAAGCAGAAGTAGCTTCACTTATAGCTCGTGCCATTTGTTCTTGTACGTCTTTTTCTTTTTCTACAATACGCATTCCCTTTCCACCTCCTCCGGCAGCGGCTTTTATTAATATTGGAAAACCTATTTCATGTGCTATACTTTCGGCTTCTTTCGGATCTGTAACTGCCCTGTCAACTCCAGGAACCATTGGAATATTATAATCTTTAACAGCTTCTTTTGCTGCTAATTTATCGCCCATCATTTTAATTGATTTTGACTTAGGGCCAATAAATATAATGTTGTTTTGTTCGCATAACTCTGCAAAATCGGCATTTTCACTTAAAAAGCCATAACCTGGATGTATACCATCAGCATTAAGTTTTTTTGCGGCTTTAATAATTCGTTCGCCTACGAGGTATGATTTGTTTGATGGAGCTTTACCAATGTTCACAGATTCATCAGCAAATCTAACATGTGGCGCATTTCTGTCGGCATCAGAATATATGGCAACTGTTTTAATACCCATTTTTTTGGCGGTTTTCATTACTCTTATGGCAATTTCTCCTCTGTTTGCTATTAATATTTTTTTCATTTCAATTTAATTTAAGCCATTTCAATCATTAATTCACCTTTTTCAACTGCACCACCACTTTTTACATTTATAGATTTTATAATTCCGTCTTTAGGAGCTATAATAGAATTTTCCATTTTCATAGCTTCTAATATCATTAAAGTCTCTCCTTCAACAACTTCTTGCCCTTCTTGCACATTTACACTTAAAATTAAGCCAGGCATTGGAGCCTTAATACTGTTGTCTTTTTTTGTAGCACCAATAGAAAATCCCATTTCTTTAACCAAAAGATCTAATTGGTTTTTAATTTTTACTGTGTAACTGTTTGAGTTTACTTTAATAACAAATTCTTTTTGTGTAGCATTTGATTTTTTTAGTTCTACATTAAACGATTTGTTTTTGTTGAGAACATGAAATGTGGTGTCTGATAACTTTAAAAAGTCTATTTTTTTGGTGTCTGAAGCTTTTAAATCAAATTCAAAAGACTCATTAATTTTTACTTTAAAATCCTTTTCCATAATAGTTTGTATAGCTTTAAATGGTTTAAAATGATTTAGTTAATTTGAGTTATGATTTTAATTATACAAGTTATAACTTAAATCAGTTTAATTGTAATTTTTTTACCGATTTTTCAGAATTCATAGTAATATAAAAATTTATTTTTTACAAGCAAAATACTTTAAGTGATTGATGTCTAGTTTTTAAAAGTTTAATTTGAGGACGATAGAAAATAGTATATGTGTAATATTGATATTTTTTACAGTAAATAGATTCTGTAGTTAATATAGCATATAAATAAGAAAACAGAGTTGTATTAATACTTTTATTTCTAAGTTATATTTGTATTAAAATTTTAAATATAAAATTATTATGAGTTTAAAGAAACAATATTTAAAAAGTAAACCAGTTTGTAAAGTAACTTTTTTAATGGATAAGGAAGCTGCCTTAGGAGCTGAAAAAGTTGATTTGTTGGGAGAATTTAATAATTGGAATACTGCAGAGCCAATTATAATGAAAAAGTTAAAAAATGGGTCTTTTAAAGTTACAATTGATTTACCCTCAGCGCAAGAGTTTCAATTTAAGTATCTATTAGATGGTGAAAAATGGGTAAATGATAACAGTGCTGATAACTATGTAAATAGTGGGTTAGGTGCTGAAGAAAATTCGGTTGTAATATTATAAAGCAATTTTGTGATTAGTTTACATAAAAAAAGAGAATTTGAAGCCAAACTCTCTTTTTTTTACTACTAACTAAAAAAATCAAAAACATTACTTATTTCAACTAAGTAATGAAATATGGGTCAAAAGTAAATCTAAATAAGAGTATTTTCTATGACTTTTGTCATATTTGATTAAATTTCTTAAAAAAAACTTTTTTTACTTGTAGCTACTTGTAAAAAACTAGTTTTTCACTTCTTAAAGTGTATGTTTTTAGTTTCTTTTTTTACGATATGTATTAGTTTAGGTATTTAATATTATATCTAAAATTTAAATTATATTTGTGGCGAAATAATTTAAATGTATATATTACATTTAAAATTAAGTCTTCTAAAATATAAAACTTTATAATGAATACAGATTTACAAGATTACTCTCACAAAAGATATAATATTTTAACCGGTGAATGGGTGTTGGTTTCTCCGCATAGAGCTAAACGACCTTGGCAAGGACAAAATGAAGCCTTGAGTAAAGAGGTACGTCCATCACATGATGAAAATTGTTATTTATGTGCTGGTAATACACGAATTAATGGTGAAATAAACCCCAACTATAAAGGAGCTTTTGTTTTTACAAACGATTTTGCTGCGCTTCAAAAGGATTCTAAATCGTTTAGTATTAATAACGGATTACTGCAAGCGGAAAGTGAAACAGGTATATGTAAAGTAATTTGCTTTAGTCCAGATCATTCAAAAAGTTTAGCTGAAATGTCAACAGTAGCTATTGAAAAAGTTGTTGATACATGGAAACAAGAATATGAACTTCTTGGAAAGCAAGAAGCAATAAATTATGTTCAAATTTTTGAAAATAAAGGAGCTGTAATGGGTTGTAGTAATCCACATCCTCACGGACAAATTTGGAGTCAGTCTTCTTTACCAAATGAAGTATATAAAAAAGACTTAAAACAATTAGAATATTTTAAAAATAATAACCGTACAATTTTAGAAGATTACGTAAAGCAAGAACTTGCTCTTAAAGAGCGAATTATTTTTGAAAATAATGCCTTTGTTGTTTTAGTACCATTTTGGGCAATTTGGCCATTTGAAGCAATGATTTTGCCTAAAAATGCACAACAAAATATTAGTTGTTTAACCAAAGAAGAAGGAAAACTATTTGCCGAAGCTATTTCTGTTTTAACTAAAGCATACGATAAGTTGTTTGATTGTTCTTTTCCATATTCCAGTGGAATACACCAAGCTCCAACAAATAATAAAGACCATAGTCATTGGCATTGGCATATGAGTTTTTATCCTCCGTTGCTTAGAAGTGCAACCGTTAAAAAGTTTATGGTTGGGTACGAAATGTTTGGTTCTCCACAGCGAGATATTACCGCCGAAATTGCAGCAGCAAGGCTTAGAGAGCTTTAAAAATATACTAATTACATACAGTTAAAAAGGATTTAATCTATTTAGATTAAATTCTTTTTGTTTTTATTAAACAGTTGTGCATAGTAGTTTTACAAAAAAAAAGTATTTACTATTAAAATTACAGTTTCTTATTTCAAGGTTAAATAAATTCTCAAAATACAATCGATTGTTTTTATATTATTTTTATATTTACACCTTAAATTATTTAATTTCATTTTTATGAAAAAAATACCAATTTTAGTACTTCTTTTTTTAGGATTAATTTCCTGTAAAGAAGAGTCAACTACAAAAGTGCTGTATTTAGCACATAGTTTGCCTCAATCACATCCAGTACACAAAGGGATATTAGAATTTCAGAAAGCACTAGAGACAAAATCTAACGGAACTTTAAAAGTTAAAATTTTTCCTGATGCACAATTGGGTTCAGAAAGGGAGGTTTTGGAATTATTGCAAATAGGTAGTGTTGCAGCTACCAAAGTAAGTGCTGCCACATTATCAAATTTTGTTCCTGAATATCACATTTTAGGGATTCCGTATTTGTTTAGAGATAAAGCGCATAGGTTTAGTGTTTTAGAAGGGTCCGTAGGAAAGTCAATTTTAGAAAAAGGAAGTAAGTTTTGGCTACGTGGTTTGTGCTATTATGACGCAGGAAGTAGAAGTTTTTATACTAGTTCTAAAGCAATTCGAAGACCAGAGGATTTAAAAGGACTTAAAATAAGGGTTATGAACAATCAAATGGCTATTAATATGGTGAATTCTATGGGTGGTTCGGCAACTCCTTTGGCTTATGGTGAATTGTATACAGCTATTCAACAAGGTGTTGTGGATGGTGCAGAAAACAATCCGCCATCATTTGTATCTTCAAATCATTATGAGATTAGTAAATATTACACTTTAGATGAACACTCTTCTATTCCAGATGTACTTTTAATTGGTACAAAATATTGGGAGAAATTATCTGAAGATGAAAAAATATGGGTGCAAGAATCTGCAGATGAATCTTCTCGGGCTCAAAAACAGTTTTGGAAAGAATCTGTTGAAGAATCTATGAGAATTGCAACAGAAGCAGGCGTAGAAATTATTATTCCAGAAAAATCGCTTTTTGCTGAAAAATCTAAAGCTGTTTTAGAAGAGTTTGTGCTGAAGTATCCAGAGATGAAAACTATTGTTAATGAGATTAAAAATAAATAATTATGAGAAAATCTGAACTTGTTTTTAATAAAGTGAATCTGCTTTTAGAGAAAATTTTAATTCTAATTTTTGCATTGCTAGTACTTGATGTTTTGTTTCAAGTTTTTTCAAGATATATTTTAGGAACATCTTTTACTTGGACCGAAGAGTTTGCTAGGTTTTCTTTAATTTGGTTAACCATTTTGGGAGCAGCATATTTAAACGGAAAAAGAGAACATCTTTCTATGGATTTTTTGTATCAAAAATTCTCTGAATCTAATAAAAGAAAAGCATCAATTCTTATTGAGGTATTAATTTTTCTTTTTGCATTAATTGTAATGGTTATTGGAGGTTTTAATTTAGTTTACACAACATTACATTTAGAGCAACTATCAGGAACACTTCGAATTCCTTTGGGTTATATTTATGCAATTATGCCATTTAGTGGATTGTTAATTATGTGTTATTCCGTCTATCATATTTCAACTATTTATTCAAACAAAATCACTATTTAATTATGAGTATAGAAGTTATAAGTATCATTGTTTTGTTTGCTAGTTTCTTTACACTTTTATTATTAAAAGTACCAGTAGCATATAGTATTGGAATTGCAACAACATTAAGTCTTTTATTAAATATTGATAATTTACCGGGTTTAACAACTATTGCACAACGAATGACAACAGGTATCGATAGTTTTGCATTATTAGCTATTCCATTTTTTATATTAGCTGGTGAGATTATGAAACGAGGAGGTATTGCCAATCGATTAATTAATTTTGCAAAATCTTTAGTAGCTAGTCTTCCAGGTGGATTGGCGTATGTAAATGTACTTGCATCTATGCTTTTTGGTGCAATTTCGGGTTCTGCTCTTGCAGCAGCCTCTGCAATTGGATCCATTATGACAGATAGAATGGAAGAGGAAGGATATCCAAGAACATTTAGCGCATCTGTAAATATTACATCATCAACAACAGGTTTGTTAATTCCGCCAAGTAATATTCTAATTGTTTATGCCTTAGCAAGTGGAGGAACAGCTTCAGTAGCGGCTTTGTTTATTGCGGGTTACTTACCAGGTATATTATTAGGTGTAGCAATTATGGGATATATTGCTTTTATAGCAATTACAAAAGGTTATGCTAAAGGAAAACGAGCAACATTGTTTGAAGTTTGGACTTTCTTTAGAAAGGCTTTTTTCAGTTTGTTGTTATTGGTAATTGTTGTTGGTGGTATTGTGGCAGGTATTTTTACAGCTACAGAAGCATCTGTTATTGCAGTCTTATATGCCGCCATATTAGCCTTAATTTATGGAGATATGAAAACCAAAGAATTTCCTGAAGTTTTATTAAATAGTGCAAAAACAACCGCGGTAGTAATGTTCTTAATTTGTACATCAATGGCTATGTCTTGGTTGTTTTCATTTGAAGGAATTCCAGAAATGATTAGTAATTTTCTATTAGAGCAGTTAAATAATAAGTTTGCGATCTTTTTAGCAATAAATATTATATTACTTATTATTGGGACTTTTATGGACATGACGCCTGCTGTTTTAATATTTACACCTATTTTTCTTCCAGTTGTCACAACGCTAGGTATGGATCCTGTTCATTTCGGAATTGTGATAGTATTAAATTTATGTATAGGAATTTGTACACCACCAGTTGGTACTCTACTCTTTGTAGGTAGTGGAGTTGCAAAAGTTTCCGTAACACAAGTTATAAGACCTTTGTTACCATTTTTAGCAATAATGGTTATTGTATTAATGTTAATTAGTTTTATTCCAGAAATATCAATGTTTTTACCAAGATTATTTAATTTATAAAAGATACATACAATGAAAAAAGTAGTAACATTTGGAGAAATTATGTTAAGATTAGCTCCACAAGGATTTTTAAGGTTTTCACAAGCCAATAACTTTGATGTTGTTTATGGCGGAGGAGAATCTAACGTTGCAGTTTCTTTGGCTAATTATGGAGTTGCAGTAGATTTTGTAACCCGTTTACCAAAAAACGACATTGGAGAATGTGCAATGATGGAATTGCGCAAAAGAGGTGTTGGTGTAGATAAAATTATATATGGAGGCGAGCGTTTAGGAATTTATTTTTTAGAAACAGGAGCAGTTTCTCGTGGTTCTAAAGTAGTTTATGACCGTGCTTATTCTTCAATGTCTGAAATTCAATCAGGAATGATTAATTGGGAGCAAGTATTTGATGGAGCCGAATGGTTTCATTGGACAGGTATTACGCCAGCAATTTCACAAAGTTCAGCCGATGTTTGTTTAGAAGCGGTAAAAGCAGCGAGTAAGTTGGGAATTACAATCTCTACAGATTTAAATTATAGAGCAAAACTTTGGAATTTTTGTGACGATGCCCATAGAGAGGCGATAATGACCGAATTAACATCTTATTGCGATGTAGTTTTAGGTAATGAAGAAGATGCAGAAATGCACTTCGGAATTAAACCTGAAGGTATAAGTGTTCAAACACAAGGACACGATGTTAAAGCTGAAGCATTTTTGTCAGTTTGTAAACAAATGATGGAGAAGTTTCCAAAGGCAAAAAAAGTAATTACAACATTACGAGGTTCAATCTCGGCATCACACAATACCTGGGCTGGTGTATTATATGATGGTACAAAAATGTACGAAACACGCCAGTATCAAATTACTGATATTGTAGATAGAGTTGGTGGAGGCGATAGTTTTATGGGAGGTTTAATCTATGGGCTACTAACGTATCCAAATAACGATCAAAACGCATTAGATTTTGCAGTAGCAGCCTCTTGTTTAAAACACACAATTAAAGGAGATGCTAACTTAGTAACTGTTGACGAAGTTAATAAGTTAATGGGCGGAGATGCTTCAGGAAGAGTTGCTAGATAATGTAGATTAAAAATTAAAAAGGAATAATTAACAATTACTAATTAGCAATTGTAAGTTCATAATTACAATTTTCAGTTAAGTAATAATTCAACAATAATAATGGCACAATTTACAAGAATAGAAGTTGCAACAGCAATGAAAGAAACTGGGATGATTCCTTTGTTTTTTAATAACGATTTAGCATTAAGTAAAGAAGTTTTAACAGCTTGTTATAATGGCGGTGCACGCTTAATGGAGTTTACAGCACGTGGAGATTTCGCACACGAAGTTTTTGGTGAATTAACCAAATATGCGATTAAAGAATTACCAGGAATGATAATGGGTGTTGGCTCTGTAACAGATGCAGCAGCAGCTTCATTATATATGGCTCTAGGTGCAAATTTTATAGTTACACCTGTATTGCGAGAAGATATTGCTATTGCTTGTAACCGACGTAAAGTATTATGGTCACCTGGTTGCGGAACTTTAACAGAAATTACAAGAGCAGAAGAATTAGGTTGTGAAATTGTAAAACTATTCCCTGGTGATATATACGGACCTCAATTTGTTAAAGGTATAAAAGGTCCTCAACCTTGGACCAGTATTATGCCAACTGGTGGAGTTTCACCAACAAAAGAAAATTTATCGGGTTGGTTTAATGCAGGTGTAACTTGTGTTGGAATGGGATCTCAATTAATTTCAAAGGAAATTATTGCTAACAAAGATTTTGTAAAATTAGAAAAAGATGTGAAAAATGCATTGACATTAATTAAGGAAGTTAGAAAATAAATTCAGAATAACTTTTACAATAAAAAATAGCTTGGTTTAAAAATCAAGCTATTTTTTTATGCAAATTTTATAAAATTATTGAAGCTAAAAAAGAAGCTTTCTTGTTTTAAAATTTGAAACTAAGTTTGCTAATTTCAATAAAATCAACTTTTTTCTTATTATTAAAAGGTATTAAATAAAAGCCATAACTGTTTTTAGTTGCTCCCTTAATTTTATAAATATCTTGTGGTTGAGCACCCCAACTATTATCACCAGCAACACCTCTTTGCTCTGAATCTATATTTAATTGAATTAAATCTTGTTCTTTAATATCTATGGTATGTTTAGATGCATTTATTGCAGGAATACCATCAATTCTAAACTCTTCTTCAATGCTTTGAGTATTACCGTATATAAGACCTTCGGTAGTATCAAAATCTTCATTTGGAACATGTAAGGCACTCATACCAAAACCTTTTGAAGCTTCATTAGAAACCACTAACAAACCGTTATTATTAGCATCAGAAAAAGAAGCCCAACGCACATTGGTTTTGTATCCGTTTTCTTGTGGTCGAATGTACGGAACATATTGGTCTTTAACTTTAGAACTATACACATCTATAAAAGCAGATGCTTTTCTATCCTGATAGTTTTCCCAAGGGCCACGACCATAATAGTCCATATTTTCATACTTTTTTGGCAACTGCATACGCATTCCTACTCGTGGTATATCACCCTTGTAAGTAGTTTCATTTAAAGTGTTTTCAATTAAAATAATTCCATCTCCATTTATTGAGTAAGATGAATTAAACGTAGTTTCTACTCCCGGAAGTTTAAATTCTACAGAAACAATAACACTATTATTAGTCCCTTTTGAAGTTTCAAATTTTGTTACTTCAGCAAATAACGAAGCTTTTTTCCATTCAATATTATTTACTTGCATTCTATTACCAAAATCGTTGTCTGTTGGAGCGCGCCAAAAGTTTGGTTTTGGGCCATTACCATCTTTTATAAGTTGGTTATCCATATATTTATAAGAAGAAATTATTCCGTTTTCAGTGTCAAAAATAACTTCAACATTAGCATTAGAAATTGTTACATTCTTGTCAGATTTTTTAAGTGAAAGTGTGTTTTTTGAACTAATTTCTTTAATGTTTTCTTTATACTTATTAGATAACATAATTTGTTCGTGTGCAACCTCAAATCCGGCAGGAAGTATGCCCCAAGCTTCTTTTGTAGTCGCAGAAATTTCAACAAAATACTCCGTATTTTCTTTATAATCAACATCGTTTAAACTTACTCTAATTAGTTTTCCTGTATGTGTTTCAACAGGAATACTACCAACATCTACTGTTTTTAAAATAGTACCATCTGCTTTAATAGTTGCAGTAATATTAAACAGTTCTAAGTTTGTAAAATCGTATAAGTTTTCAACTAGAATTCTAATTTCGTTGTGTCTATTAATTCCTCTATTTTTGAAGTTTATAAATTCGTGTGCTTTTTTTACTTCATATAAACCAGGTTGTGGTGTACGATCTGGAAAAACAATTCCGTTGTTTAAAAATGTATTGTCTGAAGGCATGTTAGTACCATAATCTCCACCGTAAGCGTAGTAACGCTCTCCTTTTTCATTTGTTTTCCAGATAGATTGGTCAACCCAATCCCAAATAAAACCACCTTGTAAATTGTCGTACTGCTCAATAACATCCCAATAATCTTGAAAGTTACCAGTACTATTTCCCATTGCATGAGCATACTCACTAGGAATAAAAGGTCTGTCTGTTTTAGATTTTCCAACGTATTCGAAAGTAGCAGGTGATGGGTATTGTGGTACTATAATATCTGTGTTGGTATCCATGTCGAATAAATTACCATCATAGTCTTTATAAGGTCTTTCGTATTGTACAGGACGTTTAGTTATGTCTGCTGCTTTTATGGCATCGTATCCTGCAAAAAAGTTAATTCCATTTCCGCCTTCATTTCCCATAGACCAAATAATTACCGAAGGGTGGTTTTTATCACGCTCAACCATTCTAACCATTCTATCTACGTGTGATAATTCCCAATTCTTCTTTTTTGCTAATGAGTGTTTTCCATAGTACATTCCGTGTGATTCTATATTGGCTTCATCTACCACATACATACCATAAATATCACATAATTCGTAAAAACGTCTTTGTTGTGGGTAATGACTTAGACGTACCGCATTTATGTTGTTTTCTTTCCAAAGTTTAATGTCTTTCATTATTTGTTCTTCAGGCACAACATGTCCAGTTTCAGGATTTGTTTCCTGAGTATTAACACCCTTTAAAGTAATACGCTGACCGTTAACTAAAAGCAATCCGTTTTTTATTTCAACAGTTCTAAATCCAATTTTTGTTGGAATTACTTCTAAAACTTTCCCTTTTTTATCTTTTAGTTCTAACACTAAGGTATATAAATTTGGATGCTCTGCATTCCATTGGTTTACCTGTGGAATTTCAGCTTTAAAATTCACTTCATTTTTAGTGGTTGCATTTAGGGTAACTTTTTCAGTTTTTGAAGCAATTTTTTGTTGATTTTCATCTAATAACTGGTAACCAATTTGAATATTTTGTTTTTTTGAAAACTGATTATTTAACGAAACGGTAAGGTTTAATAAACCATTTTCGTAAGCTTTATCTAAAGTGGCTGCAGCTTCAAAATCGTTAATTCTTACTTTTGGTTGTGCATATACATAAACACTACGTTCTATACCGCTAATTCTCCAAAAATCTTGACATTCTAGGTAACTACCATCTGTCCATCTAAAAATTTGGATTGCAATGGTGTTTTTTCCAGGTTTTATTGCCTCTGAAATATTGAATTCTGCAGGTAATTTACTTCCTTGAGAATAGCCAATATACTTTCCGTTTAACCATACAAAACCTCCAGATTTCATAGCTCCAATATGTAAAAAAGCTTCTTTATCAGTCCAATTAGCATCAACTGTAAAATCCCTTCTGTAAGAACCAACAGGATTGTAATTATCTGGTACATTTCCTGGATCTGCAGGGTAAATACCATCAACTAGTTCCATATCATCTGCAATCATAGCTTTATGATCTGCAAATTCGTATTGATGATTTACATAAATAGGAACTCCATAGCCTTCAACTTCCCAATTAGATGGAACTTTTATAGTGTTCCAGTCAGATACATCTGTTAAAGGATCCATAAATGTAGTTGGTCTGTCTTTTGGAGACTTTACCCAATTAAATTTCCAATTGCCATCTAATAATTGATAATATGCATTAGCTGTATTATTGCTCAAGGCATCTGTATAATTGGGATACGAAGTAAAAGAAGCGCGTGTATCTAATTTGTTTTCGCTGATTACTTTTTCATTTTCAATATAATGTTTGTAATCTGAAATGGGATCTTTTTGCTGTCCAAAAGAGTTTATAGTTACTAATAGTACTATAATTAATGTAGTAAGTTTTGCCTTCATTCTGATGTTAATTGTTAGGTTTCTAAGACTTTAAAATAATAAACGTTAAAAATACAATTAATAATTTAAATAAAAAATAGTTGTCTTGTTAATTTCTAATATAAAATTAAAATTAGAGGATCAATTTTAACTCTTAAATGCGCTAATAATTTTAAGGTTCTATTGTTAATTTTAAATGCCTTGAATTTTAAAATGAACACTTTGAACTTTTATATACCTTAATTCTCAACGAATTTTAGGGTAAAAATATTTAACATATCCATATAAAAAATAGTTGTGCATATTTGAAATGAATAAATGTGTAAGTATTTGGTTTTTAGATGTATATTGGTAAATAAAGATTTTAGTTCAAGTGTCAGTCTTTATTATTGTCAATGGTTTAGTATTTGAAAAGTAGTTTATTTGAAAACGTTATTTTCCGATGTTTAAAATTAATAATATTTTGGTTTAGAAAAATTCTATTTTACTTAACGAAGCTATTTTTATGCGCATTATTAGTTGTAGTGTTTTTTTTAATCCCATATTTTTGGTCTATCAATTTTCATTGCTCTTAAATATGATAGGAATTGTCCTGTGTGAACAGATTCGTGATATCCTATCCGTAATAAATATTTTCCAAGGATTTTCTTTTCTCCATTACCAGGGTGAACTATTTCAGTTTCGTTTAATTCTTTATCCGAAAATTGTCGAATACTTTCTAAAAATGTTTTTCTAAAAGGCTTAGCAAATTCAAGTTCATCTTTTAGGTTTATAAATGGTCGGTTTTTCCAAGGTGTTTTATAATTTGTCATATCTCCTTGATTAATAATAATATTCCAACCATAATCAGCTTCCAAAACGTGTCTTATCATTTCTGATGCACTCATTGCTTTTTCATCAGGTTTCCAATTATAATATTTCTCAGGTAGTCCATTCCAAAGTTTTATACTTCTTTTTCTTATTTCTGTGAAATTTAAAATTATGAGTTCAGATTGGTTCATTTTTTTTTCGAGAATTTAGTTTCACATTACTGCCAACGGTTTATAAAATAGCTTTTATGAATGTTTACACTAGCAATTTTACGTTTAAAACCGCTTTTTATTTGGTTAATTTATTGGTTCTCCATTTTTTATTCCATTTTTAGATGCTTTTAAAAGAACAATTTCTCCTTTATTATTTGCAACTCCTAAAATTAAACATTCACTTAAAAAATTTGCAATTTGTTTTTTCTTAAAATTAGCAATTGCAATTATTTGTTTATTTAGCAAGTCTTCTTTTGTGTATAAATCTGTTATTTGAGCACTCGACTTTTTAATACCCAAGTGTCCAAAATCTATGGTGAGTTGGTAAGCGGGTTTATGAGCTTTTGGAAAATCAGCAACTTCTATTATTGTTCCTATTCTAATGTCAACTTTGCTAAAATCATTAAAATTAATTTCAGGTTTCATAATTCATAGTATTTTTAGTTTAATCTACTGTTCAATCACAATAAACTCTGTTCTTCTGTTTAATTGGTGCTCACTTTCTGTACATTTTACACCGTTAGAACAACCATTTAGAAGTTCTGTCTCACCGTAACCTTTACCATAAATTCTTGCAGGATCAATTCCTTGAGAAATTATATATGAAACTGTTGATGCAGCTCTTCTGTTAGAGAGTTCTAAATTGTAATTATCTGGAGCTCTACTATCTGTATGCGATTTAATTTCAATTTTTATAGTTGGATATTTTTTTAAAATAGCAACAACTTTGTCGAGTTCTATAGCTGTTTCTAAGGTAATTTCAGCTTTGTTTAACTCAAAATCTATTGGGTTTGTATTTACCATTTTATTATTTCTAACAATTTCAAATTCTTCTTGTGAATCTAGATAAATGGTTTTTGAAGTAATTTCATTATAATTTTGGGTTGCATTAATAATAAATCTATTTGGTTGATATCCAGGTGATTTTATTGTTAAATCGAAATTAATTGAGCAATCTAATTCTAAATTAAATTTACCATCTTTATCGGTCAAAATTTCTTTTAGTTTGGTGTTGTTAGCATATTTTGTAATGCTTGCAGAAGCAATAGGTAAATTTGTTTCTTTATCTAAAACCACTCCGTTTACAATTTGGAAACAAGTATCAGGAATTAATTTTACAATTTTTTCTACAGTAAAATTATTTTGGTTATCTGTAGAAAACGTTATTTCTGCATTTGAATAATTTGATTTTTCAATCACTAACTTATAAGTTGTATTACATTCTAAATCAAATTTAAATTCAAGTGTTTTTAAGTTGATAGTTTCTTTTAAAACAGCGTTTTCAAATAATGAAATTTGTAAATTGTTTAAACGGTTTCCAGTACTTTCATCTACAATTACACCAGTAAATAATTGTTTGCAAATTATAGGATTTAAAGAGATGTTTTTGTTGTTATTAAATTTATTCCTTGTATCTGTTCTTAACGATATTTCAGCAGTTTCAAAACCATCTTTTTCAGCAATAATTTTATAATTTTCGTTACATTTAACATTAAAACTATAATTTTTTTCGTTTTCAATTAGTTGTGAATCAATTAGTTCTTCGTTTTTAAATAATTTAACGGTTGTATTGCCTAAAGGCTTGTTTGTTTGTTTATTTAAAATGGTTCCAGTAATTAATTGGTTACATTCAATAGGTGAAAGTTTAATATTATTGGTGAATGTGTAATTTAATTGTTTGTCTGTTTTTAGGGTAATTTCAGAATCTAAAAATCCTTCTTTTTGAGCAATAATAGTATAGGTATTGTCACATTCTAAATTGAAATTAAATTCTGAATTATTGTCCGTTTTTGACACTTTTATAGTTGTTCCATTAGCAACAAGTTTTAGGCTTGTATTTACTAATAATTCACCAGTTTTTAAATTTGTAACTACACCAGACACCAATTGATTGCAAGGAAGTGGAATAAGTTGAATATTTTTGTTGTTATTATATTCATTTCTTGTATTTGTTCTTAACGATATTTCAGCAGTTTTAAACCCATCTTTTTCAGCAATAATTTTATAATTTTCGTTACATTTAACATTAAAACTATAATTTTTTTCGTTTTCAATTAGCTGTGAATCAATCAGTTCCTCGTTTTTAAATAATTTAACGGTTGTATTGCCTAAAGGCTCGTTTGTTTGTTTATTTAAAATGGTTCCAGTAATTAATTGGTTACATTCAATAGGTGAAAGTTTAATATTATTGGTGAATGTGTAATTTAATTGTTTGTCTGTTTTTAGGATAATTTCAGAATCTAAAAATCCTTCTTTTTGTGCTATTATAGTATAAGTTGATTCACATTCAAGATCAATTTTAAAATTAGACCTACTTCTCAATATTTCTGAAGACAATAATTTATCATTTTTATAAATCTTTATGTCGGTATTTATTAAAGGTTCACCTGTAAGCTTATTAGAAACAATACCAGTTACAATTTGATTACACGGAAGTGGTTTTAAAGCGATGTTATTACTTAATTCTTCATTATAATTTGCATTTGTTTCAAGTTTTATTTCAGTAGGTAAGAAGCCTTCTTTTTCAATTTTAATTATATAATCAGTATTACAAAATAGTTCAAAATTATACAGACCATTGGTCAATACAGTTGTAGTTGAAATAAGTTCACCATTTTTATAAAGTGCTACATTGCTATTTTCAAGTAATTCTTTTGTAAACGCATTAGTTACAATTCCATTTAATAGCTGCGTACAAGGAATTTCAATTAGCTCAATATTTTTATTAATTTTAGTAGCTAAGTTGTCATCCGTTTCAAAAGTTATTTCGTTTGAAATATAATGTTCTTTTTGAGCTGTAATTTTATAAGCTTCGTTGCAATTTAATTTAAAATTATAGCTTCCATCTTTAGCAGTTATTAACGAGTCAACAGTTTTATTTTTATTATAAATTGTAAGTTTTGCATTTGCAATAGGTTTATTTGTGGTGTTGTTTAGAAGCAACCCAGCAATTAATTGGGTACATTCAATCTCTTTATACTTAAATTTGAAACCATAAATATCTACATCACCTTTGCCTTTTTTTCTATTTGAAATAAAAAAACCTGAATCGCGTAATGGGTTGGTTACATAACCAAAATCATCGTATTTAGAATTAATTGGTTCTGGTAGATTTTCAGCTTCTGTATAACTTCTATTAATAAAATCACTTTTAAAAATATCTAAACTTCCTTTACCTTTATGTCCGTATGAAGCAAAATAAAGTGTGTTGTTCTTATCTGTATATGGATACAAATCATCTTTAGAAGTATTAATGTTAGCACCTAAATTTTTAGGCTTACTCAAATTCCCATTTTCTGAAATATTTGAAACATAAATATCATAATTACCATAACCGTTTGGCATATTAGAAATAAAAAATAACTTTGAGCCATCTCTACTTAAATAAGGATTTCTTATAGAATATTCTTTACTGTTGAATGGAACTGGAGAAATATTGGTTAAATTATAATTACTATCAATAGCTGCCTTAAAAAGATTGATGGTGGTTTGTTCCACATTTGCAAATTTAGTACCGTCATTATAATAATTACTCCAACAAAAATAGATGGTTTTTCTGTCTGAACTAATAGTGAAATCAGTTTCGTTAAATTTGAAAAAAACGTTACTCGAAAATGTATTTGTTTGAATAATCTCACTACTATCGTTAAGCTTTCCAAAATAGAATCCTAAAAATAGATTACGGTTTTTAGCTCTTCTATTTGAAACAAATGCTTTGTCGTTTTCTGTTTTTTTTGAGGAAGCAAATAATATAGTTTCGGCATCTAAGAAGTTTACACCTAGTTCAGCAAATTTAGAGTTAACGGTTGAGTTAAAGATCTGGTATTCTTTTTCTTGTCCAAATAAAGTGCTGGTAATTAGTAATATAAAAATGTATGTAAACTTTTTCATTATAAAAATTGATCTATTTTTTTGAAATTTTCTCAAATACCCAGGCTGGGCCAATTAGCAAAAACTGTAAATCTTTAAAAAAAGATGGTTTTTTTCCTTCTAATTTATGTCCATAAAATTGTCCAATCCAGGCTACAACAAAAATAACCAAAGAACTATAAAACAACGGAAGAAAACCCGATAAATAATAATTACCAACTAAACAAATTAAAGAAAAAAACAACATCTTTAGAAAGGTTGAAAACGAGAGTTTTATATAAAAAAGCAGTACTGCTATTAAAAAAACTGCAGCCCAGTTCTCAATAATTACATTGTCTATTTTTATAAGATTTGCAATTACTGTTGATGGAATACTCATTAATAATCCTACAATACTAAAAAATATTAAAGGCACACAAATATAATGTATAAATTGGTTGGTTTTATTTTGATGACTTTCGGCATATTCATTAAACCATTGTTTTTGTGTTTTCATAATAGCTACCAAAATTTGTAATGTTAATTATTAGTAATTTGTTTTTCTAATAAAAGATACTGTTTTTATGAAGCTTGTTTCATAAAAAATTACTGTTAACAAACGTTAACATTATTTAACTTTTTTTTTTTCTAAAATATACTTTTTTAAAGCAACTTTGTTCTTGCATAACAGTGTTAAAGATATAAAAATAATACTGTTTCAATTAGCATTAAAAAAACGGACTCTTATGAATCATTATTGTAATAAAAAGCAATTTCTTTTATCATTATTTGTATTATTATTTTTAATTAAAATTTCTTATTCTCAAAGTGTTAAAGGAATTGTTTTAGATGAAGATAAACTTCCACTAGAGTTTGTTTCAGTTGCGTTGCTTCAGCCAACGGATTCTTTATTGATAAAATATACATCAACAGGACAAGATGGAAAGTTTGATATTTCTGGTTTTAAAGAAGGTACTTATATGCTTCAAATTTATTTAATGACCTATCAAGCAAATCAACAAACGTTAAATTTTACTAAAAATGAACGAGATTTAGGTGAAATTATTTTAAAAAAGGATGTAAATCAGTTAGATGAAATTACAATTAATGCAATTGTGCCAATAAAAATTAAACAAGATACCGTTGCTTTTAATACAAAAGCATTTAAGGTAAAACAAGATGATAATGTTGGTGATTTAATTAAAAAACTACCTGGAGTTCAAATAGGAACAGATGGTAAAGTAAGCGCACAAGGTGAAGATGTTACAAAAATTTTAGTTGATGGTAAAGAGTTTTTTAATAACGACCAAACTATTGCGCTCCAAAACTTAAATGCAGATGCTATTAAAAGTGTTCAAATTATTGACGAAGAAAGTGATGATACTAGAACTACTGGTATAAAAGATGGAGAAAAAAGAAAAATAATTAATCTAGTTTTAAAAGAAGGAAAAAAATCTGGATATTTTGGAAAAATAGGTGCAGGAATTGGAACCAATGATAGGTATACTTCAGATTTTGACTTAAATAGATTTACAGCAAATACACAATTAGCACTTTTTGGGAAGCTAAACAATATTAATAATACTGGAGCCACGGTTTTTAGACGCGATGGAAGTAGAGGAGGTAATAGTGGTTTTTTAACTACTGGAACTGCGGGGGCAAATTACAATTATGAGTTTAAAAAAGACCTAAACTTTAATTTAGATTATCACTATGGTTATTCTGATAGAGAAGAGGAAGAAGAATCAAAAAGAACGCAATTTACACAAGATAAGTCGTTTACTTCTAAAAGAAATAATGATAGTCAAAATATTTCTAACAATCATAATGTTAATTTTAGTTTAAGAGATAGATCTGTAGAAGGAAAATATCTAGAATTTAGAGGAAGTTTTAAAAACGATAACCGCCAATCAGATAGCAATAGCAATACTTCATTTTTTAATGAAGATAATAATTTAGATGCAACTAGTGAAAGACACACTAGTAGCGAAGATGCTAGAAATAATGGGAACTTAAATTTTTCTTACCGAAAAAAATTAAATGAAAAGGGTAGAAATTTAAGAGTAAGAAGTGGTATTTCTTTTTCAGATAATAAGGATATGAATTTTCAAAATTCCACAAACGTATCTGATGTAACAAGTTCTTTTGAATCTAATGAAATTACAACTAAAGACGAAAAAAATAAATCGTTAAACTACAATGTTTCTTTTAGGTATATGGAACCTATTATAGAGCATCATTTAATTAGCTTTTCTTCAAGTATTAACAATAATAATAATGATGAAAGTGTTGAGCAAACAAAAACAATAAATGAAATTTCACAAAATCCATTTATTTACCAGTTAGATTATAACAAAAGAGTTTACAATAACCAATTGGGATATGTGTTTAGCCAAGACAAAATACAAGTGTATTTATCGGGGTCTTTAGAAACAATGAAGCAAGAACTAGATGTAGATAATGCTGATGTTTTAAATAATAATTACACTAATTTTTTACCAAGAGCAACAGTAAGTTACGAATATAAAAAAGGGAAAAGACTTCGTTTTAGATATAATAAAGAAACCGAGTTACCTAATTCCAATCAGGTTACACCAATTGTAAACGATTTTAATCCACTATATATTTCTGTGGGAAATAGTAATCTAACTCCTGAAAAAAACGATAATTTTAATGTAATGTTTTACTCACACGAGTTTCAAAAAGCAACAAGTTTCTTTTCATTTTTAGGTTATACTAAAACGACAAATACCATTATTTCTAAGAGAAGTATAGACGACAATTATATAACAACAGCTACGTTTGAAAATTATGGATCACGAGAAAGTTATAGAGGGCATTTAAACTTAAGTAAAAAAATAAGTAATATTGGTTTAAGGTACAATGTTAACCTTGGAGGAAACATCAATAATTATACTACAATTATTGATAATGATTATAACGAAACCGATAGTAAAAGTTGGAACTTTGGGCTAAGTTTAAGTAATGAAAATAAAAATAAAGTAGATTTAACTGTTGGTGCAAATTACGATTTTAATAAAACTACCTATTCCTTACAAGATAAAGATAGAGATTATGTAAAGCAAAATTATTACACAAAATTCGATTGGGATTTAACAAATAGTTTAACTTTTAATACTCAATTTGACTTCTCTTTATATACAGATAATAATTTTGATTCTCAAAGTGTACCAATTTGGAATTTAGGATTTGATTACGCTTTCTTAAAAGGAAAACGAGGAAATTTAAAATTACAAGTTTTCGATATTTTAGATAAAGATTTAGGAATTGTAAGAAACAGTTCTGATAGTTATTTTGAAGAAACCATTCAGAAAAATTTAGGTACGTATGCAATGTTAAGTTTTACTTACAGTTTAAAACCGCCAACAGGAAAAAGCAGTAAAAGAGGTGGTGGCGACAGAAGAGGCTGGAGAAGACATCATTAATTATTGTTAATAGTTAACGGTCTTAAAAAATAAGTTATTTTATTGTATCATATTTTTTAATAAAATTTTTAGCACCTTTATTTCCAGAATCTAAGGTTAAAGATTTTTTATAATATTTAATAGCTTCTAAGGTGTCTCCACTTACTTTTAGAGCATCGGCATAGCTATCATAAACATTTGAACTTGTAGGGTACAATTCCATATTTATTTTAAAAATAGCAAGAGCCTTGGTATAATCTTTATTACGTAATTTTTGGTATCCCAGTCTGTTAAAATTATTTTCTTTAATGCTCGCATCTAAAGAATCTATTTTTTTAATTTTTAAATATCCTTCCAAGGCTTTTTCAAAATTATTTTCTTTTAAATGTTCACTCGGAATTTTTTCATCCTGTGCTAATTTTCTATAGTTATACTGTAATGTGTCATTTTTTGTTTTAGGAACTAAAGAAATATAGGTTATTTGATCTTTTGGATTTGTTAAAAATTGAATTTTTTCATTCATTTCTTTTACAAAAAAAGTTTTTTCACCTACTCTTAAAGGTTCTATTGAAGAAGCACCTCGCCATTTTAAAAATAACTTTTGATTTTCAAAATAAACTTCAATTAGTTCGTCGGAATTAAATAAATACCTTCCTGTTGTTTTTTTTATAAATGAGGGGTCATTAGTAGAAGTAGTGCAACCAACAATAATAATTGCTAGTATACACCAAAATAGTTGTTGAATTTTCATGATTGTAAAATTATAAATTATACGTCTAAAAGTTAACTTTTAGACGTGTAAAATTTAATTTTGTAACAATAGTTTAACCCAACTTGCTAATTTGAGCTAGTTTTTTACTGTTTATAATTTCAATCTTTCTATCTGAAACTTTAATAATTTTTTCTTTATTAAACTTAGATAAGGTGTTTATTACACTTTCTTTAGAATACCCCAACATATTAGCAAGGTCTTTTCTAACCATAGGGATTTTGAATGAATTGCTTTTATAAATTTTGGCGAAATCAAGTAAAATTATTGATAGTGCTCCATCAATATTTTTTTGAGATAGGGTGGTAATTCTATGGTACAAACCATTTGAAGAACCAGACATATGTCTAATTAAATCTAAAGCAAAATTTCCGTTAGTTTTAATAAATTTCTCAAAAATAGCTTTGTCTATAAAACCTACTTTTGTTTTTTCGAGGGCAGTTGCAGTAAAATCAAAATTTTCAAATGCAAAGCAGCAGATAATACCAATAAAAGAGTTTGATTGAACCAAGCCAAGAGAAGTTGTTTTACCGTCGTTAACAATTTCAATTTTTGCCAAACCGTTAATTAAATACAAAACATGGCTAACAGCAAGTCCTCTTTTAATAATTATTTCTCCAGGTTCAAATTCTATATCGTTTTTGTTTTCTAACAATTCATTCTGTTCCTCTTCAGTTAAATTATTTAAACAAGCTTTTGCATCTAAAAATTTAAAATTGAATGCTGTTTCTTTTTTGATAAAATCAGGCATAGTTGAAAATATATAATTCTACATCTAATGGAATGTAAAATTACATCATTCTAAGTTAAAAACACCCTTGAAACAAACTATTTTATGTTCAGCTTGTGCAGTATCTTTATGTAAGTAAATTTATACTAAAGCTAGCACTTTGTTAGTTTTTAAAAGTTTGTAATATTAAGTTGTTTATTATGAGAGCTATAGCTTTAAAATCATTAGTAATACTTCCAATAATTGCATTTGTAGATTATATAATTATGATTGCAGTTGGTTGTACAGGTAGTTTAATTGGATCTACAGATAATTTTTACGAATGTACTTTTTGTACCATAGGAAAGGTTGTTCTTATTATTTCAGTTTTAGCATATGTATTAATGCTAATTTTTGATGTAAAAATGTTTGTAGAAAGCAGAAAACACGCATGTTAAGAATTGTTATTATTACAATTAAGCAGGTGTTTCTTTATTTTTGATTCTTGTTTTAATTTGTAATATGGTAGTAGGTATTACAAAAAAAGAGGTTGTTCGAAAATTTTATTTTTCAAACAACCTCTTTAAACGTTTAAGAAGTATCTTATTTAACCGCTACTAACTCTACATCAAAAATTAATGTTGCATCTGGAGGAATAACGCCACCAGCGCCTTGGCTACCATAAGCTAAGTTAGAAGGAATTACCAAACGAGCTTTGTCTCCAACTTTTAGTAATTGAATACCTTCATCCCAACCTGAAATTACTTGTCCAACTCCAATAGTAAAATCTATTGGTTGTTTGCGTTGGTATGAAGAATCAAAAACTTGTCCGTCTAATAACTGACCTTTGTAATGTACAGAAACCATGTTCCCTTTTTCAGCTTTTTTACCGCTTCCTTCTTGTAAAATTTTATAACGTAAACCACTTGGAGTTTCATCGTAACCAGCAGCAATCTTGTCCATTTGTGCTTTCATAGCTAATTTAGCTTCTTCTTCTCTTTTAGCTCTAGAACCTTCAAAAACTCTAAATGCTTCTACAGCATTAAATTTTTCTGCCGCGTCTCCAACTCTAATAATTTCTAGAGATTCTAAAATGTCATTTTGTGCAACAGTATCAACAACTTCTTGTCCTTCAACTACTTTTCCAAAAACAGTATGTTTGTTGTCTAACCAAGGAGTTGCAACGTGTGTGATAAAAAACTGACTTCCGTTAGAAGCTGGTCCAGAGTTTGCCATAGACAAAATACCTGGAGCATCGTGTTTTAATTCTGGATGAAATTCATCATCAAAACTATAACCAGGAGAACCAGTTCCTGTTCCTTGTGGGCAACCTCCTTGAATCATAAAATCAGCTATAACTCTGTGAAATTTTAATCCATTATAATATGGAGTTCCTTGTGGTTTTGAATTGTTCTCTAAATTTCCTTCAGCAAGTGCAACAAAGTTACCAACAGTACCAGGTGTTTTTTCAAATTCTAAGTTTACTAAAATAACACCTTTAGTGGTGTTAAATTTTGCGTATAATCCGTTATTCATTTTCTTATTTTTTTTAAAATGCAAAGATACATGCTTTCAAGTTATATGAAAGTAATCCAGTTATTTATTCAACTCATTTAAAATTACTTCAATAGCTTTGTCTAATTGTGGCTGTTTTCCTGTTAATCGATCTTTAAAACTTTCGCCTATATAAATATCTGGGCTTACACCTTCAGTTTCTAAATTTTGACCATCTAAAGTATAGCAACCCCAAGAAGGTAATCTATAAAAAGAACCATCTACCAATCCTTTTCCTGAGGTAAAAATTATCCATCTATAGGTTTCCGTTCCAATAATTTTTCCCAAACCAAGTTCTTTAAATCCAGCTGCGGTCATTTCTGCGTCAGACAAAGATTGTTCGTTTATTAACAACACAATTGGCTTGTCTGAATAGCCAAAATTAGATTGTTTTGCTAATTTACCTTCTCTGTATTTCCAGTTTAAATATGTTTTCTGACTTAAAAAGCGCAGTACTTCATCGTGTACATTTCCTCCAGTATTGTAGCGTAAATCTAAAATTAAAGCATCTTTATCTGCCTCTTTACTTGAAACTAAGTCTTCTTTAAATTTTTGTAATTCACCACCACCCATATTTTTCATATGTACATAGGCAATACGATTATTTGATTTAGAATTTACGTAATCTTGATTTTCATCTTGCCATTCATCATATATTAAATTACGAATATTACCACTTGAAGATGGGTGTATATTAACATTAAATTCTGAACCATTTCTTTTAAATGTTAAGGTTAATTCATTTAAAGATGAAGGTGTGGTAAAATAACTTTCTCTATTTTTTGAAGTATTCACTTTTTCTCCATTAACAGCAATAAGCACATCTCCTTTTCTAAGATTTTTCCCTGTAATATCTGAAGGACTTTCTTTAACAATACTACTAACTTCAAACGGGTTTTTGTTGTTAAAAATAATTCCGGTAGCTAAAGAGCGTGTTCTATAAAAAATAGCTTCTTCTTTTCCGTTTGAATTAAATCCAAAATGAGAAGTGTTTAATTCTCCCAACATATCGTTAAAAATAAGTCGTAATTCTGCTCTATTAGTAATATAAGGAAGAAAAGCAGCGTATTGATCTCTTAGTTTTTGCCAATTTTGACCGTGAAAATTTTCGTTATAAAAATTCTCTTCCATTCCAGCCCAAGCTTCATAATACATTTGTGTAAATTCTTTTGATAGAGATTTTTCAAATGTATAATCTACTGCAATATCTTTTAATTTATTCCCTGCAACATCCAAGGTATTTATAGTTCCGCTAACTAAAATATAATTGTTCTTTTTAGTTTGTACTAACTGATAATTTCTAACTGTTTTATCGCTTAGTTGTTCTGTTTTATTTTTTTTAAAAGGCTCTAAAGTAGTTTTCCAAAGTTGAGGTTTCCCTTCGCTATGATTAGAAATATAAATTATATAGGTTTTTTCATCTTTTTTTATGATTGAAGGACTTTGTTGTTGTCCAAAATTAGGGCTAATTTGAGTTAAACGATCCATTAAACCGTTTGTGTTGATAGTTACTTTTGTAACTTCTTTTTTGGAGTCTTCTTTGTCATCTTCTTTTTTATCTTTTGAATTTTTCTTGTCTGCCTTTTTATCATCTTCTTTAAATAATTTAGATACTTCTTCTAATTTAAAAGGGGCTTCAAATTTATCTAAAGCCATTTGATAAATTTTAGAATTAGTAGTTCCAAAAGGATAACTAGGCTGTAATTTATCTGAAGAAAAATACACATATTTACCATCTGGAGACCAAATTGGTTCAGATTCTGAAACTTTGGTGTTTGTTAAATTATCTATTCTTTTTGAAGTTAAATTATAGGTAAAAACATCCGTTTCAAAATCTCTATATGCGTTGTAAATTACATACTTATCGTCTGGAGAAAAATATGGGTTAGAGTTATTAAAAGCCCAAAGCTCATCATTTACAATAATTTCATTTTTAAAAGTAGCTAAATCGAGTAAACAAATTTCGTTTCTTCCACTTAAATACACCCCTTTTGATAAATCGCTATTTAATGTAATTTGACGGTTGTTTTTACTATCCTTGGTTAGTTGTTTTTCTTTTGATGTACCATCTGCATTAATTGTAAACCAGTTGTAGTAACCTTTATAAGATTGTGAATAAAGTAGTGTTTTATTATTTTTCAACCATTTTACTTCTTGCACAGCTTCATTTGGGTTTGTATTAATTTCTTTTACAAACGTTCCTTTAATATCAGAAATAAATAATTTTCCTCTAGAAATAAATGCCATTTTTTTCTCATCTGGAGAAACATCAAAATTACTTATTTTTCCTTTTACTGTATATGATTGTTCTTTTTCTAAGGTGTTGTTTTTAATAATATTAATTGTTGGTTTTAAAGTTTTTCCTGAAGCAACATCATATACATGAATTTGATAATCTTTTCTGAAAACAATTTTTTTTCCATTAGAGCTAACTTTTGGCCACATAATAGAGGTTTCAAAGGTTGTTAATTGTTTTTTATCTCCATTTTGAAGCGTATATAAATTATACTCTCCATTTGCTTCGTCCGATTTAAAATACAAGTTTCCATTTTTATCAAAAGTTACTCCAAAATCTTTTCCTCTATAGGTTGTATGTTTTTTAAATTCGTGTGTTTTTGTATTGTATGATTTTATATCTGGATTGTAATCACCTTTATAGCGTTTTCTATGTGCAAAACGTCCGCTTTCCCAAGATTCATTAAAGTAAATTTCATTATTTAACGGATTTTCAATTACATTATGTACTGTATTAAAATAATGGTCGAAAACTCTTTCTGGAGTTCCTCCTTTAATGTTTATGCTGTATGTTGTAATATTGTTATACCTGCCAGAAGTAAAATATATTTTGGAATTATCCCAACTCCACGAACTCACCTCGTCATTGCTATCGTGAAATGTTAGTTGTGAAATTTCTCCTCCGTCTATCGGCATTATATATACATCATTATTTCCATATTGGTTACTTGAGAAAGCAACCCATTTACCATCTGGAGATATACTTGGATTTGTTTCGTTGCCTTGCATGGCAGTTAATCTTTGCGCATTTCCTCCTTCGGTAGCAACTTTCCATAAATCACTATCATAACTAAATATAATGAATTCAGCATCTGGAGTTAAAGTAGGATGTTGCGTAAAATAGGTTTCTGCCGATTGTGAATGACTAATAAAAGTAACACATAATAGTAGTAAGCTTAGGTTTGCTTTTAAAAATTGCATAATATAATATTAGAGTTTATGTTGGTTAGTATTTAATTTTTATAAAAATTTAAAGTTACTATAAATTATAAAAATAGAAATCTTATAAATTTGTTAAAAATAAAAAACTCCGTTAAGCAATTTAATGTTTAACGGAGTTAATAATATTTCAAAACCAGCATTTAAAACCGATTTTTAAAGTACTAGAATTATTATCTTTTTACAGGAATGTTTTCTAAAATTGTTAATAAGAATTTCCAGAACTTTTGACTAGATTTTATATTAGCTCTTTCATCTGGAGAATGCGCTCCTTGTATTGTTGGTCCAAAAGAAATCATATCCATTTCAGGGTAATTAGTTCCTAAGATACCGCATTCTAGACCTGCATGACAAGCAACAACATCTGCTTTGCTATTAAATAGTTTTTCGTACGTTTCTGTTAGAACATTTAGTATTTGTGAATCTACATTTGGTTTCCAACCAGGGTATGAACCAGATAAAGAAACATCATAACCTGCTAATTCAAACGTTGCACTAATAGCATTCGCTAAATCTTTTTTAGAAGTTTCTACCGATGATCTTGTTAAACAAAGAATTTTAATAAGTTCATTTTTTACAATTACACGTGCAATATTATTAGACGTTTCTACTAAACCTTCCATATCGTTGCTCATTCTATAAACACCATTATGTGCGGCGTAAATAGTTTTTAGTAATGTAGTTTGGCTAATAGCTGTCATTACTTTATTAGGCAAACTAGATTTTTCAGCAATTATTTCTAGATTTGGATCAATAGTTTTTAGTTCTTTTTTAATTTCTTTAGTAATCTTTTTTAAGGTTTTTAAGAAAATATCTTTTTGAGAATTATATACAGAAATTATAGCAAAACTTTCTCTTGGAATTGCGTTGCGTAGACTACCTCCATTAATTTCAGAAATACGAATATAATCTTGAACTGAATATAAAACACGGTTCATAATTTTGTTAGCATTTCCTAGACCTCTATGAATATCCATACCAGAATGTCCGCCATTTAACCCAGTAACAGCTATAGTGTAACCAATACTATTTGTTGGTGCATGTACTTCATTATAAGAGTTTTCTATTGTAATGTCAACTCCACCAGCACAACCAATATCAATTTCATCATCTTCTTCAGTATCTAAATTTAATAGAATTTCACCATCTAAATATCCTGCTTGTAAACCCATTGCACCAGTCATACCAGTTTCTTCATCAATAGTAAACAAGGCTTCAATTGCAGGGTGTTTAATATCTTTAGAAGCTAGAACTGCCATTATTGCAGCAACACCTAAACCATTATCTGCACCTAAAGTGGTTCCTTCTGCTTTTACCCAATCACCTTCAATTTTCATTTTAATTCCTTCTGTATCAAAGTCAAAAACCGTATCAGAATTTTTTTGATGCACCATATCTAAATGCGATTGCATTACAATGGTTTTACGGTTTTCCATTCCTTTTGAAGCAGGTTTTTTTATAATAACATTTCCAACAGGATCAACAATAGTTTCAAGGTTTAACTTATTTCCAAAATCAACCATAAACTGTATTACGCGTTCTTCTTTTTTTGAACCTCTTGGAACTGCATTTAAATCTGCAAAATTATTCCAAAGTTCTTTAGGTTCTAATGTTCTAATATCATTACTCATAATCAAGATTTATTATTAAGTTTTATTTTATAATTTCTATAATTGTTTCGTTTAATGGTTTACGAACTTTCTTCATTTCGCTCATAATATCATCATCTGCTCTAAAGCCAACAGGAAGCATTAAAACAGATTTTAAATGTTGTTCTTTTAAATTTAAAAGTTCATCTATTTTTTCTGGAATAAATCCTTCTAACGGACAGGCGTCTATTTTTTCTAATGCACAAACCGTCATTAAATTACCTAAAATAATATAGGTTTGATAAATGGCGGAAAGTTGTCTTTCTTCAACAGATTTATTCTTATACATATCAATTAATTGCTTTCTAAAACCAGCAATAACTTCCTCATCAACATTTCTAATTTTTTTCTCTAAGTCAAAATATGCGTTAATATCTTCTGAAGTTGTATCGTTTTCAATACATAGAACAAGTAAGTGTGAGGCATCTGCCACCTGACGTTGGTAGTATGAATGTTCAACAAATTTTTCTTGTAATTCTTTATCGCATATAACAATCATTTTTACAGGCTGAAGACCAAAAGAAGTTGCAGTTAAGCTAAAAGCTGTTTTTAGAGTATTAATTTGTTGATTTGATAGTATTTTAGATGGATTAAACTTTTTTGTTGCATATCTCCATTCTAAACTATTAATAATATTCATTTTTGATAAATTTAGGTTCTACAAATTTACTTTAAAAAACTTAAAATTTCAGTATCCTTAGCCTCCAATTTTCATAAGTTAAAGTTAATTTTTACATTTATAAAGTAAATTAATGCTATGAATGAAAACTTATTACATTTTATATGGAAACTAAAATTATTTCCATTAAATAAATTGCTGTCAACTAACGGCGAAAAAATACAGATTATTTCTAATGGAATTCAAAATTTAAATTCGGGTCCAGATTTTTTTAATGCTAAAATTGAAATAGCCAATCAGGTTTGGGCAGGAAATGTTGAAATTCATATAAATTCTTCCGATTGGTACAAACACAACCATCAAACCGATAAAAATTATGATGCTGTAATTTTGCATGTTGTTTGGGAACACGATGTTGAAATTTTTAGAAAAAATAATGCTAAAATTACAACGCTTGAATTAAAAAAATACATTTCAAATAAAGTGTTAAATAATTACAACCATCTTTTTGCTAAAAATAAAAAATGGATAAATTGTGAAAATGAAATACAATTAGTAGGTTCTTTTATTTTTGATAATTGGTTAGAACGGTTATATTTTGAACGATTAGAACAAAAATCGGTGTTGATTAATCAAATTTCAGCAATTAATAATAACAATTGGGAAGCAACTTTATTTGTGTTATTAGCCAAGGGTTTTGGATTAAAAGTAAACGGTGAAGCTTTCTTAAATTTTGCAAACTCTTTTGATTTTTCAATTGTTAGAAAAGTTTCAAATAATGCAGAACAATTAGAAGCATTATTTTTTGGACAAGCAGGATTACTTGAAGGCGAAAATCAATCTCATTATTTTGAAAATTTAAAAAAAGAATATGAATATTTAAAGGTTAAGTTTAATTTAAAACCTCTTTCAAACGGACAAATACAATTTTTTAGATTACGTCCTAATAATTTTCCAACAATCAGATTGTCTCAATTAGCTTTTTTATATAGTAAATATCAAAATTTGTTTTCAAAAATAATAGAAATAGATTCGTTAGAATTATTTTATAACTTATTTGAAGTTTCAACTTTACCATTTTGGGAAACACATTTTACGTTTGAAAAGGAATCAAAAAAAAGTACAAAAAAACTCACTAAATCTTTTATAGATTTAATTCTAATAAATACTATAATTCCCTTAAAATTTGTGCATTTAAAAAGTTTAGGAAAAAATGATTATAGTTCTTTATTTGCTATTCTTGAACAAATTAAACCTGAAAAAAATACTATTATTTCTAAATTTAACTATTTGAAAATTAAAAGTCAGAATGCATTTAAAACACAAGCATTACTCCAGCTAAAAAATGAATATTGTAGTAAGCAGTTATGCTTACAATGTGCAATTGGAAAAGCTATTTTAAATAAAAATTAATTTTTTGGATACCAATTTCTTAATCTTACTTCAATAGTACTATTTTTTGAATTTACTAAATTTTTAAATTCAGCTACATCACTAAACCCATTGCTTCCTCTAAAATGATAGGGATATACAATTTTTGGTTTAAATTCTAAAACAGCACTCGCTGCCTGGTTGATATCCATAGTAAATGGTAAATTCATACAAACAAAAGCAACATCAATATTTTGAAGGCTTCGCATTTCTATAATATCTTCAGTATCTCCAGAAATATAGATACGTTTATTATTCACATTTAAAATATAACCGTTTCCTCTTCCTTTAGGATGTTTTGAATCTTGAACCTCAGGTAAATTGTACATAGAAATAGCCTGTATAAAATAACCCATTCTATGTACGCCTTGTCCGTTATTTAAAACAACTATTTGTGAATTATATTTTTCGGGTAATTTATCGGCTACAGATTTAGGAACAATAAATATACTTTTTGAAGTATCTATACTGTCTAACGTTTTTTGATCTAAATGATCGCCGTGTATATCTGTAATTAGAATAATGTCTGGAGACTTCTTGTTTTTATACAAATTAGAACCACCATATGGATCTACAAATATAGTTTTGTTATTGTGAGTTAAAATTAGGCTTCCGTGTAATATGGGTTCAATTTTAATATTTCCATTTGAAGTTTTAAAAATATCAAAAGTTGGTTGTTGAGCAAAAGTGATTCCACTTACAAATGTTAGCATTGAAATAATATAATGGCTAAATTTCATGTTTTATTGTTTCTGTTTTTTTAGATATCATAGTTTACTTCGCTTATTGCAGACAAGCTGCCTGTATTTTGTACACTTAGGTTGGCTATTTACCATTTTATTAAATGATAAACTTTTTAGCTACTCACATGATAAAATTATTTCATAATATGATAAAAGTAAATATAGTGTTTAAATTAATAATTACTAAGATTAAGCCAAATTCTTAAGATGCTTAAAATAAAGATTAGTTATTATAATAATCTTTTACCCAAGCAACCATTTGGTTTTCTGTAAGTAAATCTGAATTGTGAACACCTAAAAGTTTACGTGAAAATTGCATATTGTTTCTAATTTCTTTTTGTAATAAAGTTTTCATTTTTGCAGGACCGAAAACTACAAGAGCATCACAATTATCAATTTCTTTAAGTAATTCTTTAATAAAATTATTTACTTGTTCATTTTTTTTATTGAATCTGTTCTTTTCGTAGGTAAGATATTGTCCACCAAATCTTCCAAACTTTTTAGATTCACCAGGAACACGAACTCTAGATTCAATATTTGATTCAATTTTTTTAATAAAATGTTCACCATTTTTAGATAGCCTAATAATAATAGCTTGTTTTGCGTCTATCCAAATTCCAATGTTTTTTTTCATAATTTTGTTTTTTTGCGATTAAACAATTGGTTTAGAAGTGGTTGTTGAATTTGATATTAAAGTTACAAAATATATTAATTTTTAGCTATAAAAGTGCATAAAAAAAGCTACAAATCTATATTGTAGCCTTTTAACTGTAATTAAATTGATTGAATTACTATTGTTTTAAAAACAATATTTATTTTCCGCAATAACTTTTTCAGCTATTGTTTTTCTTAATGCTATTGGGTTTGGATTGTTTACATATTTTGTAAAACGTTTAAGTCCCATAAGCATCATACGTTGTTCGTCTCCTTCAGAAAAGTAAAGAATTGCTTCTTTCCCCATATTTGAAGCTTTATCTACAGCATTGTATAAATTTAATTTTGCCATTGCAACCTGACATTCAGCTGCTGTTTCAGAAGTTAATTTGGCAATTTTTTCAGCTTTTAATATGGAAGATTCAGCCATATAAATTTCTATCATAACTTCTGCTGCGGCTAAAATTAATTGTTGATGGCTTTCTAACTCCATTCCATAAGTTTGAACAGCTTTTCCAGATATCATTAAAAAAGCATTTTTTAACTTAGCAATCATTGCTTTTTCTTCAGATAATAATTCTGAAAAGTCTGGAACATCAAAAGAAGGAATTCCCATAAGGCTATTTCCAACTTCCATAGCAGGAGTTAATAAATCTATTTCGCCTTTCATTGCTTTTTTTAGTAACATTCCAACTGTTAAAAGTCTGTTTATTTCGTTTGTACCTTCGTAAATTCTAGTAATTCTAGCATCTCTCCAAGCGCTTTCCATTGGAGTATCTTTTGAGAACCCCATTCCTCCAAAAATTTGGATGCCTTCATCTGAAACAAATTGAGAAACTTCAGAAGCAAATACTTTAATTATAGCACATTCAATAGCATATTCTTGAAAAGCAGCTAATTCAGCATCTTGATGAGATTTTCCTTGGGCTAATTCATCATCAATCATATTCTGAATATCTTTTGCAGCTCTGTAACAAGCAGCATCAATGGTAAATGTTTTGGCGCTCATTTCGGCATATTTTTTCTGAATAGCACCAAAATTTGAAATGGCAGTTTTAAATTGTTTACGTTCGTTTCCGTATTTAACAGATTCTGTAATTATTCTTCTACTTGCATCTAAACAAGCAGCTCCTAATTTAATACGACCAACATTTAAAGAGTTTAAAGCAATTTTAAAGCCTTTTCCTCTTTCAGAAAGCATATTTTCTACAGGTATTAATGTATCGCTAAAAAATACTTGACGGGTAGAAGAGGAGGTAATTCCTAACTTGTGTTCTTCTTCACCCAATGTAACTCCATTTGGGTTTGTTTTATCAAATTCCAGAATAAAAGCCGTAATATTTTTATCATCTTCAATACGTGCAAAAACAATAAAAATTTCAGCAAAACCTGCGTTTGAAATCCACATTTTTTGTCCGTTAATTTTATAATGTTTTCCATCAGCAGTTAATTCAGCAGTTGTTTTTCCAGAATTGGCATCGCTACCAGCACCAGGTTCAGTTAAACAATAGGCTCCAAATTTTTCTCCTGAAGTTAGTAAAGGTAAATACTTATTTTTTTGAGTTTCTGTTCCATATAAAAAAATTGGCATAGTTCCAATACCTGTATGCGCACCAAAGGCAGTTCCCAAAGAACCTGTTGCAGACGAAATATAATCTGTTACCAACATTGTTGAAACAAATCCCATTCCTATTCCACCATATTGTTCAGGAATTGAAACACCTAAAAACCCCATTTCTCCAGCTTTACGCATTATTTCTTCAGTAAATGCATAATCTTTATTTTCAAAACGCTCTCTATGAGGCCAAACTTCACGTTCAATAAACTCTTGAACTGCGTCTTTCATCATATTTTGTTCTTCATTAAATTCTTCTGAAATAAAAATTTCTTCAGCTTTAATTTCTTTGATTAGGAATTCTCCTCCTTTTATTGTTGCCATTTTTTTAGATAGATTTTTGTTTTATTTTAAAAATTCATAAACACCAGCTGCTCCTTGTCCTGTTCCAACACACATAGTTACAATTCCGTATTTGTTTTTACGCCTGCGCATTTCATTAAATAACTGCACAGAAAGTTTGGCTCCTGTACAACCCAACGGATGCCCTAACGCAATAGCGCCACCATTTACATTTACTATATCTTGGTTTATATTAAGTTCTCGCAAAACAGCCAAAGATTGTGATGCAAAAGCTTCATTAAGTTCAATTAAATCGATATCGTTTAAAGTTAAATTTGCCTGTTTTAATGCTTTCGGAATGGCTTTTACTGGACCAATTCCCATAATGCGTGGCTCAACACCAACGGCGGCAAAAGAAACTAAACGAGCAATTGGCTCAATATTTAATTCTTTTACAATTTCTTCACTCATTACTAATAAAAAAGCTGCTCCATCACTCATTTGAGATGAATTACCAGCGGTTACACTTCCACCTGCAGCAAACACAGGACGAAGTTTTGCCAGTGCCTCTTTTGAAGTTCCTTTTCTTGGACCTTCGTCAGCAGAAACTGTATAATTTTTAGTTTGTTTTTTACCGTTTTCATCTAAAAAAATATTTTCAACGGTAATTGGAACAATATCGTCATTAAAAGTCCCATTAGCCTGAGCTTCTAGTGCTTTCATATGTGATTTAAAAGCAAAATCATCTTGATCTTCACGAGAAACTTTAAATTGTTGAGCAACTGCTTCAGCAGTCAATCCCATTCCCCAATAATAGTCTTCGTGACCTTCTTTTGCCGATTTATAATTAGGAACAGGTCTATAACCTCCCATTGGAATGTAGCTCATACTTTCAACACCACCTGCAATAATACAATCGGCCATTCCAGATTGTATTTTGGCAACGGCAATACTCACAGTTTCTAATCCTGATGCACAATAACGGTTTACTGTCATTCCTGGAACATCTTCAATTTTTAATCCCATTAATGAGATTAGACGTCCCATGTTTAAGCCTTGTTCTGCTTCGGGCATTGCGTTTCCCACAATTACATCATCAATTCTTTTTTTATCTAATTGAGGAAAGTCTTTTAATAAATGTTCTATGGTTTCTGCAGCTAATTCATCGGGTCTTTTAAACCTAAAAACTCCTCGTGGAGCTTTTCCAACTGCAGTTCTATATCCTTGTACTATATATGCTGTTCTCATCATTTAGTTTTTAGTTATTGGTTTTAGTTGTTAGTTAAAAATATTTTTATTTAGTTTTTACTAAGAGGTTTCGACTTCGCTCAACCATAGCTTAACTTTTTAACCTTTCAACTTTTAAACTTAGTTTCTTAAAGGTTTCCCTGTTTTTAACATATGTTCAATACGTTCTAAGGTTTTACGCTCAGTCATTAAACTCATAAAGGCTTCGCGTTCAATGTCTAGCAAGTATTGTTCTGAAACCATAGTTGGTTCAGATAAATCTCCACCTGCCATTACATAACCTAATTTATTGGCTATTTTTTGATCGTGTTCTGAAGCGAAATGACCATTTACTAAACTATCTGTTCCAACTAAAAACATACCTAATGCTTGTTGTCCGTAAACTAATACTTCTTTAGGAACAGGTTGTGTGTACCCATCTTCTAGCATTTGAATAGCATGACGTTTTGCAGTTGCAATTTGTCTGTCTTTGTTAACCACTACAATATCTTTGTGTTCTTTTAAGAAGCCTAAATCGTAGGCTTCGTGTGCAGAAGTTGCTACTTTAGCCATTGCTACATTTATAAAATAATTTCGTAATTTATTTAGTTTTACGTCATCTTTTAAGACACCTTCTGAAGCTCTTAATGCCATTTCTTTTGAACCAGCACCTCCAGGAATAATTCCAACACCAAATTCAACTAACCCAATGTAAGTTTCTGCGGCGGCAATTACTTTATCAGCATGCATACTTAATTCACATCCACCACCAAAAGTGTATCCGTGCGGTGCAATTATTGTTGGACAAGACGAGTAACGCAGACGCATTACAGTATCTTGGAAATATTTAACGGAGAAATTTAGTTCGTCATATTCTTGTTCAATAGCCATCATAAAAACCATAGCTAAATTTGCTCCAACTGTAAAGTTTGCGGCTTGGTTTCCTAAAATAACGGCATCGTATTCGGTTTCAGCTAAATCTATTCCTTTATTTATGGCTTGTAAAACTTCACCTCCAAGTGTATTCATTTTAGACTGAAATTCTACGTTTAAAACACCATTACCTAAATGTTGAATTGAGGCTCCAGAATTAGACCAGATAGTTTTTGCTTCTCTAATATTATCAAGGATAATAAAACTATCTTGACCAGGTATTTTTTTTTGATTTTTGGAAGTAATATCATAATAATATTTGGCTCCATCACAAACTGTATAGAAAGATTTATTTTCACTAGCAACCATTTCAGTTACCCAAGAAGCAACAGGAATATTTTCTGCTTGCATTAGTTCAATTCCTTTTTCAACACCAATGGCATCCCAAATTTGAAAGGGACCGTGTTCCCATCCAAAACCAGCTTTCATAGCATCATCTAATCGGTATAATTCATTTGAAATTTCAGGAATTCTATTTTGAACATAGCCAAACATTGCAGCAAAATTCTTTCTATAAAATTCACCCGCTTTGTCTTTTCCTTTTACTAAGACTTTATAGCGATCAATAACTTTATCAATAGTTTTTGTTAGTTCTAAAGTTGCAAATTTTGCTTTTTTACTAGGTCGGTATTCTAAGGTATTTAAATCTAAAGCTTGAATGGATTTTTTACCACCTTCAATAACTTTTTTATAAAAGCCTTGACCAGTTTTACTTCCCAACCATTTATTTTCCATCATTTTATCAATAAAATCTGGAAGTTTAAAAAGTTCGTGAGACTCATCATTAGGACAGTTTTGGTAAATACCATTAGCTACATGTACTAATGTATCTAAACCAACAACATCTACAGTTCTAAAAGTAGCAGATTTTGGACGCCCAATAACTGGTCCGGTTAATTTATCAACTTCTTCAACAGTTAAGCCTAATTCTTTTACTTGATGAAATAAACTCATTATACCGAAAATACCAACTCTATTTCCAATAAAAGCAGGAGTATCTTTTGCTAGAACCGAAGTTTTTCCTAAGAATTTTTCACCATACATCATTAAAAAGTCAGTTACTTCTTGAGAACAATTTGGTCCAGGAACAACTTCAAACAATTTTAAATAACGTGGTGGGTTAAAAAAGTGGGTTACTGCAAAATGTTTTTGAAAATCTTTACTTCTACCTTCATTCATTTGTTGAATAGGAATTCCAGAAGTGTTTGAAGTAATTAATGTACCCGGTTTACGATATTTTTCAATTTTTTCAAAAACCGATTTTTTAATATCCAAACGCTCAACAACAACTTCTAAAACCCAATCTACATCTTTAATTTTATGTAAATCATCATCTAAATTCCCAGTAGAAATTCTGGTAGCAAATTTTTGATTATAAATAGGTGAAGGCTTCGATTTTAAGGAAGCTTTTAAACTATCATCTACCAATCGGTTTCTAACAGTCTTGTTTTCAAGTGTTAATCCTTTTGCTTTTTCTGCTTCGTTTAATTCACGAGGAACAATATCGAGCAACAAAACTTCAACACCAATATTTGCAAAATGACAAGCAATTCCAGATCCCATAATACCAGAGCCTATAACTGCTACTTTTCTAATTGGTCTTTTCATTTTTTATATTTTTTATTTAGTATGTACGTTTCCAAAAATTGCTTTTTTTGCAATTAAATTATTAATGGTTTCAGTAACTTCGAAAAAGCACTTTATTTTTTCTTCAGAAATGTTTTCTCTAACAGTTTCGTTGAATTTAATTACATATTGTTTAGAAGTGTTTCTTTTTTCCAAACCAAAATCTGTCAGTTTTATAAGTACACCACGTCCGTCTACAGGATTTTTTTCCCTGTAAATGGCACCTTTTTCTTCCATGCTTTTTAAAATACGAGACAAACTAGTTGGTTCCATTCCCATTAAAGGACCTAAAGAGGTTGATGGTGTTCCATTTTCCTTATCAATATTTAACAATACAAATGCCATAGCCATTGTACTATCAAACTTTAAAGCTTGCTCATTATACATTTTTGCCACCGCTTGCCAGGTGGCTCTAAGTGCGTGATCTATGGTTAGTTCTTTTTGCATTTCCCAAATATATAAAAAAATACTATGCACGCATAATAAATTTAATAAAATAGTTTTGAACAAGTATTTGTTTGGTTATTATAAAAAAAATGAATATGTTTAAGCAACTAATCATTAACCCAAAATTATGGCTACAAAAGAACTTATAGGAAAAGTTATTATCCAAGAAAACATTGATACTGTTGATGAAAACAAAATTCCAAAAACATTTGTAATTAATGTTCCTGACCCTTATGAATCTTATTATAGTAGGTTTACGGATATTAATAAACCTATTTCTATAATATTTGTAACAAAAGCACAAAACTCATTTGAGAAAATATTAAGAGCCACTAAAAGAATTAATGAAAAATTTAATTTGCAGTTGAATGGTGCAAAATGTGAGGTATCCTTAGATTCTAGAAAATTACATGGTATTAGAATAAAAGGTATAGACAGGTATACAGAAATTGGGAGAATACAACAATATTATCAAGACGCAGGTTTTGAATTTGCTAAAAGTGAAAAGTTTACAGATACAGATGTATTAA
>Ga0193955_1000113_pt1 | contig 52144 bp, 50 predicted proteins | sample BB_6_MG_FD_140343 | JGI IMG/M metagenome (GOLD analysis project Ga0193955, IMG submission 140343) | Microbial mat bacterial communities from the Broadkill River, Lewes, Delaware, United States - BB_6_MG | ecosystem: Environmental > Aquatic > Freshwater > River > Microbial mats | place: USA... | reverse complement strand
TCATCTTTGATTCCTTTATTTCAACTCGGATGCTATACTTTTTACCCAAGCATCAATAGGTGCTTTTATATCTTCTAAAGTAAGGTTCTCACCCTCTAAAGATATTGGTATGTTTTTAATTAAATTTATAGATTTTACAACTGTTTTCTCACCACTTAGTAAACGATACTCTCCAACAACTCTTGCAGACTCTTCAAGGTAAGCATTAAGAGACACTACGTTAATGCCAAGAGCTAAGGGTGAAAGCTGATTCCAGTTCGTATCATCAAAGTGTACTTCAGAAGCAGAAACAGCAGCCTGTAAGATCATAGTATTTTCAGTTTTAGAATCAGATATTTTAGATTTTAAAGCCTCTTTGATACTTGCAGTAGCATATTTTGATATATCAATATACAGATCTTTCTGCTCTTTTGTTTGTTCCTCACGTGCAATTGAAGGGATAACTACAACATCTTCTACATAAACTTTTTTATTTAGTCCTAGATCTTGTTGGTTCTTAAAAACGAAAGAGTTAGTGTTTAAATTGTCATAACTTTGAAAAAAGCCTGAGTTTTGAGGTGCCTGCATTTTTGATACACATCCGCTAAAAATAGCAGTTATTAGAGGTATAAGACCCATTTTTACAAGATTTTTTTTCATTAGATTTTCCTTTTCTCAATATTTAGTTTAAGTTCATCCCATTTTTTGTGAGATTTCTTTTGGTTTAGTTTTTTTCCTGTTCCAGATGTTGAAGCTTTATATAGCGAATCTCCATTAAAGTTGTAGATAGGGATAAGGTCTTTTCTTTTTGAAGCAGGAAAGATTCGACGGTTGTTGTTATCAAGAATAAGTGGTTCGCTTCTTGGAGTTTTAAAGTAGGTTAGAACCATATGCGGTGCTTTGAACTTTGTTGAGCGAACGTAAGTGAAAAAGAGTTTTTTTGAATCAACACCTAAGTATATTAGGGCAAAATATTTTGCAATTACGTAATCTTCACAGTCACCTTTGTCTTTGCCTAAAAATTCATACGGCGTAGCCCAGTAGTCTTTTTTTCCATAGATCTTTATATCTGATGAATATCTGACTTCGTTATAGAACTGATTCACAGATTCAAGCTTTTCCATGTCAGATTTGTTTTTAACAATGTCAAGTGTTTGTTGTAAAAAGAAAAACCTTTTTTTGGCAAACACTTTATACTTTTGACCAATTCTGTCAAGTGTCTTTTTATCAACATAAGGTTTGTCCGCAAACAAGCAGGAACATAATAAAAATATTATAAGTATACTCTTGAAAATCATACTCTATTATAGCAGATTATAGTTGTCGTTTGTTAAAACCCGATGTGCCTTTTTTAGACTCTATTTGAAAATTATCACTAAAATCTTTAAGATATTTTGGAATTGAGCGACCTTTTAATTTCATCATGTCTTGTAGCATAAGTTCTGCTATCACTGGCTCTTCAAGTTTTTTTATATCTTTTAAGTAAGTAAAAAGAAGCTCACCAAGTCTTACTAAAGATATCTTATAAGTAGAATCTGTTTGAGTATATATCCACATAGAAAAGTTGTAAAACTCTTCATAAACGCTACTATTTTTCCACAAAAGTTTGATGGAGTTTTTAAAGTTTCCACTGTTGTATGTCAAGTCCCAAAATCTTGCAAAGCGTTTCATTATTTGAATATCTTCAAAACTTAAAAGCCTGTTTTTGAGTATGTCGTAAGGTGGATAATCACTGTAGACCATTCCCTCTTCTATGTCATGTCTATTGATGTATGTGCCTGAGAGTTTTTTAAGTATGCCTATCTGTATCTCGCATGAGCTAAGATTTACCAGTTCATCCAAGTTTTTTCCAAAACTCTTCAGCGTCTCTCCTGGCAGACCGACTATCAGATCTAAATGAATATGTGCCTCGGTATCATGTTCTAAAAATGATATGTTCTCTTTTATTTTTTCTAACTTTAGATTTCTAGATATGTTTTTTGCAACTTCAAGATTTAGTGTTTGTATCCCGATTTCAAGCTGCAGGGCTCCATGGGGAAACTTTTTAATCTTCTCTTTTATAGAATCCGGAAAATGGTCAGGTATAACTTCAAAGTGTGCAAAGTAGGGTGGTTCTTTTTCTAAAAAAAAGTCTAAAATTTTATTGGCACTTTTAATGTTTATATTAAATGTCCTATCTACGAATTTAAAATTTCTAGCACCTCTATCCCAAAGCTTATGAAACTCTTGCAAAGTCTTTTCTATATCAAAACTGCGAACCCTTTCATCCATAGAAGAGAGACAAAACTCACATTCAAATGGGCATCCTCTAGAGATCTCGACATATATATAACGGTTAGCTATATCATCGTCCGTGTAATACTCATAAGGAAGTTTCAGCTCTTTTAGCTTTGGTGTATTTTGGTGTATGATCTTTGTTTTGGGCTCAATACTTTTTGAGTCGCTCAACTCTTTACACAAGTCGTAAAAAGCCAGATCACCTTCACCTTGGATAATATAATCAGCATCTGAAAAGTCAACACGAAACGGCTCATGTGATACCTCTGGACCGCCTAATACTATTTTGATCTCTGGAGATACTTTTTTGATTATGTGGATCAGCTCTTTTGTCTCATCTGCATTCCAAATGTAAGTTCCTAGACCTATAATATTCGGCTTTTCTTGTAATATCTTTTCAGCCACACTTTGAAGTGCATCATTTATGCTAAATTCCAAGATATGGGAGTCCTGTTGAAACTCATTAAGGTTCGCATATATATAACGAAGTGCTAGCGAGGAGTGTGTATATCTTGAGTTTAGAGTTGATAAGATTATTTTCATATTATAGTTCTGAATGTAAGTCTAGTAGATTGGTTATCTGTACATGTAGTTTTAAAATATCAACCATATAATCATCTTTATTATTATCTTTTTTCTCAATGGCTTCTTTTGCTAAGATGTGGATATGTTCATGCAAAGAAGTTATTTTTTTTACAGTGTCCTCAGAGAAATGTTTTTTAGCCTCGTTATTCAGCCATTTTGAAAAAACACATTTATGCTCATCTAGTTCAGGAGCTGAAATGTTTTTATCTGAGCCCTCTAGATACTTTTTCAAATTTTTTACCCACTCTCTGTGTTCTACCGTAGCATATAGAGTTGAGTTGTCGCTAAAAAACCTTTTAGATGTTTCTTCCCACTCTTTATGACCCTCAAATGATTCTAGCCAATTTATAACTTTATCTGATTGCATAGGTCTTGAGAGTACATAGCCCTGAGCCTGATCACATCCAAGTTGAATTAAGATATTACCGTGTTCAACACTCTCAACACCCTCAGCTATAACTTCACATCCAAAAGCATCTGCAAGTCCTAAAGTAGCCTCTAATATAGAAAGACTTGCTCGGTCGTGTAACATATCTTTCACAAAACTTTTGTCAATTTTTAATGTGTTTATACTAAAATCTTTTAGGTAACTTAGTGTTGAGTACCCTGTACCAAAATCATCTAAAGCTATATTAAAACCGAGATCTTGGAATGTCTTTATCATAATATTTGCTTGTTCTAGATCATCAAAAGCATGGGTCTCTAGTATCTCAAACTCTACTTTGTTTGGGTCTATCTGAGGGTATTTTTCTAAAAGTGAATTTAATAGTTTAAAGGTCTTGGACTCTTTAAACTCATGCGCACTTATGTTTATGCTAAGTGCGAAGTCGTATCCTAGATCTATCCATAGTGAGAGTTGTTCAAAGGCTGAAGATATTACCCACTCCCCAAGAGAAAGCATTAGTTGTTTTTCCGCATTTACCTGAGGGAGGAACTGATCTGGATACAGCAAGCCTTTTTCAGGATGGTTCCATCTAAGAAGTGTTTCAAAACCTATTATCTTATTTGTCGGCATATCCGCTTTTGGTTGGTAGTAAAGTTCAAAATGTTTGTTTTTAAGAGACTGCTCAAAATCTTGAAGTATATGAAGGTGCTCTTTGACAGATGAGTCTATACCTACATTAAATATATGGTATTGGTTCTTACCTAGGTTTTTAGCATCATATACAGCTTGGTTAGCTTGTCTTAGCAGTGCTTCTGGACCTATCTCCTTCTCTTGAGGATAAAACGTCGTACCTATACTTGCAGTCATAGTTATTGAGCTTTTTTTATTGTCTGGATCTGTGACTTCCTCAGCAAGTACTTCTAAGGTGTTGTTTAGAAAAGGTATTATGCTGTTTTGTTTCTCAACATTTGAGAGTGCTACTACAAACTCATCACCTCCGAGTCTAGCAACAATATCTTCTTGCGTTAACATGTTCTTTAGCTTCTGAGCTGTTTTTATAAGTATGGCATCACCAATACTGTGTCCAAATTTATCGTTTATAGCTTTAAAGCCGTCTAGGTCTATATATAAAAGTGCTAGATGTGTATTATTTTCTTTAGTTTTATTGAGTAGCTTTTGAATAGAATCAGAAAATAAAAATCTATTTGGAAGATCTGTTAATATGTCGTGTTTAGAAGTGTACTCCAACTCTTTGTTGTGCTCTACTTGCTTTGTGATGTCTGTTACAAAACCCACAAAACGTAAAGGTTTACCGTTTATGTCAAATAAAGCTTTTCCTCTGCTTGTAACCCAAATATATGCATCGTTCTTTTTGCGCATTCTAAAAGAGTTTTCATATTTTGTTTTACCAATATTATTAAGATATAAGTTAATTGCCTCAATTGCTTTTTCTCTATCTTCTGGATGTATTAAGTAGCTCCATATCTCAAAATTTCTAGGCAGGTCTTCTTTCTCATAACCAAACATAGTATAAAATCTATCGGAAAAAGAGAGAGTGTTGTTTGGAATATTCCAATCCCACAAACCATCCTCTGTACCTTCAACGGCTAGTTCAAAGCGGTCATGTTCATCAACTATCTCTTTATTTTGTTCTTGAATCTTTAGTTGTGATTTTTTTATGGAATCTAACATAAAGTTAATTGTTTTAGCCAAAGATGATATCTCTTTAGGTCCGTCTGAGTTTATGCGCTGGGTCGGTATTCCGTTTTCGTCTCGTATTGAAAGTGTTTTTGACATTACAGAAACCGGCTTTAAGATAAAGTAATATATTGTGCTAAAGAGTATTATGCTCAGTATGATAGTAAGCGTCAAAAAATTAACAAACAAGTCATGTATCAACTCATTGAGTTTTTTGTTAAGTACTTCGTCTGAAATATATACACTTATTTTACCTATCACTTTGCCATGGGATGAGATTATATCTTTGGTCTGTGAAAAAAATGCTTTTTGAATTATCATTTTATGTTTAGAATTGTATTGATTGTAATCTATAATGGTATTTGGATTGATCCTGATCTTACCGCTAATAAAAGCTTTTTGATCAAGTATTCGACCCATATTATAATCTTTAATAACAATGGCAAGATGATTAGAAGATCTCATCTCGTTATATACCAGTTTATCATATTCATTTATAGTGTATGACTCGATATCGTTTGCAACGTTTTTTCTTAAAACTTCAATGGTTTTTGTAGAGTTTATTTTCATCTGCTCTATGGCAGTAGTCTTTAGATCAGAATGATTTTTTCTTGCATGTATAGCTAAAACAAGTAGTACACTCAGCATAATGGTCAGTGCTAATGTTAAATAAAGAGATAGTCTGTTCTTAAACTCTGGCATCTATTTTCCCACTTTTGAGTTTAGACCCAAAACATTTCTTTTTATAAGTCCTAACTCTTCTTTTATGTTCTCTTTGGATATAGCTAACACAGGAAGTTGTTGCTTATGTGCTACATGTAGTGAGTTTAGGTGTCTGTCCAAAGTCACAACTGCTTTTTCACCCATCAAATATGGTTGCTGCATCCCCGCAGCTACTAAAATGCCTTTTTGGATAAGGTCTAAAAATATAGGTTCCGCATCGAAACATATTAGTAGGATATCACCTGTTTTTCCACTTTTGTCTATCGCATCAAGTGCACCTTTATATCTGTCTGAGCCTTGTAACCAGATCGCTCTTAGATTTGGGTCTTTTTTTATAAGCTTTATAGAAAAATCATAGGTCTCTTTATATGAAAAATCAACTTGTTGATAAAGGTTTGAGCTTTTTATACCTGCTTCTTCCAAGGCTCTCATAAAACCCCTAGTCCTAGCTTTTCCGTTAGCTCGTTTTTGCGGTATGGATATTATACCGACAGTGCCTTTTTGCCATCCTCGCTTATTCAGTTCATGTGTTAAAATCTTCCCTAGATCATAAGCGCCTTGTTCATTGTTTGAAGAGATAAACGATACATAACCATCGCTATCTGCTCCAATATCTGAAATAACTACAGGTATATTTGCGTCTTTTGCAAATTTTAGAATTGTTACGGCAGCAGAGGAATTCGTAGGAGAGAGTACTATTGCGCTAGCTTTATTCTTCATAGCTGCTACGGTGTTTTGCAACTCTTTTTTTGCAGAATTATTCGCACTTAAAACTGTAAGTTCGTAGCCTAATTCCTTTGCTTTAGCAGAAGCACCTCTGGCCATAATATCCCAAAATGGGATTCTAATATCAGATACAAGGTAATATATATTTTTGTTATTAATATTTTTTTCTGATGAGTATATACTTGATGGTAAAATGAGTCCGATAAATATGAAAATTTTAAAAAGCACATTTTGAACAAATTTCTTTTGCATAACTAAACCTAAGCATATTATTTATATTTGATTATTATATCAAGTTTAGTATTATAATAAAGTGTTTGTGAAAAGTGTACTTCAGCTAAGCAGATAAAAAAGGGGAAAAGCTTAGCTGAAGTCAAAATAATTATTAAGATTATCTTGTCTCGTTTATGTAAAAAAGGGGAAACATAATTGAGATAACAGTATTGTACAACAGTATAAATAAATTGTATCTTAAAGCTAGATAAATAAAATTATATATCACATAACTGTGATAACACCTATATTATGAAATTTACTTAGATATAATTCTCTATGCAAATACTTTTATCATTATTCTATTTTTTTTATTTTGCACTTATCGGTGTATATGTCATCTTTTTGCCAAAAGTCCTAGATCTAAGCGGTTACAGTGCCAGTGAGATAGGTATTATCTTCGCAGCAGCACCGCTTGTGCGTTTTGTCGTACCTTTTCTTTTTATTCGCGGTTTAAAACTTGATACCAGAAGTTTTAACATTGCACTTATTATCTTGCTTACTTCAGCTACGTCTTTTTATTTTGCACTCGATAGTTTTTACAGACTTTTATTCTCAAACATAGGTATAGGTATAGGGCTTAGTCTAGTTTTACCGTATATTGAATTAATATCATTAAATTTTTTGGGTCGTGAGCGTTATGGGAAGATAAGACTTTTTGGCTCAATAGGTTTTATACTTGTAGCACTTGTTTTAGTTAAGTTTCTCTCAGTTCCCTCAACGGCACTTACATACCTTTTAGTACTTACTTTTTTAACAGTGCTTAGCTCATTTATAATTGTTCGCACTCAAAAAGATGTACTAAACAAAACTAGTAAAGAAAGTAACGATATAAACCTTCTAAAAGATTGGAAATTATGGGCTGGTCTGACTCTTATGCAGGTCGGGTTTGGTCCTTTTTACAACTTTTTTACTATTTATGAGACTGATGCAGGCATAAGTCTGGATATGACAATTTACCTTTGGAGTTTTGGTGTGATAGTTGAGGTGTTCATGCTGTTTTACCAGGGCAGGTTTTTACAAAAAAATCTACTTTTAGTTCTGCAAATAACAACTCTTGCAACGGCTATTAGATGGTTTTTGGTGTTTTTATTTCCCCAAAATCTGTACATGTTGTTCTTTTCGCAAGGCTTGCATGCCCTCAGTTTTGCGCTTTTCCACTCAGCCGCCATCTCATACCTTTTTGTACTTTATAAACATAAGTCACTCGCTCAACAGATGTTCTCAGGTATAACTTACGGTTTTGGAGCATTTGTTGGAGCTTTATACAGCGGTTACATGTACGAGTATTTGCCTACTTATCTATTTTTGAGTGCGGCTCTTATTGCATTTTTGGCAAGCTTAAGCTTATACTATTGGGAGAAGAGTAAAAAGAGGTTTTAAGATATTTTCTTTTTTACATTATCTACATGTAGAGATATCTCATAGTAAAGTGCTACTTTGTCTGAGCCTGTTTTAAAAATGAGCTGACGGTATTTTAGGTAGTTTTTCCAAACTTTGTTACTTGCTGAGATCCTTCCTAGTTTATAAAGTTCAAATGATGTAGCAGCATTAATAAAACCTTTTATTAGTTTGACTTCGTTTGAGTCTTTATGTCTATTTTCATACCATATCTTTTCTAGAACTTCATGTGCATCAAAGTAATGTTCTCCATCCAATGCCTTTATGAACTCTTGCGTAATTTCAGTTGTTATCATCAGTGATCATCATATTCTTTCTCCAGTAACCTCTGCCGCCTTTTAGCGAGATGCAGTGGTATGTGGGAAACTTTTTTTTGTATTCGTTAAGTCTGTCAAGTGTAGCTTTACCTGTGTCACAATAAAATACGAACACGCTACCTTCTGGGTATTTGCTAAGTTCATATGGGTTATACACTACAGAATCAGCTTTATCAATAGGAGAGAGAATAGTATCTATAAGTACTACCTCTACACCTTCTTTTTCAAGTCTTTTTTTATTTTCTAAAAAATCTTTTTGTGTCCATTCGTTCGGATAGCTCATCATAAACCTTTGATAAGTAAGAGATTATTTTATATTACTTAGATAAAATTATACTATGTCTAAGAAAAATAAGAAAAATACAAAAATAAACCAGAAAATTAAAAAATATTTTGATGATGATCCATTTGATGTAGGAATAGAGAGAGTTGAGAGTGAGACTCTAAGTGAGTTTTTTCATTATCTCGGTATATATGAAGTGTCACACTCAAAAGATGCTCTTGTTAAAACTGCCAGAATGGTTTGGAGTGAAGCAGACACTACCATTAGAAGGCTGATATTAGAATTTTTTGCAAATAACGGGACGATATATGTATCTGATAGGGTAAATGAACCAGAGGAATCAACTCTTGAAAAGATAGATGAGCTGTTGCAGGACTATACCCTTACAAGTGAAGAGACAACACAGATATATGGTGAATTTGCATCTCAAAGAGCAAAAAAGATAACGGCAGATAAAGTGTTCTCAAAACTTCAATATATACGTTATGAACAAAAGATGATGGAGATCCAAAAAGAGGTTGAGGGCATATTTGATATTGATGATTCTTTGGAGTTCAATGCAGATATACACTATGTACTGCTTGGTCAAAGCTTTCATAAGATACATACGCTAAATACAAAACAATATGAGTTCTCACATCTAAAAGATACTGACAAAGAGGAATTAATACAAGAGATAGAGGGTGACAAAGAGTTCGCAAAACAAAATTTTCAACAAAAGATAAATGATTTTATAGCCTCTATCCCAGCTCCGCACTCAATACTTAGCGAGAAAGAGATAGTAGCATCTCTTCGCTCATCACCTCCAAAATCCGTGTATGAATATCCTTTAATAAAAGAGGAAATCTTAAAAGGTATACTCACAAAACATCTAAGCTTGGTATCTTTAGAAGTTCTAAACGAAGAGTTGATGGTCGAAGTGGAGGAATATATAAAACTTCCATATATAGATGAGAGTTTTAAATATAAACTTGATCTGCATATAGAGATTAACTCATTTTTAGAGACTATTTGGAGAGATGAAGATATAGACTTTGATGAGCTACTAAAAGAATCAAAAAATGAACATGAAAAACATTTTTTAGAAGAGTTGGAATCTTTAGCTGCTTCGTGCAAAAAAATTGCTGTTACTCTAAACTTGAGTGATGAAGCGTTGTATAAAATGGTGTATGAACATCTACTTGATATTCTCTCGACATCTTTAATAATCACATCAAAAGTAGCAAGAAAAGTGCAAAAAAGGTTTATCTACTCTATACAGGGTGAGATAATAAAGGCGCAAAAACACGCACTTTTGGCTCAGACTATCAGGGACTTTAAAAATCTTTTTCCACTCGCACGCGCAAACAAAAGAAAATTGATACTTCACATAGGTCCTACAAACAGTGGTAAGACATATGAAGCTATGCAAAAGTTAAAACAAGCAGATACGGGTTATTATTTAGCACCGCTTAGACTTTTGGCACTAGAGGGTTATGAAGAGTTAAAAGAGGACGGTATGGACGTCTCTTTGATAACAGGTGAAGAGCAGATAGTAGATGAAGATGCTACACATATAAGTTCAACTATTGAGATGTTAAACTTTGAAGTAGATGTGGACGTATGTGTAATAGATGAAGTTCAGATGATAGGTGATCGTGACCGTGGTTGGGCATGGGCAAATGCCATCATAGGTGCACCTGCATCTGAGATAATCATGACAGGCTCGCCAAATGCAAAAGAGGCTGTTGTCGCACTAGCTGAGTATTTGGGTGAAGAGTTAGAGATCATAGAATTTGAGCGTAAGAACCCATTAAAACTTTTACCAACCCCTACGGATGTTAAAGATGTAGAGAAGGGGAGTGCGATAATAGCCTTTTCAAGAAAGGACGTACTTCGTCTAAAACAAAACTTCTCTAAGTATTTTGACATAAGTGTCGTTTATGGAAACCTCTCGCCTGAAGTTAGACGTGAAGAAGCTAGAAGATTCAGAGAAGGTGAATCTGACCTGCTTATAGCTACCGATGCTATTGCTATGGGGCTTAACCTCCCTATCAAAACACTTCTATTTTCAAAAGCAATAAAGTTTGACGGCAACAACGACAGGGAACTGACAGCCAGTGAGATACATCAGATATCAGGACGAGCTGGGAGATATGGTTTAAATGAAGAGGGATATGTAGGAGCATTGTACAGCGATGTTTTAAGCATAATACACAAAAACTTTTACAAAGAAGCAAAAAAAGTTGAGATACCATTTAGGGTCATGGCTAACTTAGGTCATATTCAACTTGTAGCAAATATCTTAGAAGAAAAATCTCTTTTTGAAATACTGAAATTTTTTGTTAAAAATATGGAGTTCAGCGGACCTTTTAAAGCTTCGAATTTAGAAGATATGTTAGAGGCTTCAAAGATAGTAGATGAGTATGACCTCGATATTGCTACGAAGTATCATCTAGCATGTGCACCGCTAACACTAAAGTCACCGTATATAGTCTCTGTTTTTGATAGTTATATACGCAAAATAGAGCAAAAACGCTCTATAGATTATATCCCTCCTGAACTGGTTGGTAAATATGCTAGGACTACTCAAGATCTGCTATTAGCCGAAGATATGGTTAAAGAGATATCACTTTATTTGTGGTTATCTTACAGATTTAAAGATTATTTTTTAGATCAGGAAAAAGCTAGACGTTACCGAGCTACTATAAATAAATATATAGAAAACTCACTTCATCAAAGCGGTTTTGTGCACTCATGTAAGATGTGTGGATCTACACTTCCACCAAATACTAAATACAATATTTGTAACGCTTGTTATAAAAAGAATTTTGGAGTGAAGAATAGAAGGCGTAACAGAGGGGCTTAAAAACCTCTGTTAACTTTTAAACTGGTTGATAGTAGCTTCAAGTTTCTTAGCTGTATCAACTAGTACTTTTAGTTGACTTTCAATATCTGTAGTACTTGTATTGTTTGAGCTAGATAACGCTTCAACAGAGTTGATATCCTCTATTATCTCAGTTACGTTATCTGACATTTTTTTAGAATTTTCTGCCGATTGACAAGCTATTTTATTTGATTCAGCTATAGCATCAGAAGTATGATCTATCTTCTCTTCTACTTCGTTAGAAATATTTGCTAAGCTCTCTATCTTATTTGCATTCGTTTGCATTTTGTCACTTACGTCATTGATAGACTGAACGATAGTACTTACATTCATATCTATCTCGCTAAGACTCTTAGTAGTACGCTCAGCAAGTTTTCTAACTTCGTCCGCAACTACGGCAAATCCGCGACCATGTTCGCCTGCGCGAGCAGCTTCTATGGCAGCATTTAGTGCTAGAAGGTTTGTCTGTTCTGCAATATCTTTAATAACGTTTAGAACCTCTTTAACACTGTCTGCATCAGATTTTAATCCGATAAGCTCTTGAGATAATTCATTTTCAGATTCAACGAACATATCAACTTCGTTTGATAAAGAACTTAAAGAGTCTTTTGCAGTATTTAACTGGACTTGAGTTTGAGCAACATTTTCTTGTGTCTCTTCAACTGCGCTGATATTTTCAGCTAAGATGTCCTCAATAGTCTTAGTTTTTGCAATAGCTTTGTTTATTATCTCACTCTCTTTTTTCGTTGTAGCTTTGATAACACGACTTGATTCCTCTATTTTTAAAGATATCTGATAGTTCTGGTCACCAAGTGTTTTAACTTCGTTTATAGTACCTTGTATCATCTCAATAAAGTTGTTCATCTCATCGGCTGTTTCACCAAATTCGTCAGCATTTTTGTGCTCAACTCTTTTTGTAAGGTCTTTATCGCCGCTAACTAGTTCAGCTACTCTTTCAGTTAAGTTTTTAAGCGGATTAAAGATCTCTCTAGTAAAGAAAACGGTTGATAATGCGATAAACATAATTATCGCAAAACTTAGTGTGATTATGAGTGTTAAGTTCGTATCTTCGATTTCGCTGTCATTTTCATCCAGTGAAATAATTAGATCCATAGCACCAAGAACATAGCCACTCTCTGCGTTATAGTGACAAGATAGACATCTCTCTTCTGCCACCATAGGTTGAATCATTCTTATGATGTGATGATTATTTTCATTTTTTTCAATTATCTTAGTTTGTTTTTTCTCTAAAACACTACGTATCAAAGCATCTTTTGTATATGGCTCTGATGGCGCGTATACTTCATGAACAGCTTTTGACTTGAATATCTTTAAACTCTCTATCCCCTCAATACTTTGAGCATCTTTGAGTGTTTGTTGTACGATGTGCGGGTCACCCATCATCATACTTGTAGTCATAGTTTGAAAGATAGACTTGCTCATCATAGTTAAAGATTTTTTAGATGTTTTATTAGAAATGGTTTGAAGCGTATCAGAAAGATAAGAGCTCATACCAAAAAGCCCTAAAATACTCACGAGAAGTAAAGATATAACAACTTTAGACTTTATGCTAGTAATCATATTCCACCTTTTTATTTAAATCCCAATTATGTGATACCGCTCACAATGAATGTTACTTATTATAAAGAGTATTGACTTTAAGTTATATTAAAATATTTAATAGCCTAATTAATATTAATATAGTAGGTCATTGCGTAATCTATTTTTCTTGAGAATGCCTCTTCTAGACCTATACCCTCATATATAGAAAAAAGCGTCTTTATAACACCGCTATGAGTTACTACTAAAACATTTTTCGTTCCAATATTTGGAAGATGCTGAAAAAAGAACTCGTTCATTCTTTTTGTGAACTCACTAACACTCTCTCCGCCAAGAGCAGCTATCCACTGCTCAAAATTCTCATACTCTATATTTTTCTCTTTGCATATCTCATCATAAGTCTTTCCCTCATCCTCTCCCCAGGACTTTTCTCTGAGTTTATCAGTAAAGACTATGTTTTGTAAGTTTGTAAAATATTTTAAGGATTCTTTTGCGCGTTTCAGATCAGAACAAAAAACAGCGTCGTAAGTTTCATTTTTAAGTTTTTCTGCCAACTCTTTAGCTTGAGCATAACCTTTTTGTGAGAGACCTATGTCGTTGTGACCGTTGTAGCATCCAAGGTAATCCTCTTCAACTTCGCAGTGACGTACTAGTGTTACTCTCATGAGAGACCAAATAAGACTACATTTAGCAGTACTAGTTCAGTGACCTCTATATTAAAGCCGTACATGTCACCGCTTAGTCCGGCGTATCTTTTTATGAAAAACCTGTTTATAAGAAGTAGAGTTACAATAGAGACAAGCACTAACACCCAAGAGAGATACAAAGACAGAGCTAGTACAAAAACAGATGAAAGGATCAACTCCTCTTTATTAAACTCATCTTTTGCCAGTTTCGCCATACCGCCGCCGACATAAGGATAAAAATATATTGATAATACGGCGTTAAAACGTGAGAGCATCATAATGATAGGCAGCAGATAAAAGTCTTCTAAGTGTGCCAAAGATGAAGCTTTTAAAATTAAAAATGAAGCAGTTAATATCATCCCCATCGCACCTACATGCGGGTCACTCATAACTCTTAAGCCGTCTTCTTTTTTAACATAAAGCCCATCAACCGTATCTGCAAAGCCGTCTACATGTAGTGCACCGCTTATGATGATAGACAGAGCAAAGATGATAATACCAAGATGTGTCGGCTCTACATGTGAATTTAGCAGGGAATATATACAAATAAGGATCAAGCCTAAAAGCAGACCCACAAATGGAAAAAACATAACGGCGTAACCGTTTATACCTTTAAAAAAGTCATGCACCTTAAAAAAAGGCAGGGTTGTGAGCATTGAGATAGAGAGGGCAAAACCTTTTAGTATCTTTTTCATTTTATCTTTGTACTTATTCCAGCGACCGTATGGTAGACCGCGTCACATCTAGCGGCTATCTTTTGAGCTATTATCCCGCTTAGTTCGACAAACTCACGAGCTAGGGCATTGTCTGGGATTATTCCGCTTCCAACATCGTTTAAGACAAATACTATAGATTTATCTGATTCAAGTAGGGTATCTATCTCGTCAAATATATCTTCGTAAGAGTGTTTGTGATAAAGCATATTGTTCAGCCAGATACTTACACACTCTATCAAGACAATATCATCACATGTATCAATGTTTTTACTCAGTCTCAGAGATTCCTCTATGGTTATAAAGTTATCGCTTCTTTGTTTTTTATGAAGCTCTATCTTTTTAGCCATCTCCTCATCTATAAACTCGGTTGTAGCTAAATAGTAAGGTTTATTGCCGGCATGTGAGATGGTAAAAGCTTCTGCATTTTTACTTTTACCGCTTTTGACTCCGCCGATAAATAAAGCTTTCATACCCTACATCATCCCAAACATAATAAGTTCAACCGCATCTACGATAGACTTGTTAGTCTCACCATTAGCGTTTGCAAAGCCAAGAGCTGCTCCGGCACCGACACCCTCTTTAGCTTCACCCTCGTCATATTTTTTAAGTACAGGTATCTGCGCGTCTGTAAAAGATAACTCCGTATAGACTGCATGTGGAGTGTAACTTAAAAGCCCTAGCAGTTTTTTGATATCTGAGTTTTTATCATTTGCCACCCAGGCCGTAGTAGCTAAAGTAAGATTTTTTGAGTTTATCCTCATCAAGACATCTTCACGAAGTTTATCTGCTATAAGTAGACATGCAGCCATCTGTGTTCCGCCGCCTAAGACTACATGGAAGCGTTTTGTAGCTTCAAGTAAAAAACCTGCACAGAAGATAAGCATATTATCACTGACCACTCCCAGTTTTTCAAAGTTCGACATCCCATCATTTACAAGACCAAGAGCTTCTTTGATGGTCTTCTCTCTTATATCGTTTGGTACATCTTTAAAGCTTGATGAGAAACAACCCTCTGCCTCATATCCAAGAGCTAAAACAGATGCAGCTGCCGTTGTCGTACCGCTTGGCGTGCTCTCGGCAAGGATTAGGTAGTTTCCTTTTAGCTCATAGCTTTTTCCAAACTCCATACCCTTGGTAAAGACCTCTTTGGCATCTATATTTGCACCTTTGTTAATAGCCTCGCTAGCTTCTATATTAAAGTCATGTAAGTTTGTGTTTTGAGGCTTAGTAGTAAGTCCAAGATCTAATATTTCAATAGTCTCATAAGCGTTTAGATTATGAACAGCACGAGTTATAAGTGCTGGTGTCGGTACACCACTTGGCGTCTCGGCGATCTCAGGCATAGAGTATAGTTTTTCGTTTACTATAAACTCCGCATCGAGAGTCGGTGTGTATGGGATTTTTCCAGGGATTCCGGCTTGTGTTATGCCCTCTATCTCACATGTTCTTGTAACCGAGCCTGCTAGTAAAAAGTCGGCTTTTCCTTTTGGTAGTGAATCTGTCTCATCTGTAAAAATATTTTTAGTTTGCAAAGGTCCTCCTTTGGATGCTGTAAATCTCTTTAACGAGCATACATTTGAAAATGTATAGCCGGAAAAGAAAAAGATTTTACAGTGCAATCCTCTCATGTATATAGTCCATATCGATGTGTCCATCTATATGCGACGTAAAATTTTCTATGCTTTTTTTCTTAAATTTTTTGAAATTATACCCTTTATAGTTTTTGTTTATTTTATTGAAGATCTTATATCTTATCTTATCGTTATCAAAAAGCCCGTGAATAAATGTCCCATAGTAGTTTTTCTTTTTTTTGCAGATATCTTTTGTTATTCCGTTATGGATCTCATAACCTTTTACTTTTGTATCAAAGATACTGTATTTTGATTTTTTTACTATCTTTTCTTTTTGAAACTCTACAGAACCTTTAAAGATCCCAAGTCCTTTTGTCATCTCTTTTTGACTCTCTATAGCTTCATAGTCAAGTATCTTCTCAAACATCATCTCATATCCGCCGCATATTCCGATAACTGTCTTTTTAGTGTTTTTGATATATTTTGCAAAACCCTTTTTTCTAAGGTATATCAGATCATCTACAACCCTTTTGCTTCCCGGGACTATGATGGCATCACATGAAGAGAGCTCACTGAGGTTTTGGATGAATGAAAGCTCTATCTCCTCATCTGCAACAAGCGGCTCGAAGTCTGTAAAGTTAGAGATGTGGGGAAGTTTTATGACTCCCACTTTTAACCTTGCTTTTTTTGTATTTTGCTCATAGCCCATAATAGACTGGCTGTCTTCAAAACCAAGATTAAAACTTTTGTAAGGGACTACGCCAAGTACTTTTAATCCAAAATCATTCTCGATTATTTTTATACCCTCATCAAAAAGCGAGGAGTCTCCGCGAAACTTATTTACTATGACACCTATTACGTTTTTACGAAGATTCTCAGGCAGAAGATTGTACACGCCGTAGATGGATGCAAATACACCGCCACGCTCTATATCTGCTACTAAGATGATCTTTGTGTTAAACTCCTCTGCTATGAAGATGTTTGATAGGTCTTTCTCCATCAGGTTCAGCTCAACAGGACTCCCGGCACCCTCGGCTACTACACACTCATACTCTTTTGCAAGATTTTCAAATGCTTTTTTTGCAACGGGTTTTAGAGTTCCTATGTCACGGTAGTAAGAGAGTACGTCTTTGTCTCCCACGCTTTTACCCTCTATGATGAGGTGTGCCGAGTTTTTTGAGCCTGATTTTAGAAGTATGGGGTTGATGTCTGGTGTTGTCTTCATCCCTATCGCTTCTGCGGCAAAATACTGAGGGATCGCTACTTCACCGCCCATGTCTGTAACTTGAGAGTTGTTTGAGACGTTTTGAGCTTTAAAGGGTGCTACTTTTACACCGCGTTTATGAAGCAGGTAGGTTATGGCAAAACTTAGTGTTGATTTTCCCGCATCCGAGCTTGTTCCGAATATGCTTAGGTGATTAATATCTCTTTCCTTCACACTCGATAAAATCTTTTTTACTTAAGTCCTCTACAAGGGATTTAAAGTTTTTAAGAGTAAATAGTCTCAAGTCATCACCTTTTAATGATTTGAGCTCGTTTGAGAAACCGCTCTTTGAGATGATAACATTGATGTCAGATTTCAGATGGGCTTTTTCGCATTTTTCTTTTATTTTTGTGAGTTCTGTTTTTTTTGCTTTGGAGTTAGAGTTTTTACAGATACCGGTAATGATCTTGCCTGATTTTGTCGATGCTAAAATATCTAGCTCTGTTTCTCTGTCCCAGTAGCTTCCTATCTCTTCTATGGTATCTTCTTTAAAACTATTTTTTACTACTTCCATTGCCAGTTTTAAAAAGATAAGTTCAGAGAACTCTTGTTGGCGGTTGGCAAATCTCTCTTTAGACTCTTTGTAGTCACCCTCTTTAATACTTTTATAAAAAGGAGATACAAAGGAGAACCAAAAACGCATAAAAGGTGTTGTAAAGTTTAGTTTTTCATCTATATGTTCCCCTTCATCTGAGGGAGCTCCTAAAGAGTACTCATCTTCTAAAAGTCCTCTCTCAAAAAGATCCTCCAAAGCATACTCACCGTCCGCTCTTGAAATGCGAGCTTTTTTTAAAGCTGAGTGCAGCCTAGAATCACCCATAGCGATACCGCTTAGGAGTGCATGAGCGTGTTTATTGCTTTGAGTGATTTTTGTAATATCGCTATGGATATATTTGTAATTGTTTAGGATTTTTTTCTCTATAAGCTCATCCAAAGGCACGTTCATGTCAACATCCCAGCTCGTTCCGCCAAATACTGAAAAGTATTTTATAGCCTGCTCTATATCTTGAGGTTTGTTTTGAAAGTAAAAAGAGCGGAACTGTTCTAGGAGTGTTGCTTGTTTTGCCATGATGCGAGCCTTTAGATTGTTTTTGAAATTATACAGCAATAATATGTTTATGATATTTACTGACTGATAATATCCATTAGTAATCTAAACTTCACCCTTAAAATTAATCTATCTTATATTTTATTTTAAGAGTTTCAATTTCTTCTAAAATTTCATTTACACTTTGTGTAAGCTCGCTACCCATTTTTTTAATCTCATTTGGAAACTCATCTTGCATAAGTGTCATTAATGCATACCAAATAGGTTTATATCTGTCTTTTAGTTGGTATTTTTCCATCTCAAAAAATTCTTTTGCTTTATACAGTTGTCCTTTTGAAATGAGTAAATTTAAATATATTGTCATATCTTTTTCAGCTTCTAAAGCTTCTTTATATTCTAGCCATTCAATGAACCTGTCATAACTCTGTATAAATTCTTCTGACCATAAAAGAACTGTAGCTAAAGTGTGAGTATTATTAAAAGAAAGTTGCTTTTGATAACTTTCTCTTGCATAATTAACTGCTTTTTCTATATTTTTTGCTATTTCAAAATAGAACCAAGATAGATTATTTAAAGCATCATTGTTTTCATAATTCAGTGCTTTTAAGAAGTATTCTTCAGCTTTTTTATAGTTTTTTTGTTCTAGATATAAATTAGTAATATTATTAAGAGCATCAATATTTCCATTATCAAGTGCTTTTAAGAAGTACTCTTCAGCTTTTTTATAGTTTTTTTGTTCTAAATATAAAGTAGCAATATTGTTAAGTGCATCAAGGTCTCCATTATCCAGTGCTTTTAAGAAGTATTCTTCAGCTTTTTTATAGTTTTTTTGTTCTATGTAAAAAATAGCAAAATTATTTAAAGCTCCTTCTATATTTTTTTCAATTGCTTTTAAAAAGTATTTTTTAGCTTTCTCATATTGATGGTTCTCTTTATAAAAAATACAAATGTTTTTTATAGCATCAATATTTTGATTTTCAATAGCTTTAAGATAGTACTTTTCAGCTAGCTCTTTATTTCCGAAATGTATATCATTTAAAAATGCAAAATTGTTTAATGCTTCATTACTTCCATGTTCAATAGCTTCTATATAGTACTTTTCAGCTTCACTATATCTTTTTTGTTTTTCATAAAAAACAGCAATATTATTTAAAGCAGTATAGTCTCCATTCTCAATAGCTTTTAAATAGTATTCTTCAGATTTTGTTAAATTATTTGTTTCTTCATATAAAATAGCTAAATTATTTAAAGTAAGACTATCTCCATATTTTATAGCTTTTAAATAATATTCTTCTGCTTTTTTGTAATCTTTTTCTTTATCATATAAATATCCTAGTAGGGATAATATATTTTTACTATTTTTTTTCGACTTTATGAGTAATTGTATAGCTTTATCTTTCTCTTCTTTCTCATAAAGTACAAGTGCTTGTTGTAAAATTTCAGCATCTGATTTGCTAAGTTCATTTTTTAGATTAGAATTTATACCATCAAAATAATTAGATACTTTTTGTTTCATATCATGTTCGATACCAATATCTAGACCTGAATAACTTAAAGCTTCACACATGTTATATACATATGCTTCATTCATTTTTTTATTACTAATATTTTCAATAAATTTTTTTGCTCTTTCTTCTAACTCATCTTTGCTATACCATGCAGTTAAAAACTTGACTAGCCATTCAACTTTATTTCTATCTTTTTTTCTACCAAATCTCATCAAATACCAGATATTAAAAAATCTTTCACGAATTTTATAGATTTTATTTTTTCCTGCTGATTCGTACTCGATTATTTGATATTTTTCCAACTGTTTTAGTTGGGAAGATACATTTTTACTATCAAGTCTTGTTTTTTTAGCTAACTCTTTTGTTGTAATTCCATCCCAATTCATTGCTATATTGTGTACAATATCCTGTAAAGTGGGAGGTAGAGTGTCCATCCTCTCTTTATAAAGTGGTGTCACATCATTTAGTAGTTTTAGTAGGTCTTCAAAGGTACTGCTCTGATCATCTATAAAAATATCATAAAGCATAACTAAGGTTCTAGGAACACCACCAGTAAGTTGTCTTATAGTTTCTATTCTCTGAGGGCTATTTTTTATAATGTTTTCTATTTTTTCCTTATCTTTGTCTTTAGCAATGTTTTTTAAAAACTTTATACTATCATCATAGTTTAAACCTTTTAATTTAATTATTTTGAAAAACTCATAAAATGGTTTAGCATAGTCATGATGTTGTTCTATCATCTTAGTAGAACCACCAATGATTTTAAATGATGAAGATGTAAGAAGTATCTCTCTTAATTGACGTTGTTCTTTTTCTTTTAGCTTTCCTAGAAACTCATCTATATTATCTATGAGTAAAACCAGTTTTTTATTTTCAGACTTTATTTTAGACTCAAGATAGGAAAAACATTCCAGTTCATAGTCCTCATCATCTAAATGCTCTTCCATTATTTCTAAAATATTTTCAAATTCGTCATGATAAAGATTTTGTAAGTACTCAGCCACTACTTCCCATAATCTACAAAGTGTCCTTATTTGGTACTGTTCCTCTGCAAATTTAATGGGTAATAAAAATTTAGACAACTTTTTATCATTTTGAATTTCAAGTTGTATTTTTCTAAGTAATGAAGTTTTACCCTGTCCTCTTTGACCTATTAATATATAGTGTTGAGTTTGTTCATTATAATCAGATGTTTTTATATCTTCAAATATTTCATTAAATATTTCATTTCTAACAACAAACTTTTCTAAAAAAGTTTTTTCATCTAGTTCATCAGGAATATATTTGTATCTTGAATAATTAATTTGCGACATTTTTGTACCACCACATTCTTAAAATAGGAGAGTTAAACTTATACTCTTTTGGATTTTCATGATTGTTTATATAACCATCATACATCAAAGAATGGAGTACCTCTTTTACATCATCTAGTTTGTATTTATCTGCAATATTAAATATTTCACTCGAGGTTAATGTAGTGTTTTCACTAATAATATTTAGAACATCTTTTGCAAACTGGTATTCATTGTCTGCCAGACTTTTAAGTCTCTTATGCCAATGTTCGAAATGATTCCTATTGTCAAGAATAGCTTCAAATGCATTGTCAATATCTTCTGTTTTTACTCTAGTATCTAGTTTTCTAAGCTCATCCATTATAAGTTGAATATAGAAAGGAATCATCCATTCTATTTTACTTAGTAGATATACCATTTCATCTTCCTCTATATCTATGGAGTTGTCAGATGATAGTTTTTTCACAAACTCTAATGCATCGTCAGTTAGGAGAGGCATGACTTTAATCGGCTCTAAATCATTTATTGTGCTAATACTGTCTATCTTAGAAGCTACACTTTCGAGTCCAATTGAGCCTGCATATATAAAGTTCACTTTTTCTAAAACATCTTTGTCTAGTCTTAGTTCTCTATGTGTTTTTAAAAGTGATTGTGCATTTTTTACACTTTCATACTTTATTATATTTTCTATTGTTTGAGCAAACTCATCCATCATAATTATTAGTTTTTTATCTGTATCTAACTCTTTAATTATTTTTTTAAAGGCTTGTGCATAGTCCATCTCACTTCCATCACCAAACTTTATACCATCAATAGTAATTTCATCAATTTTTATAGTTTTTAGTTTATTAACAAAGTTTTTTGCTTTATTTTGTATAGTATTAATAAACTCCTCTTCCATAAGTCTATTAAAAAGTTTTTTCCAAAACTCATTTTCTTTATCTGCAGATTCAGTATCTATGTATAAGACTATATAGTCATCTTTATGATTATCAAAAATATTATACATTATCGAAGTTTTCCCAACTCTTCTTGGAGCAACTAGCAAAATATGACTTCCGTTATTTATTTTATACCATATATCTTTTAGTTCCCTTTGTCTGTCCCAAAAGTTTTCTTTTCTAGCAACTTGTCCAGTAATAATTCTCATCATAAACTCCTTTTAACAAAAAATATTTTGTCATTATAATAGACAAAAAATATTTTGTCAATAGTTCTGACAAATTTTATTTTGTTATAATATACATGTTTAGTTATTTATCCAAATCACACTCACACATTATCTCGCTCCAGTTAAAACTAAAGTTCTCATCTATATACTTCTCTACATGTGGCACGTCACAGCCAGAGCAGTTTTGGTGAATGGCATCACCGTAAGTGCTAAGTTCACCTTTTTTAGAGTTTATATCACAGCAGCTGAACTGTGTTTTGTCATCTACTTTTTCAAGTCCCTTATCGTTAAAGCGGAAGTTTGGACACGCACACAGGTAACAGTTTAGTTTTTCTATGTCGTGACATTTTTTATTTTCAGCATAAAGCGGACAAAAGTCTTTCTCCATCTTCACCATGTTTTCAAAATCAAAATACTCTATTATTTGATCTTTTCCATACCCTAAGTACATCAGTTTGTCGACAATTGTTCTATGCTTTGCAGCATGTTGATTAAACCATGATTTATATCCCATACATCAATTATATCAGTATAAAAACAATTTTAATAACATTAGCAAAAATAAACGTGTTTTTTTAAATTATCAGTTAATTTATGTTAATATAGTGTTATATGGATAGATACGATTTAAAAAGGAGATGGATGAAAACAAACAAAAAAGTATTGGTTGTTGTTGGATTATTACTTGGGTTTTTATCTTTGGCAACTGTTGTAAATGTTGCATATAATTTTATGAAGTTTGGTCAAAAGTCGGCACAACAAAAAGCTCATTCTATAGCTGAGTCCGTACGTGACAGCCTTACTTCTCACATGGTAAACGGTACGATGGATAACCGTTTTATGTTCTTAGACAATATGATGCGCCATCAAGATGTGGAGAACTTAAGAGTCCTGCGCTCTAAAAATGTCATAGATCAGTTCGGACAAGGCAGTGTCGATACTTATGAGTATGACGACATAGAAAAAAGAGTAATATCTTCTGCAAAGAGTTTAACAAGTCTATATACTAAAGAAGATGAAGTGTACATGCGAGTGACAATTCCCTACATTGCTACAAAGTACTCAAATCCTAACTGTCTGTCGTGTCATGTAAATGTAAATGAGGGGGATGTACTTGGTGTTATCAGTATGGATCTTGATATCACTGATGTCAAGTATGAGAGCATAGATGTTATTTTACGCATTATGTTAATAACGGTCATATTTTTATTTATCGCTTTATTTGTCGGGAACCGTTATATTGAACCGTATTTACAACTTTTTGATGATCTTGAAGAGGGTATCTCAAAAGCTTATAGGGGAGATTTTTCTCATCATGTTAAGACGAACCTTGAAAACGAAGCAGGTGAAGTGGCAGATCGTTTAAATGAGCTTTCTGAAATATTTAGATTTAAAAAGACAATAGAGTTAGATCCTGATAAAGAGTCTATATACAAGCGTTTAGCTTATGTTTTAGAGAACTCGTTTGGTATCAAGAACTTTGTATTTATGGAAGTAGACAACAAGCAAAAAGAGCGCAAAGTTATCTATGAGACCGAACATAATTGGTCAGAAGGTGTTTATGGACTCTCGGCTATGAGTTGTAGGGCTTTTAGAACAGGGACTAAAGTATTGTCGAGTGATTTTGACAACATTTGTGATGTTTGTTGTCAAGAAAATTGTAACTTTATATGTCTGCCATTTGATATAAATGATACTTACGAGTTGGTAGTGCATATACAAACAAATACACAAGAGGAGTTGCGAAGAGTTCAAGACCATGTGCCTATTATTACGAACTATTTTGAACTTGCACGTCCTGTTCTAGAGAGTAAACTGCTTATGCAAATACTTACTGACTCAACGCTTATAGACCCAATGACAGGGCTTTATAACCGTCGTTTTTTAGACAACTTTATAGAGGGTGATCTAAAAGACCATGACAGACAGTTCGCAGTTTTAATGATAGATGTCGACTTTTTTAAACAAGTTAACGACAGCTATGGTCACGATGTAGGTGACAAGGTCTTAAAAACTCTTTCTGATGTTTTAAAACATGAGACAAAAGGGACTGATCTGGCTATACGTTATGGTGGAGAAGAGTTCATGATCTTGCTTTTTGATGTTGATGAGCATAATGCACAGGTAATAGCCAACAAAATTCGCCAAGCTTTTGCTCGCAAAACATTTAATGCAAACGATAAGACATTCACTAAGACATTGAGTGTCGGAGTAGCACTTTACCCGGACTATATAGATACGCCATGGCATGCAATAAAATTCGCAGACGTGGCTCTATATGAAGCAAAAAACAGAGGAAGAAACAAGGTCATACTTTTTGATCAAGAGATGTATAAAGAGGAAGATTTTTAGATCAAGGTGTTATTTTAAGGCAGTTTTCTACATCTGTCTTTGTAATTTCTTCTCTTCCAACCCCAAAGTGTGCCTTGTGTTTTAGTTTGCCGAAGTAGTAAGTATCACCGCCTAGTTTTACTCCTAAAACAAGTGCCATAGCGGTTATTGGGTGCCCTGCATTTGGACTCTCATGTTTTTGACCGTCTTCATAAAAGCCAAGAAGTCCGTATTTTTCTCTTGCTTCTTTTGAGAAAAGCATTATCAAAACGGCAGTTATCCTTGAGGGTATATAGTTCACGATGTCATCTAAGATAGCCGTGGCTTTTCCAAAGTTCTCATACCTCTCATTTTTGTACCCCACCATAGAATCCATAGTGTTTATAACTTTGTATATAACTATTCCCAAAATCCCAAAAAAAAGAAGGTAAAAAAGCGGAGCGACCACGCCGTCGCTGAGGTTTTCGGCATAGGTCTCTATAGAGGCTTTATATATATCGCTTTCACTCAAATGTTCTGTATCGCGAGAGACAAGCATAGAGATAGCCTCTTTTTTATCCTCTGCATGTAGTACATTTTTTACACTCTCTATAAGCATATTGTGAGCTACAAATATCGAAGCTATAACAGATGTTATAAGGATATTTAAAAAGCTTGGTAAATATGACAGGTATGATTCTATGGCAAGAGTGATGAGACCTATAAAGACAAGCATGAACAGAACTAGATATACACCACGTTTTACAGAGTCTTTGTAAAACTTCTCTTCAAAGAACTCTATCATCTCTCCAAAAAATATAACGGGGTGTTTCATGAACTTGAACTCACCGAACATTCTGTCTATCAGATATGCAAATATAACGATTATGATGTTACTCACAAAACTTCCTTAGCGATCTTTTTAATTTGTTGTGAGAGTTTTTATCTTTGACTGCAAAGCGTAGATATTTATTGCTTAAGTAATCAAAGCTCCCACATGTACGAACTAGTATCTTGTCATCTAGTAGATGTTTGAAAATAGCTTTTGACTTTTTAGATCTTGTGAGAAAAAAGTTAGAATCACTTTTATATACCTTGGAAAACATTCCCGAGCATTTAAGCAGTCTCTTTAGTTCAACTTTCTGTTCTCTATGGATCTTTTGCGATTTTTTTATGAATTTTTTATCATTTAGTCTTTGTGTTAAAAACTCTACATCAAAAGACGACAAGTTCCAGATGGGTTGTTTGAGCTGTTTTATGTTTTGCTTATTTGAAAAAACAGCACCTATTCTAACTCCCGCACATGAGTAGAACTTTGAAAAAGACTGGATTATGTAGAGCTTTTCATAAGTTTCTATCTTGCCTCTAAACGATTTTAAACTCTCAAACTCTAAAAATGATTCATCTAAGATAACTGTGCAGTTTTGTTCTCTCCACGTCTTAAACAGCTTTTTTAAGTTGTAGTATTTTCCATCGGGTGTAGATGGGTTTACAAATATTACTGTTGAGTTATAAGATGGTATATGGTCCATGTCATTAAAGCGATCTATCTTTACGACAATAGAGTCTTTTGAGATGGACTTTTCATACTCACCGTAAAGTGGAGCGTATAGATATACTTTGTTAGGGTTTATGCTCTTTAGTAAGTTAAATATCGCAGAAGTAGCTCCGTTATATAGGGCTATTTGCTTTTTTTTCACACCAAAATTATTTGATATGCTCTGTTTTAGGTCTTTATATGAAGTATCTGCATATTTTACTATCATCTCATTTGTTATCTTTATCTTACTCTTGGGCTGATAAAGGTTTATGTTTGATGAAAAGTCTATTATACTTTTAGGTTTGCATCCTAACTTAGAAGCGTATTTATATATATTTGCACCGTGTTTCATAAGAGCTCTCTTGCTTTTTTAATGTCTTTGTTTCTGTATATTCTGAGCAGTGTGTAAAACTTGGAAGCTAGATCCATCTCATATATCAGTTCAGATCTGTTTAGTTTTTTGGGAGCTCTTTGGTTGTAGGTATTTAAAAAGAGGTTTATATAGTAGTTGTCTGTAGTCCTCACATTGAAACCTACAAGTGCTACGGCACAGTCAAATAAGAAACTGCCATGTCCAGAATCTATAAAATCAAATATACCTATTGTATGGGAATCAAAAACCGTATTGTCTTTAAAAATATCTCCGTGGATGAGTCCTTCACTTGGCATGTGAAAGTTCTTTATGTGTTGAAATTTTTTGTAGTAGTGGAAATAGTTTGACTTTGTGTAGTCTAAACTCTCTTGTACTTTGCAGTTTTGTAAAAACGGGGTTGGAAAACCTCTTTTATATGTAGTCGCGTGTAGTTTACTTAAAAACCTTGCAAGTGCTTGTATATGTGCAGTATGTGTATTTTTTGGAATGTCTCCTGATAATTTTTCATAGATATACCAGCCGTCTTTTTCTTCCAAAAATGCAGGTACGTTCAGTCCTGATGAATTTAAATATTGAAGAAGTTTTTTATCTGTTTCTATCTTATCTTTTATATCTCTTTCGTATTTTTTTATGATGTATTCTTTATGCTTGGTCTTTGCAATATAAGTGGTGTCTATAACCCCGTAGGTGGTCGCTTCTATGGAGATAAAATCGTAGTTTTTAAAGATAGAGTTTAATTGTTCTAGAGTCAGCTTTGTTATTACACCCATCACTTATCACTTTTTTTTATTTTAAACCACTAAGTATAATTATACTTTTTTCCTTCTAATAAGCAAGTATATAAAAAACGGTCCACCTAAAAATGCCGTAATAACGCCTATTGGAATATCTGATGCTGTACCGATATTTCTTGATATTAGATCACATAAAACTAAAAATATACCGCTGTAAAAGAACGTTACATGTAGGAGTTTATCTGCACTTTTTTTGTATATGGTCTTTAAGATGTGCGGAACAATAAGCCCTACAAAACCTATGGGTCCAGTGATACTTACAGCTACACCGATACCTATAGATACGGAGATAAGTAGGATGGTATTTATTTTTTTTACCTCTATACCTTTTAAAAAAGCATTGTCATAAGAGGTAAGCAGAAGTTTTATCTCACGTTGGTAATTTATCGATAAAACAAGTAAAAGTATAGATGTCAAAACTATCGGTATTGTGTGTTTTAATCCAACTACGTCAAGACTACCCATGGTAAAGCGTACTATCTCATAACTTTGAGTCTCATCACTAAGATAAAACAAAATCATCAAAGCAGCAGAGTAAAAGAACGAAAGTGCAATACCAACGAGAAGTAGTGATGAGGTCTCATATGCTTTTAGTCTTGATGTGATACTAAAGAGTATAACTACGGTTAAAATTGCCCCGAAAAATCCAAACATAGCTGTCATAGATATAAATCCAAACACTATGGCAAAGGCTGTTCCTAGGGTCGCACCGCTTGCAACACCTAGTGTAAAGGGTGTGCTCATCGGGTTTCTAAAGAGCGATTGAAACAAAAGACCGCTAAGACCCAAAATGGCACCTGTAAAAAAAGCAACTATCACACGAGGAAGGCGAAGATCCCAAAATAGCTTATGATCCATGGCACTTATGTTGTTTATGTTTGAGAGACTTATCTCTATCTGTCCATAAAATGGAGCGACGGCCATGATTAAAAGTGAGATGATTATAAATATATACTTCATAGGTTCACCATAAAATAATCATCTACATGTTTAATACTTGAGCCAAATATCTTATAAAGGTTTGCCTCTTCAAAGAACTTTTCACTTTTGTCAAAAAACTCTATCTTGCCATTTTGAAGATATAGTATTTTATAACCGAGTTTGTATGCAAGGTTCAGATCATGTGTGATTATTATTCTGTTTTGCAGTTTGTCGCTTTTTAAAATATTGTAAACATTTAGTGTCTTTTGCGGGTCAAGGTTGGATGTCGGTTCATCAAAAATAGTCAGTTTCGCGTTGTGAAGAAGGGATGAAGCTAACATACTCAGTTGCTGTTCACCGCTGCTTAGTTTTATGCAGTGTTTTTCTTTTAATTCATCAAGCCCAAGTAAAGATATTGCATCTTGTATGCTTAATTCTGAGTATAGTTTGCTAAGCTCAAGGTACTCATAAAGTGAGATATACTCATCAAAAATCTCCAGTTTAGGAGGGATGTAGTTTATGAACTGGGCTCTTTGTTTTGCACTTAGCTCACTTAAATTTTGTGAGAAAAGCTCAACAGAATCTGAGTACGTTATCCCACATAAGACTTTAGCAAGAGTTGATTTTCCGGCACCGTTTGAGCCAAGAATGATGAGGTTCTCATCCTCTTTTATGTGAAAATCAATATTTGACAATATGGAGTTGCTAAAGTTTGATATCTTCAACATCTTAGTACTCGTCCTCTTTTGATCTTAGCTCTTTAAGCCCTTGTAAAATAATAGGGGCAGGGTGTAGGAAATTATCTCCGTTTAGGTAGATGATGGGTAGTTTTTTGTCAGTCTCTAATATGCTACATGTAGAGGCTTTTGTGTACGGAACAAAACCAAATATAAAATCAGGTCTAAACTCTTTTATGAACTCATCCAACTCGTTTTTATCTTTTGTTATTTTAAAGACTTTTACCTTGTTGCTTTTGTCTACTACGTCAAATCCAGCCTCGCTGAACAGGTCTCCAAGATATGTATTTGTCCCGTATGAATAAGGGTCTTTTGAACATGCAGACATTAGAATGACCCTTTTGTTCTTATGTTTGATACTATGAGCTAACTCTCTCCACTCATCAGAAAAGTTTTTTACCTTTGTTTGAAAATCTTTTACTTTTAAAACATTTCCGATTGTATAGAGATTGTTCTCTACCTGCTCCATAGATTGAAAGCCGTGAAGCATGAATGCTTTTGCACCATTTGGTGTAATATCTGCCATTACAGCTCTTTTTGTCCAATCAGAGGTAAAAATAAAATCGGGGTTTAGTTTTGCTATTTTCTCTTTGTTTGGCACAAAAACTTTACCCGTTCTTGGCAGGTCTTTTTTAACTGCTTTATCGTAGATGCTTGCTCCGACTATACACTCTTGCAAACCAAAAAAGTCTATCGCATGTGTTATGTAGGGGCTTTGAGAGATAACTCTTTTGTTTTTACATTTGTCTGTCGTGTCAGCCTGCAGTGTTAAAGCTGTTAGAAGTATCAGGCTAGTTATTGTTCTTATAATCATTCAAGATCTCCCTAAAATCTTTTAAGAACAGTGCAAGTCTGTCACTGGGTATCCCAGCGTATAGTTTATTTATAATATAAACAGATTTTGTTTTTGCAGCAGATATCGGAAGCTCTAACCAAGGGTTAACCAGTTCATCCCTTGTAAGACCTTTTTCCTCCATTGAGTGGGCTAAAAGTATAACTATGTCAGGATTACATGCGATGATGTTTTCCATATTTAACATCGGCTGACCTTTCCTTTTACTCTGAAGTGCATTTGTATTTCCGCTTGCATTTATGATGTCGTCAAAGTAAAGGTTTTGCCCAGCTACGAAGATACGTGAGACCAAAGATGTGTTATGACCCATAACAATTAAAACTCTTTTATTTTTTGTAATATCTTTTAATTTTTTTAGCTCTTCGTCAATATTTTGAACAATATTTTTAGCTTCTGTTTCTTTTGAGAGTAGCTGACCTATCTCTAAAATAGTTTCTTTGATGCTCGTTAGTCTATCTATCTTTACAAGCTTTGTTTTAATACCGAGTTGCTTTAGTCTTTCATTTAGTTTGTAGTTGTTTTTTTGCATGAGCACTAAAGTGGGTTCTAGTGCTAAGATCTTTTCAAGTGATGGCGAAAAGTACCCACCGACTTTTGTAACTTTTAAAGATTCTTTTGGATATTTGCAGTGCTCTGTGTTTCCAACTACGCTACCACCTTTGCCAAGGGCAAAGACGATCTCGTTTAAAGAGGGCGATAGTGTAACTATCCTATCGGTTGCATATACATGTACAACAGCAAAAAAAACAAATAAGAGTTTAAACATTAATATTTAGCCTTAAGTCCTAGATACCCACTGCGCTGTGCCGTAGCATAACCTTCGATCACTTGATAGTATTCATCTGTTATATTATCTACTTTTAGATAAAACTCTAAGTTTTTGTTTAGTTTGTAGTTAGCGCTAAAGTTCGCAAGTAGATATTTACCTGTTTGTGTACCGCTCTCATCTGCAGCTTGATATCTCTCACCTATATACTTACCATATAGACCAAGGTGTAAGTCTTCAAGTACATAATAATCCAGACTCATATTTAGAGAATGAAGTGGACGTTGTTTTAGTCTTTTATCATCCTTATCTGTTGCATCTAAATATGTATAGTTCGAACTAAATAGTAATTTAGAACTAATGTTTTGAGCATATTTTAATTCAATACCTCTAAATGTGCTCTCACCATCTAAGTTTTTATAAATAGCTGGATTCCCTCCCCAACCGTCTGGGTCGTACCACTCAATTAGATCTTCTATTTTTTGGTGAAAGTAAGTTAGTTCTAGCCCTTTATACCCAAAAGTAATATCAAAACTCATAGCATTTTCAGGGTTCAAGTCTTCATTTATCGCACCCCAAGGGTTAAGTTCTTGTACTATGTTAGGAACATTGTATGCAGTCCCCATATTTGAGCTTAGATATAGTTTTTTATCAAAATTATATTTTAAACCTAGTTTTCCCGTTGCTTTATTGTCGAAGTTATCATACTTATCGTATCTTATACTTTGAGTAAATGTAAGAGAATCAAACGTATTTGAGTTTGTCAGGTAAGCATAGTTGTCTTTGTTCTCTTTTTCATCTTTAGAATTGTCAGCTTGAACATAATCAACATCATCACTACTTGCACCAAGCCCTAAAAGCATAAAACTATTTGCTGTATATTTATAGTTGTCCTTTAGCTCTATGTTTTGGATCTCACCGTTAAAGTTTTTAACTCCACTAAGCGTTCCGATCTCGTCTCTTTCAAATTTTGAGTTTTCATACTTTAGTGCGACTTTATGATTATCGATTTTTTGTAAGTAAGCAACAGAGTATAAAAGGTTGTTCACGTCACTTTTCATCGTGTTATCATTAGGTAGTGGATCGTATGTGACAGAATCAAAACTGTCGTAATCTTTCAGTGCATCTATGTTTGTAATATCTACTTTTACATTTGCATCATCTGTTATTTTGTAGTTTGCTTTAAAGTTGATGGTCGTGTTTTTATACGGGTCATCTTCATACTGCTCAACATCATCACCATATGGAGCTTGTACGCTAAAAGAATCGCTCGTAACTCTGTTCGCACTAAGTTTTAGCTCCAGATCATCGTTTTTATATGAAACACCTGCACCGTATTTTTTAGTGTTGAAGCTTCCGTATTCAAGATTTGCTTTTGCATGTATACCTTTTGTGGCAGATTTTGTGATGATGTTTATAACACCGGCACTTGCATCAGCACCCCAGATACCTGACTGTGCGCCTTTGATTATCTCTATTCTTTGAATATCGCCAACCATTAGGTGAGAGAGGTTTGCCCCGTCCGTACTTGAAGGGTCTTGAAATCTTATGCCGTCTATTAGAACCAAAGTTCTGTTGTTACCCATACCTCTTAAGTGTACAGATGAGGTACTTCCTAGTCCGCCGTTAGCTGTAAAGTTTATTCCTGCTACTGAATTTAAGGCTTCTATTACACTTGTATAGTTTTTTTCTTCTAGCTCTTCAGAAGTTATTATATCTACGTTTGAAGTTACGTCTTTTATCGATTGTTCGCTTTTTGTAGCTGAAGTCACTACCACCTCTCCTAAGTCTACAACCTCTGCATGAAGTGATGCAAAAAGTGCGGCAGTAGCCACTGATAGTTTTATTGTTTTATTCATTGTTATATATTCCTGTTCGTGCAGATATATTTTCTGCTAATTATTTTTTATAGTTGGTTATTTGTGTGTTTAAAATTTTTTACGAAGCAGGAGGAGAAGTTATCTTTATAGTTAGTGGTTTTCCGCTAAGAGTAGAAACAGAAGTGCTCAGTGCTGCGACTTTTTGCAAAGAAACATAAGCTTGAATGGCAATAAGTGAGAAATAGTTACGACCAAAGCCTCTTACATGCACGAGCAACTCCTTTAAATATTTTGCAATTATAGCAAAAAGAATTGTAGGACTAAAATTAGCTTATCCTCTAGTTAGATAGAATCAGTATGATCATTAACTAAAATATTTTTTATTATTCTGTTTTATAAGTTAAAAGAATGTATAATTACAGTTCTTTACTACTTTATATCTATATACTCATCTATAAAACAAGTAGTAAACATATATATTTCCCCAGCGTTTCCTTTTTAGTGGAGACGTATATACACAAGATGTCACTATATTTGAAGAAGATTCAATATACTGCACATCTCCTACATAAAAAGCGAAAAAATGAAAATAGAGATCATAACAACACCAAATGAAGCACTAAAAGAGACCGGATTTGGCACATTAAAGGCTTGCGAGAGCATATTAAACTCGATCAAAAGCATAGGGCATATAGTTGATATAACTATCTGTAAGACAATGAATGATCTTGAAAAGGTTAAGCAAAGAAAGCCTGATCTAGTTTTATTGGCAGTAAAATACTTAGAAATTGAAGATGGAGAAAATATATATTTATCAAAATATTTTGAAGAAAATCGTATAAATTTCTCTGGTTCATTTAGAGAGTCTATAAAATTTGATTCCGATAAAGTCCTAGCAAAATCTCATCTAAGGTCTAAAGGAGTTAATACTGCAAACTATTTTACGGCAATACCTGGAGAGTATAAACGTGTACATGATCTGCCTATAAGATTTCCTCTGTTTCTAAAACCGATAGATGCAGCTAACGGAAATGGTATAGACGACCTTTCATTTGTTAATAGTTTTGATGAATTTGAAACTAAAGTAGCATCATTATATGAAAGATTTGCTATGCCAATACTAGCTGAGGAGTATTTAGACGGTCAGGAATTCACCACTGCTATTATCAAAACAATAGATGGTGAACTACTTGTTGCAGCTCTTGAGGTGATACCCATTGAATCAAAACATGGACTAAGAACATTGGGAGAAAAAGCAAAACAAGACGATATGGAAAAGCTTAGAAAAATTGAAGATCCTAAACTCAAAGAACGTATAATCAAACTTGCTATAGATGTTTTTATAGACTTAGATATTAGAGACTTTGGACGAATTGATATAAAAACAAATAAAAATGGCATCTGCTTTTTTATGGAAGCTAATCTAGTGCCGGGAATGACTTATGGGTCAAGTTATTTTCCTAAAGCATTTGAGATAGAGCATTCTTTGGATTATGACGGTGTGATCAAACTTATTGTCGATGAGGGTATAAGTAGAGCCTTGCCAGTAATTGAATATGTTGAAATTGATTGTTCAATCGCACAAAAAGTAGAAGTTGTTTAAATAACTTCTACTTTGATGTATAATTCATTTATGAAATTATCACATCTTAAACAAATAAAAGACTATCTTACAAAATTTAAAAAAATATCGGCCATTTATAGAGTAAGCGACACTACAATAAAACTGGCTTTTGATAAAAATGAAGAGATATACTTTAACATGCAACGCTCAAACTCATCTATATTTAGGTGTGAGTCTTATGCAAGAAGCAAAGTATACAATGCACCTTTTGACGTTGTTTTGGCAAAGCGTTTTATACGTGCAAATATCCTACATGTAGAGCTATTAAACAACGATAAAATAATCCGTTTTAAAACAAGTATAGCTTCTGCATATAAAGAAGAACTCACATACTTGCAGTTTGAATTTACCGGAAAATATACGAACGTTATCATCTTAGATGCTGACATGGTGGTCATAGAAGCACTTCGCCACATTGATCTGTACAGCTCATTTCGTGAGGTAAGAGTAGGGCAAAAACTTCTTGACGTTCCGCCGGCTCCCTTTGAAGCAAAAGAATATCCTCTCGATGATGTTGAGAGTTTTTTATATGAGGTGTATGAAAAAGAGCAGACTCAAAAGTTAGCAAGCCTTAAAAAACAAAAAATATCACTGCTTGAAAAAAAGTTAAAAAAACTAAACAAATTGTATAAAAATCTTGAAGATGAGCAAATGCTAAAAGATGAAGTTGAGAGGTTTAACCATTATGGAAACTTGGTTCTCTCAAATCTGCACAATATAAAGCCGTATTCTAAGAGTTTAGAACTTCAAGATTATGACGGCTCGATCATAAATGTAGATCTGGATAAAGAGTTTTCTAGTGCTTCTAAAATAAGTAATCATTTTTTTACAAAGAGTAAAAAAGCAAAACAAAAAGCTGCCAACCTACATATACAAAAAGACTCTCTAGAGTCAAAAATAAAACATACTGAACTCTTTATTCACACTGTTGATGAAGCAAAAGATAGCTCGAAAATAGAGTTGTTGTTTCCTAAACAGTTAAAGAGTAAAAAAGTAAAAGTTGATGACTCTATCGAGACCTTTTATGTAGAGGGATATAAAATTCAATTAGGTAAAAATGAAAGAGGCAATATTACCCTGCTAGCAAATGCAAGAGCGAGGGATATTTGGCTTCACCTAAAAGATACACCATCTACACATGTAATAGTTACAACTGACAAGCAAAATGTGCCTATGAATATCATCGAAGGTGCTGCGAGACTCTGTGTAGATTTTACAACGACTTCAAAAGATCGGTATTTGGTCGATTATACTCCTAGACGCGAGGTCACTATTCAAAGTGGCGCGAATGTTTTGTACAACAAATACAAAACAATAGAGGTAGATACTAGATAGGAGGCGATTAAAATGGCTATTGGACCGATAGGAAATGCAATATTTGTAAACCAACAAATGGCTACGGCATCTAATGTTCAAAATGCACATAATAATCGTGTTGAGTTTCAAAATATGGTAGCTCAAACTCTTGCAAATGAAAAAGAGAAACAGGTTTTGGAAGTCCGTCCTGCTGAGGAAAACCAACAAATAGATCCTGATCGTGAACATGAGCGTCAAGACGCGGATGAAGAGACAAAAAGAAACCCAAAAAGAGAAAAAGAGGAAGAGGAAGAAAAAGAGTCTAGCCCCGAATATCCAATCCATAAGTTAGATATTAAAGTTTAATTAGATACAATCTCATTAAGAAAGACAATAAATTTTGGTGGGGATTTTTCATGGCAATTTTTAGTGATAAAGAGAGAGTAGTAACAGGTTTAGCACTTTTAGCAGCTGTTATTATAATAGGTTTAATAGATAATTTTTTTGTAATGTGGGCTGTTTTTGGTGGTATTTATTTACTGGCATTTAAAGAAGCTCAAAAGCTTTATGCAACTGACGAAAAAGATCTTTTTAATTATGCGATAGCTTTATGGTTTATTACTCTTATCTATCCTTATGGCGATGATTTGTTTGTATTGGCGGGTATCTTTTATGCATCTGCCGTTGCTTACAACACTGAGTTAAAATGGAAAAACTTCCTACCTTTTATATATCCTACTGCTGGAATGCTATTTATATTTACTATGTATCAAGAGTACGGAATTATGAGCCTTGTATGGCTTTTAATAGTTGTAGCCATGACTGATGTCGGAGCTTACGGAGTCGGTAAAAGCATAGGTAAGACAAAATTCTGTGAGACTAGCCCGAACAAGACTTTAGAAGGTGTTGCTGGCGGTATTGCAGTTGCGACTTTAAGTGGTATGTTCGTGGGTCTTGGCGTAGTTGACTTGTTCACTGCCTTTGTTATCTCACTTGCGGTATCTGCTACGTCAATTTTTGGTGATCTGTATGAGAGTTCACTAAAACGTGCTGCTGGTGTAAAAGACAGTGGAGATATTCTTCCTGGACATGGCGGAATATTAGACAGAATCGACGGTTATCTTTTTGGTGCTGTAGTTATGCTTGTTCTTTTAAGAGGATTAGTATAAATTGATTCTGCTTGGTTGTACGGGTTCTATTGGGGTAAATACCCTAGAGATAGCTAAAAAATTCTCTCTACAAGTAGAGGTGTTGGTATGTGGAAAAAATATCAAACTTCTAAATGAACAACTTAAAGAGCATGATCCTAAAGTTGTAGTTGTCGCAGACGCTAAAGATATACCTGCGGTAAATCATTCAAATGTGTATGCAGGTGAAGAAAATATACTAAAAGCTATAGAGGACTCTGAGAGTGACTTGGTCGTAAATGCTCTTGTCGGTTTTATGGGACTTCGTCCAACTCTAAAAGCACTGGAGTGTTCTAAAAAAGTAGCGCTTGCAAATAAAGAAAGTTTAGTCGCATGTGGGGCTTTTATAGACACATCTAAAATTCAGCCTATAGATTCTGAACATTTTGGACTTTGGTATCTTCTGCAAGATAGACCTGTACAGAAGATGATAATCACAGCTTCAGGCGGAGCATTTCGTGACTGGGATATAAAAAGACTAAAAACAGCTAGCTTAGCCGATACGCAAAAACATCCAAACTGGTCAATGGGTCAAAAGATAACCATAGACTCAGCTACTATGGTGAATAAGATGTTTGAACTACTTGAAGCTAGATGGCTTTTTGGTGAAGGCGAATACGATGCTATTATAGAGACAAAGTCTCTTATCCATGCACTCATAGATTTTAAAGACGGCTCAACCACTGCACACTTCGCTCATGCAAATATGCAACTTCCAATATCATATGCAATAAACGCTAAGATGCAAGAGAATATTTTAAAACATGTAGACCTTTTAGAAGTGGGTTCACTAGAGTTTAGAAAAATAAAAAAAGAGCGATACCCAGTTTGGGAAATAAAAGAGGATATGTTAAAAAATCCTAGTCGCGGAGTAGTTATAAACGCTGCGAACGAAGTTGCCATAGAGAAGTTCATTAACAAAGAGATAGGTTTTTTAGATATTCATAAAACAATACTGGATGCATATGAGACTTACACTGAAGTTCCAAAAAGTATTGATGATGTATTTGAGATAGACGCAAAGATCCGTAGAGAGTTGGGCAAATAGATGACACAAGATATAGATAAAGTTACAAGCGGTGGCGATATGCTTACATGGGGTATTATGTTTGGGCTTTTAGTCGTTGTGGCTATAGGTCTTGCGATCTGGGATAAAAAAAGTAGGCAAGAGTAGTTATGATCTTAAGTATTGAGAGTTCATGTGATGATAGTGCTGTAGCTATAACTGAGATAAAAACAAAGAAACTTATCTTTCATAAAAAAATATCTCAAGAGTTAGAACACTCTGTTTATGGCGGAGTCGTTCCTGAACTCGCAGCTCGTTTACATGCAGAAGCGTTGCCAAAAATACTTGCAGAATGTGAGCCATACTTTAAAGACCTAAAAGCAGTAGCCGTTACTTCAACTCCCGGACTTGCCGTTACACTCGTAGAGGGTGTGACTATGGCAAAAGCGGTGTCTATAGCCTTAAACATACCGCTAATCGGCGTAAACCATCTAGTTGGACATATATACTCTTTATTTATAGAGAAAGAGACGAAATTTCCTTGTACTACACTTTTAGTCTCTGGCGGACATACACAAGTTATGCAGGTAAATTCGCTTGAAGATATACAAACCGTAGCTAAAAGTATGGATGATTCTTTTGGTGAGAGTTTTGACAAGGTAGCTAAGATGATGGGTCTTGGTTATCCAGGTGGGCCTCTTATTCAAGAGTTAGCAAAGGATGGGGATAGAAAAAAACATAACTTTACTATACCACTTTCACAATCACCCCTTATCGCATTTAGCTACTCAGGTTTAAAAAATGCAGTCCGTCTAGCGGTTGAAGCTGCAGAAGATAAGAGCGAGTATAAAGATATAGCTGCATCATTCGAGCATATTGCAACCGCACACCTTACACAAAAGCTCAAAAAATACTTTAAAACAAATCCACCTAAAAGATTTGCTATAGTCGGTGGAGCTTCTGCAAACCTTTATCTAAGAGAGCAGATAGAAGTGTTACTAAAACCTCACAAAGCGGAGTTGCTTTTAAGTGAGCTAAAATACTGTTCAGACAATGCAGCTATGATAGGGCGTGTAGCTATAGAGATGTATGAAAAAGGGATGTTTATATCACTTTATGAGATAGATGTATCACCAAGGTCAGCTTTATAAGCTTAAGTTATTCTTAATTATTTTATTAGTTAAAATCAAATAAGACTAAAATTATCCGATTTAATGTAAACTTCTTTCAACCAACATTTAAACATAAACAAAGGAGCCAAATATGGCAACAGTAACGTTCAAGAATGACATCGTTTGTAACCTAGCAGGTAACGAAGTAAACGTAGGTGACACAGCACCTGTAGTAACAGTAGTAAATTGTGATCCAATGCTTCAAGATGAGCAAATCGGTGGTACTGGTAAAGTTCAATTAGTAGTAGGTGTTCCTTCATTAGATACAGGTGTATGTGATGCAGAAACTAGAAGATTTAACTCTGAAGCAGCTTCATTAGAAGGTGTAGAAGTTATTACTGTATCTATGGATCTACCTTTTGCAGCAGCTAGATGGTGTGGTGCAGCTGGTATTGAAAACTTAAAAGTTTGTTCTGACTTTAGAAACAAAGATTTCATCAATAACTATGGTGTGTGTCTAGCTGACGGTCCTTTAGCTGGTATTAGTGCAAGAGTTATTTTTGTTATAGGTAAAGACGGTAAAGTTACTTATAAACAAGTTGTTCCTGAAATAACATCTGAGCCAAACTATGAAGAAGCTTTAGAAGCAGCAAAGAAAGCTGTTTAATCTGAAATCTCTTTAATAGTCTTTTTCTGAAATTATCACCTCACCTTCGGGTGAGACAAAAAGGTTTTTTCTCTCCTGAAAAACCGTTTCTCCTTATAATGTTAGAGCTTTTTAGCTCTAATATATCACTTTAAGTTTTCATCCTTTATTATTAGATATAATGCAATACAAATAATTAATGGAGAATATTATGAAAAAATATTTGTCATCTTTAGCTATAAGTGCTTTTTTAGTTACAGCAGCAAATGCCGGTGCTGTAATCGATGTAGAAGTTGGTGGTGGTTCTTGGAGTACAGATGCTCCAACTGGTACGGTTGATACAACTTTAGGTGTATTTGATCTGCAAGATGAAGCTAAATTAGGTTCTACGTCTGACAATACATATGTATGGGCTGTTATTGATCATCCGGTCCCAATAGTTCCAAATGTAAGAATTGAACAAGTTACACTAAAATCAAGTGGTACTAATAGTTATACAGTTGGTGCGTTTACGGGTAGCGTTGATAGTGAACTAGATTTATCAAATACAGACTTTATTCTTTACTGGGGTGTTCCGTTTGCTACATGGGCTCCATTTATAGATGAGTTAGATATCGGTATTGGTGTTAAGTCATTTTCTGGTGGAATACTTATGGAAGAGACTTTAACAGGTAATAGTCTTATCGATGAGTCATTCTCTGGTGGTATGGTTCCATATGCTTATGGTAAACTACGTATAGAACCACCATTTATGATGGGTATAGGTATTGAGGGTGAGATCAAACACATATCTTACGATGCTGGTAGTGTTGAAGCTACTTTTAACGAAACAATCATCAAAGCTGACTGGGGTTACCTTTTCCCACTACCTATTTTAGATATTGAACCTGGTATTGAGTTTGGTTACAGAGAGATGAGTATAGATATAGATTCAAGCGACATCACTACTGATGTTGGTTTTAAAGGTCTGTTCTTTGGTGCATATGCTAAATTCGGAATATAAATAAGTTTTAGAAAAGCCTCGCTTGCGAGGTCTTTCTACATATAATTTTTATCTAAAACAGCTATCTCTAGCTCTAATGTTATCCCAAACTCTTCTTTAACTTTTTTCATCGCTTTTTTTATAAGATATATTGCATCTTGAAATGTGCCATTTCCATGATTTACTAAAAAGTTAGCGTGCTCTTCGCTAAACTCCATATCACCTTTTCTAATTCCCTTAAGTCCTACAGCTTCTATTAGTCTACCTGCGTAATCACCCTCAGGATTTTTAAAACAACTGCCCGCACTTGGAGTAGATGGCTGATTTGAGCGCATCTTTTTGAACATCTCGACTTTTTCTTCATCAAAGCCCTCTGTTATTTTAAATGATGCTTCAAGGATGGGTGTGTCTATATCTGTATATCTATATCCGTAGTTTATTTCATCTTTTACAAATTTGCCTCTACATGTTAGTATAGATATAAGATTATTGAAGATCTCATACTCTTTAAGTCCTGCATTCATATATACAAGCCCACCTAAAGTTCCAGGCAGATGAGATACAAACTCAAAATCAGCTATATTATTTTTTTTACAAAATGAAGCTATTTTTCCACTCGGCGTTGCTCCACCGATTTTTAAAATACCATCTTGTATCTGTATATAATCATAGTTCTTTGAGAGTTTCATAAGTGGTGGTGGATTATCACCAATAAGTATATTGTTACACGAGCCTATAAGGTATGCTTCTTTGATGTTCATGGTGTCACAGGCATCAAAGATATAGACGTCTATCTCGCCGCCTATTTTAATGGAGGAGAATTTTGAGAAGTCTATTTTTTTGTATTGCATTATTCTATAAAAGTTGGTATTAGATTAAATACTTCTACTGAAAAGTCGGTCATAGAGTTTAACATCCATGGCATAGTTAAAACTATAACTATGACAACGCCTATGATTTTTGGGATAAAAGATAGGGTCATCTCATTGATCTGAGTAGTAGCTTGAAATATAGATACTCCAAGACCTAAAAGCATACCAGTTGCCAGCGCTGGAAGTGCCAACATAAGTGCTATTTTAAATGTGTCAATTCCAAGTGCAACAAGTTTTGCTTCCATAGTTTTAGCCTTTTCTTAATTCTTCATACTCAGTCGGGATCATATAATCTTCTACTTTTACAAGTGCATCATAAAAACCGTGTTTGTATCCAAGTTCATATAGTTTATTTATAGCTTTTATTTGAATATCGCTTAGTGTTATTGATTCGTCATTTGCATAAAGTTCTAGGTACTTGTCAAGCGTAGGTGCATCTATACGAACTAAGTTTCTCTCAATAAGCATCTCACTTAGTTTCTCTTTGTGCTTGCGCGCTACATCTACTGCTTTTGTTAAGGTCTTCTCGTAGTCTATCGCTTTGTTTAGAGGGAACGAGCGGCTTATTGCCATACCTCCAAGAGGAAGAGGAAGCCCGTCTCCTGCTAACTCTTGCCAAATATCCCACATCTCAGCTTCAACTTCAAGCGCATCATCATAAGTCAGTATTGACTCATGTATAAGTACACCCGCATCTACATCACCGTTTAGTACCGCATCTTCTATCTCTAAGAAGTTCATATATTTTATTCTTGCATCTGGATATTTTATACGAAATAGCATAGCATTTGTAGTGTGTTCACCACTTAGGGCTACTGTGAAGTTTCTCTTTAGTGATGTACCTTTTTTCTTAATGACTTTAGGTCCGTAACCCTCTCCAAAACTTACAGCAGTGCGAAGCGGTGCATAGTCATCTTTAATATGCGGATAGAGTGCAAAACTAATAGCTACTATCTGGTATTCGCCGCGTAGTGCCTTTTCATTTAGTGTTTGAATATCTTCTGCGATATTATCAAAAACAGTATCTTCCATATCTACCCAGCCAAATTTAATGGCATAGTACATAAAGATATCATCAGCGTCGGGTGAGTGTGCAATAAGTGTTTTATTCATAGTTTGGATTATACCTAGTTTTGATTTAAACAAATATATAAATATGCTACAATTTCACTTATGAAACTAAGAATATTGATATCACTTCTTTTCTTTGTCGCTACAACTTTAACGGCTCTGCATGAGCTTGAACACATAAAAAGTGAAAACAATAGTTCTACATGTCTTGTGTGTACTGTCTCACATAACTTAGTATCGGCTGATACTCCAAAAGCTGATTATCCATTCGAACTATCTTATACAAAAGAGATAACTTCAAATCCACAAATTTTTGTTTTTAACTTCACAAAAACTGACAACTATCCTAACGCACCACCTTTTAAATCCTAAACTCAAATAAAACAACTTTACAAATACAAAATATAAATTATTAAATATAGGATTATAAAATATGAAAAAATTATTATTAATGGCTGCATGTGCAGTTTTAGCTTTAGGTATGGAAGCAATTCCAGCAGATAAAAGAGAATATAGCGAATCAAAATTTGTTCCAGATATCTCTTTGGTTTTAGATGCATCTTATGTAAATAGAGATGTAGAAGATCACGAACTTGGACACTTGGAGCTTGATGGTATAGCTCACTCTCTTTATGGTTCACACTCACATGGCGAAAGTGCTCACTCATCTTATAATGCAGCAAACGGTTTTAACCTTAACTACGCTGAACTTGTATTATCAAGCTCGGTTGATCCGTTTTTTGAGATGAACGGTGTATTTCATTACTCAGAAGAGGGTGTAGAGATAGAAGAGGCTTATGTGACTTCAACAGCATTAGACTATGGTCTAAGAAGTAGACTTGGTAAGTTTAACTCCAACTTTGGATATCTGAACGAGCAACACCACCACTCATGGGATTTTAATGACATGCCGCTTGTTTATGAAGGCTTTTTAGGGATGCATGGTATAAATGAAAAAGGTTTACAATTTCAATACACAGTTCCAACAGACTTTTACTTAATGGCAGGTTTTGAATTGTTAAACGGTGAAAACGAGCAGATGTTTGGAAACAGCGAAATAGAGTCAATAGGTGTAGAAGCTGAAGATGCTAGCACAATGTACATAGCTTATGTGAAAACAGCGTTTGATATAGGCGATACTTCTATTTTAACTGGTATTTCATACGTGGACGGTACAAGCCATATTGATCACACTGAAGATGAAGAGGGTCCACATGCATTTGTCGGTGACTCTAAACTATACGGTTTTGATCTTGTAGCAAAACATTACTTTGATTCATACAGTTTTTTCAAACTTCAAGCTGAAGTGCTTTATAGAGATATGGACGGTGTTCAATACAACTTGGATGAAAATGCAACTATTACTTCTGAGCCAAAACTTACAAAAGAACAAGCCGGTGGATACATTCAAGCTATATATGCTCCAAATAAAACATGGGCTGTCGGTGTCAGATATGACAACATCTTTAAAAACGATGTATATGCAAACGGTGTAGATACAGACAAAGCTGATGATCTAGCTAAATACTCTGCAATGCTTGAGTATAAGACTAGTGAGTTTGCAAGGTTCAGACTTCAATACAACCGCAATGAAGCATTAAGTGATGATATAGATGGTGCAGTTGATATGAACAGTGTTATATTTAGCGCAAATATATCAATAGGTGCTCACGGCGCACACGCTTTTTAAGGACTAGACATGTATAGAGTATTAATTTTATTATTACTTCCTATGAGTGTTTTTGCAGAGCTTAAGATAGCAGTAACATATCCATATATCGGTGCTATAGTTAAAGAGATAGCAAAAGATGAAGCTTCTACATACGTACTTGCAAGGGGTAACTGGGATCCACATTTTGTGGTTCCTCGCCCATCTTTAATTGCTAAAGTAAGACGTGCTGATGGTTTGATAGTTAATGGAGGGGAGCTAGAGATAGGTTGGCTTCCTCCACTGATTAGACGTGCTTCAAATTCTAAGATAGCAAAAGCATCTTCTGGGTACTTGGATCTATCGCGCTATGTAGAATTTTTAGAAAAACCAAGTAAATTAGACCGCGGGGATGGTGATGTCCATCCAATGGGAAATCCACACTATCATTTAGATCCAAACAATATTTTGATATTGGCGAAAGTTGTAAAAGATTATTTAGTTAATTTAGATCAAAACAATAAAAATATTTACGAAGACAACTATTTGAGATTTACTCACATGTGGAGTTTGAAATTAGAAGAGTGGAGTAAAAAAATGCAGCCAAAATATGGTATAAAAGTAGTCCAATACCATAATAATCTTGCATATTTTAATAAAGCTTATGGAATAAATAGCATAGCGACCATAGAACCACTTCCAGGAATACCGCCTAGTTCAAGACATACTATAGAGTTGATAAAGTTAATGAGACAAAATACAGTATCTGCTATTTTACACGATGTTTACCACTCTACAAAAACTGCAACATTTATATCAAACAAAACAGCAGTTCCAATAATTATGATGCCGCATGATATTGAGGCACTTGATGAGATAGAAGACCTGGTGTCTTTGTTTGAGTATTTAACAAGTGCTATAAAATGATAGATATATTACTAACACCTATTGCTCTTTTAGTAATACTTGTCATGCTTCATGCATATTTCGGCAAGGGTATACTAGAGCGTGGAATAATATTTACGGATCTTGCTATTGCTCAATTTGCGGCTCTTGGTTCAGCTATAAGTCTAGGGTATTTTCACGGAGAGTATTCGTATATTTTAACACTTGGATTTGCACTTTTTAGTGCATTTTTAATAGCATATGCATCTATGAAAAAGCTAAACCTTGAAGCTTTTATAGGTCTTTTATATGTCCTTGGAGCTAGTGGAATCATGATGGTACTTTCACATTCGGCTGAGGGGATGGAGCATTTTAAATCACTTCTTGCAAGCGATATACTTTTTACACCGCCATGTGATGTAATTAAAAGTGCTCTTATATATGGAGTGATCGGATTTTTATTATATGCCGTATATCCAAAGACTAACGGTTTTGTAAGAGAGCTTTTATTTTTTACACTACTTGGAGTTACAGTAACTTCATCAGTATCTTTAGCAGGTGTTTTAGTAGTGTTCGTACTTTTAATAGCACCAGCTATAGTTGCACAAACACTAAATAAAAGCATATATTTTGCTTTTATATTTGGTTGGCTATTTAGTATTTTATCAATTTTAGTATCTTATTATTTTGATTTACCAACGGGTTATACCTTGGTGTTCATAGGCGCACTGCTTAGCTCAATCATAGTTTTAGCTTATTCAAAAAAAGAATAAATTTTTGTAAAAGTATGGCAAATTGTCATACTTTTTACTAAAACAATTTTTTTTCGTATATAATTTTGACAATATTTAAAATCACAATCAGGAAAACCTATGGATGAGAATAAACAAAAATCACTTGACTTAGCTATAAAGCAAATTGACAAGGCATTTGGTAAGGGTGCACTTATGCGCCTTGGAGATAAGGAATTTGAACCTATTAAGGCTATTAGTACAGGTTCAATTGGACTTGACTTAGCTCTTGGTATAGGCGGAGTTCCAGAAGGACGTGTTGTTGAGGTTTATGGACCTGAGAGTTCAGGTAAAACGACTTTAGCACTTCAGATAACTGCGGAGTGTCAGAAAAAAGGCGGAGTTTGTGCATTTATAGATGCTGAACATGCTTTAGATGTCGTATATGCTAAAAATCTTGGTGTTGATATTGACAACCTTTTAGTATCTCAACCTGATTATGGTGAACAAGCTTTAGATATTGTCGAGACTATCGCAAGAAGTGGAGCAGTTGATCTAATTGTAATAGATTCTGTTGCAGCTCTTACTCCAAAATCTGAGATAGAGGGTGAGATGTCTGATCAAAATGTAGGTGTACAAGCTCGTTTAATGAGTAAAGCACTTCGTAAACTTACAGGTATATTACATAAGATGAACTGTACGGTTATATTTATCAATCAAATTCGTATGAAGATAGGTATGATGGGTTACGGTTCACCTGAGACTACTACCGGTGGTAACGCTCTTAAATTTTATGCTTCGGTCCGTATTGATGTACGCCGTATCGCATCACTTAAACAGGGTGAAAGTCAGATAGGAAACCGTGTTAAAGCTAAGGTTATTAAAAACAAGGTAGCTCCACCATTTCGTCAAGCTGAGTTTGACATTATGTTTGGTGAGGGTATATCTAAAGAGGGAGAACTCGTTGATTACGGCGTTAAACTTGACATCATAGATAAGTCGGGTGCATGGTTTAGTTACGGTGAAGATAAACTTGGACAAGGTCGTGAAAACGTTAAACAAAAGTTCAAAGATGAACCTGCGTTAGCAAACGAGATAGAAGAGAAAATAAAAGAAGCAATGGGGATGAGTACGCTAATGACCATGGATACTTCAGAAATTGCTGAGGCTGACGTATAGGTCTAAACCAACTTTTAAAAACATTTAGGTAAAATGCCTTTATCAAAAATGTAAAAAGGCAGATACATGTTTATAGATAACATTAGTGCAATTGAAGTTATGGATTCTCGCGGTAATCCGACAGTAAAAGCTACAGTAGAGTTAAGTGATGGTACTCGTGAGAGTGCGATAGTACCATCAGGTGCAAGTACTGGTAAGCGTGAAGCTCTTGAGTTACGTGATGGCGGTGATCGCTACATGGGTAAGGGTGTATTACAAGCAGTTGATAATGTAAACGGTCCTATCGCTGATGCTCTAATTGGTTACTCACCTTTTAATCAAGCTATCATTGATGCTACTATGAAAGAGTTAGACGGAACTGAAAACTATGGAAACCTAGGTGCAAATGCTGTTCTTGGTGTATCTATGGCTGTAGCGCGTGCAGCTGCTAAAAGTTTAGATGTGCCACTTTATCGTTACCTAGGTGGAGCAAATGCTATGGTTATTCCTACACCTATGCTTAATATCATTAACGGTGGATCACATGCTGATAACTCAGTAGATTTTCAAGAGTATATGATCATGCCTGTTGGTTTTGAAGATTTTACAGAAGCTCTTCGTGCTTCTGCTGAAGTTTATCATAATCTAAAAGCTATTTTAAAAGCTAAAAACCACAACACTGCATTAGGTGATGAGGGTGGATTCGCACCAGATCTTTCTTCTAATGAAGAGCCTATTCAGATCATTATGGAGGCTATTGAAAAAGCAGGTTATAAACCGGGCGAACAAATAGGAATAGCACTAGACGTTGCAGCTTCTGAGATAGTTACTGATGGTGGATACAGACTAGAGTCTGAGAATCGCACAGTTACTTCTGCAGAATTAGTAGATTATTATGTAGATCTATGTGCAAAATATCCTATCCTTTCTATCGAGGATGGATTAAGTGAAGATGATTGGGATGGTTTTAAACTAATGACTCAAAAGCTTGGAGACAAGCTTCAGATCGTTGGTGATGATCTGTTTGTAACAAATGTAAATATCTTAAATGAAGGTATCAACAAAGGTATTGCAAACTCTATCCTTATCAAACCAAACCAGATCGGTTCAGTTTCTGAGACAATGTTAACAGTTCGTTTAGCTCAAAGAAATGGTTACACTACTGTTATGAGTCACCGTTCAGGCGAGAGCGAAGATGCTTTTATCGCAGATTTTGCAGTAGCACTTAACTGTGGTCAAATAAAAACAGGTTCAACGGCACGTGGTGAGCGTACAGCTAAGTATAACCGTTTACTAGAGATAGAGAATGAAGTAGTATATGGTGAGTATTTAGGTTCTAAGATCTTTAGTTAAGATACATTATGAATAACATAGGACTTTATGACGAAATAGACAATTCTCAAAGTTTAACAGAGAAACATTTAGGTTTATCTCTCAAAAAGTTTCTATTCTTACTATTTATTGTTTTAGCACTTGGCATATATCTTGGAACACTTTTTTATGGTACTAATTCACTTGAGGTCTTATTTGGACTTCAAGATTATCAAGATTTTTTAGAAGAAGAGATCACAAGACTTAAAAGTGAAAATGCTGCCTTACAAAAAGAGTATTTTGAACTTAAAGAGATTTCTGCCCCAGTTAGTGTTAAAGCAAAATAATTTTTTGCTATAATAATCCACATGATTAGATTAATTTTAATAATTTCATTTTTATTTTTAAGTATGGAAGCCAGAGAAAACCCTTTTTTCCCTTCAAGCGGTGAAAAAGATCTGCCAAATACTACAAATAAAGATTTATCAGCATCGCCGCTAAAAAGAGCTACTATCTCTTTACCTTCAAGTGCAAGACGTATACAGCAGGTTACTATTAAGTACCAAAATTTAGACGGTTCTTTGGAGCAAAAAGCAATAGAATTAAATAATGCTGTGGATTGGCATCTGCCTATATTTATATCTCAGAGTATGGGTAATATAAATGAAAAAGTTACAACAAATATAAAAAAAACCACTAGTACTAAATATATACATCTTTATAGTTCTAAAAATGTTAAGTTTTACAAAAAAGACAAAGAATTAAAAATAGTCTCAAAAGATAAGATCATAAGAGATTTTTTAGTGACAAATCCTCATAAGATCGTACTTGATTTTAAAAAAGACGTAAATCTTAAAAGTGAGATCAAAAAATTAGCTACATCTGTATTCAAGCAGATAGTATTGGGTACTCATGATGGTTATTACAGAGCTGTTATAACACTTGATGGACAATATAAATATACTAAAGTTAAAAAGCCTTACGGCTATCTTTTAAAAGTTTATTAGCTTCTATTATTCGCGTCAAAAATAGATAATCTTAAACATATTTGAAAAAGTATGCTCTAACACTATTTATGTTCAATATTAATAATAAATAGTGTTATAATTCCTCCAATGAAAAAACTACTAGAATATATTAGCTCTCACAAAGAAAGTGAGATGCATCCATCGGATATAGCACAAATATTAAAGCAATTAGATGATAGAGAATTTGCTGAGTGTATACAACATATACCAAAAAATTTAATTGGTGATGTAGCACTAGCACTTCCAGATAGATTATTTGACGATGTAGTTGAAAACCTAAGTGTAGATGAACTCTCACGAGCGGTAACACAACTTGAATCTGATGACCAACTAGAGTTTATGCAAGAGCTTGAAGAGGTTGATGAACATGTAGCAAGTGAAGTTTTTGAAACTCTTGATATAGACGATCAACAAGAGATCACAAAGCTTCAAACGTACGATGAAGATGAAGCCGGTGCATATATGCAGCTAGAAGTCTTTACTGCGACAAAAGAAGAGATCGTACATGACGTGATAAAAAGGTTTGCTGAACTCAGACGTGCAAATGAGCTTGAAAATGTTCAAAATCTTTTTATAACAAATGAAGAGAATAAACTTAGATACTCGATCGGTTTAGATGATCTACTTATCTTTAATTTTTCAGATACTTTACAAGATAACATTAAAAACAGCGGTGAAAAGTTTGAGCCAAAAGCAGCGCGCGACAGAGAGGACATAAAAGATGTTGTCCACTATTTTGAAGAGTATGATCTATCTGTAATGCCTGTTGTAAATGACTATGGCGTACTTGTGGGTCGTATAACAAGTGATGACGTTTATGACATCATAAATGAACATGCAACTGAGCAGATGTATAACCTGGCGGGTGTTGATGATGAAGCAGAAGAGAATGAAGAGGTTCTAAGAGCCGGCAAGAAAAGAGCATCTTGGCTTGCTTTAAATCTTATAACTGCAATTTTAGCTTCGGTTGTTATCGGTATGTTCGCAGATACGCTTCAAAGCATAGTAGCACTTGCTATTTTGATGCCTATAGTCGCTTCAATGGGTGGAAATGCAGGCACACAATCACTGACAGTTGTAGTAAGACAGTTGGCTTTGGGTGATATTTCTCAAAAAGATGCATTTAGGATTATTAAAAAAGAGGTGCTGATCTCACTATTAAACGGCTTAGTATTTGCTATAATTATGGGTTTTATCGCTTCTATTTGGTTTGGTATAGAACACTTAGGAGTAGTTATTGCACTTAGTATGATAATCAACCTGCTCAGTGCTGGATTATTTGGTGCATCTATACCGTTGTTTTTAAAAAGGATAGATGTTGATCCTGCGATAGGAAGTACGGTTATATTGACGACCGTAACTGATGTTGTAGGTTTTTTTAGTTTTTTAGGATTAGCAACACTAATATTATTATAATACAAAGGATTTTTTAAATTTAATGGACTTGTTACTATTATACTTCGCTTTAGCTGTAGGGATATCATTTATATGTTCTATACTTGAAGCAGTACTGCTTTCTGTAAATATGTCATATATTTCAGTACTGGAAAAAGAGAGCCCAAAGGTTGGCGCTTTACTAAGATTACATAAAACAAATATACATAAATCAATAGCATCTATTTTAATTTTAAACACTATTGCACATACGATCGGTGCAGCTGCTGTAGGTGCTCAGGCTGCAAACTTATTTGGAAATGATGCTGTTGTAATTATCTCAGTTATTATGACATTCGCTATATTGTTTTTATCAGAGATCATTCCTAAAACTATAGGTGCTATATACTGGAAACAACTTGCACCAATATCTGCACATGCTATTAGAATATTTATATGGATAACTTATCCGGTAATAATATCTACACTCTTTATAACTAATAAAATATCTAAGGGTAAAGATGATGCAAACTCTTTAACAAAAGATGAACTTTTAGAAAGTATGCTTTTAAGTGAAGATGATGGAGTTATTGATGAAAAAGAGAGTGACTTTATTGAAAATATTTTAAGACTTGGAGAGGTTAAAGTTGGAGATATTCTAACACCTAGAAGTGTTGTTTTTGCACTTGATGAGACTATGAGTATCAAAGATGTTATGAGTGCAGAACCTGCTATATTTAAGTTCTCACGTATACCAATATATAACCAGTCTATTGAAGATGTCACGGGCTTGGTTTTAACTAAAAAAATATTCAAACAAGCTCAAATAGATGATACTGTAACACTAGAGAGTATAAAAAAAGATATATTTTCAATAAATGAAAACATACCTGTTGGAAAAGCACTAGATCTGTTTATCACAAAAAAAGACCATATGTTCTTAGTTATGGATAATTACGATCAGACAGAGGGGATAGTTACACTTGAAGATTGTGTTGAGACAATTTTAGGCGTTGAGATCATGGATGAGAGTGATACTACAGAAGACATGAGAGAACTTGCAAAAATTAAGATGAAACAAAAAAGAAAAGAGAAACTTTTTAATGGAGATATGAACTCTTAGTTCATACTTTCCATAATATCTTTCATCTTTATTTGTTCACCTCTATCAGAGGCTAGTTTGTCAAGAAGTTCAAATAGCATATTTGAATGTTCTTCTGCTTCTCTAAAATTTTGTATTATCTCATCACGCTGTTCGTTTTTCGATAAACATCCACCACGCAGTACACAATCCAAAGCTTTATTTATTAAGTCATGATAAGCTTTATGATGGATCTCTATATCCTGAAAACATTTAAACTCTGAGAAAAATTTCATCCCTACCGAATAGTACCAAGAACCAAAGGCGCACCCCGTATGGTCTTTTTTCAACTCATCACTAACTTTTCCGTTTACGATCGCTGAGTAAGCACTTGATTTAAATAAAATATGCTGAAGTTTAAATGTAGATAAAAATAGTGCAAAGTTACTTTTGTTTGATTGGCAACTTGTTGTATTAAGATCTTGAGTAAACCCATCCATTGTATTAGAAAAACTTTGCATTGTATCGCTTGAGGAGCTAGCTATTTCACTCATAGATTTAGCGTTTATGCTGATCGAACCAGATTGTTGCTGTAGGTTTTGTATGGTTATACTTATCTCACCTGTAGCTCTTTGTGTGCTCTCAGCAAGTTTTCTGACTTCATCTGCGACCACTGCAAAACCACGACC
>Ga0193955_1000109_pt1 | contig 52668 bp, 43 predicted proteins | sample BB_6_MG_FD_140343 | JGI IMG/M metagenome (GOLD analysis project Ga0193955, IMG submission 140343) | Microbial mat bacterial communities from the Broadkill River, Lewes, Delaware, United States - BB_6_MG | ecosystem: Environmental > Aquatic > Freshwater > River > Microbial mats | place: USA... | reverse complement strand
CCATTAAACATTGGTGAGCGATCAAACCCTTCGCGTAATAAATCATGAACCAATTCACTGGTATAAGACATATGACAAGAACGCTGATGGGTTAGTGGTTTTGTAACATCTAAATAGGAAAACTTTTGCGGATCTTTATCTCCAGGTTGTTCTATCATTTTAGAAAAATCTAAAGAACGACCATCGACTCTTGGAGGTGTTCCTGTTTTCATTCGGCCAGATTCAAAACCCAAATTAACGAGTTGTTCTGTAATTCCGGTTGCTGCTCTTTCACCTGCTCTACCTCCTCCAAAGTTTTTATCTCCAATATGAATTAGTCCATTTAAAAATGTCCCGTTAGTAAGCACTACAGATTTCGCTTTTACTTCGACACCAAGCGATGTTTTTACACCTACAACTTTATGGTTTTCCACTAATAACCCAGAAACCATTTCTTGATAAAAATCGAGATTTTCAGTCCCTTCTAAGAGCATTCTCCAATCTTCAGCAAAACGCATTCTATCGGATTGCACTCTTGGACTCCACATTGCAGGTCCTTTAGATTTATTAAGCATCTTAAATTGAATTGCAGAAGTATCTGATACAATTCCGCTATAACCTCCAAGTGCATCAATTTCTCTTACAATTTGTCCTTTTGCAATACCTCCCATTGCAGGATTGCAAGACATCTGTGCAATATTTTGAAGGTTCATGGTAATCAATAATGTTTTGCTTCCCATATTTGCAGCAGCTGCTGCAGCTTCACTTCCTGCGTGACCTGCACCAACAACTATAACATCATACTCTTCATTAAACATATTGAAATCTATTTTTGTTCCACGTGGAACATTATACTATTAAAATTTTTGCGGCTGCAAATATACAATGAAAACACAAGTCTACTTTCGTTTGGCTAAGTAGTAATCTTCTTTTGAACGCATAAGCTTTTCATCAGCTTCAGATTTATCCTTATAACCACAATAATGTAAAACACCATGAATCATAACACGCGCCATTTCTTCTTCTAAAGAAACTTTAAAATCTAAAGCATTTTCCTTGACTCTGTCTACTGATATATAAATTTCGCCATGTAGTTCTTTTCCCACGGAATAATCGAAACTAATAACGTCAGTTAAAGTGTCGTGATTTAGAAAATCTACATTCAATTTATGCAAATAATCATCAGAACAAAAAATGTAATTAATTTCTCCTTCTCTACAATCTTCTTCTAAAATGGTCTCTGAAATCCATTTAGAATAACTGGCTTCATCGTTTATGATAAACTCGGTTTCGTAATTAAAACTAATCATTTATAATGCTTTATTAATTATATTAAACGATTTGTTACGCTTATCATAAGCGATATATCGAAAATTATCTTGTGTAAATACAGTAGACGTATGCTTCAACTTTTTGTTATCATTTAAAGGCTTGATGTAGGTCTTTTTGTTTAAATAAGGGTATACACTTTCATCATTTTTATCTTCTACAATCTTACCTGCAAGATCTAAAGTAATTTCAAAAAAAGAATGCTCTTGTGCTACAAAAAAATAATCTAATGGTTCAGAAGGTCCAAAACTAGGAATAGAGTTCCGCATTTGTTGTTGATTAATCATTTGAAAATGCTGCATCTGTTGCATGTGCCATTGATGATGCCACCACCAATTATAGTGGTAATTGTATAGGTTTTTATTTACAAAATCGAACCTTACCTTTAATTTACCATTCTTAGTACTATTTATAGTAACTGTAGGTTCATTAAACTTCTTAGAAGCGTTTTTAACAAAGTCTTTAATACTTTTAAATCCTTCTGCATGCTTTGTCGGTTTAACCTCTAAAATATTTACAGATGAATTATACGCATCATTAAGACCAAAAACATTTAATTGCCCTTCTTCTTTACCGATTTTAAGTTGGTATAATTTATCGTTATTTATATAAGATGTACTTTTCTTTATTTTACTATCCTTGGTTTTACCACCAAAGGTTTTAAATTGAGCACTAACTTCATTGCCTTGATTAAGGGGGATCTGAAGAGCATTAGTTGTTGCTTCTTTAGTATTTTCTTCAGTAATAATAACTTTATCACCATCGCTATAAGCTCTAAAAGTACTTATAGAGCCGTTAGAAACAAATTCATCGTTGTTTATAGCCTCAACACTATTTTCTGAAAGCGACGCTAAGAATTCAGCCGAAGAAGCGTCAGAACTCACCGTAATGGTCTGTACTGTATTTGCATCTTTAGCCTCTATAATTCTTACACTTTTCTTATCTGAAAATACAATTAAGTTTTTATCCTTTTTTCTAATTAATGCTTTAAAATCTTCCGTTGCTATATTATCTGATTTAACATAATTACCTGAAATTAAATCAACATCAATAATATTTATAAATTCAGAACTACCAACTTTAGATTGCGTGAGTAATGACAATTTATCTTTGGCATTGTGAAAAGATAGGATTACAGGCTGTTTATCAAATGAAAAGGTTTTTAGTTTAACAATGTGATTGTCTTTAAACAGATAAGGAATAACATCATAGTCTTTGGTATCTCCATTTTTAGCTATAATTAAATGAAAACTATCATTACCAACTGTATTACCTGAAAACGTACTTTCTACTTTATACTTTTCATCAATTTCAATTTTATTTACAGGATCATAGCTGGGATGATTAGCAAAAGAACAAACCGAAATAAAAAACGCCATTAATATTTTCATGTCTAAACGATGTTAGAATTATTACTTTGTACTGAAAATTACAGGAAAGCATTAAATCATATTATTCAGTATCCTTCTTAAAATACTCTCTGATTTTTTTCTTAAAATGATTTTGCAAAGGTAATGCTTGACGATTTAACATTTCAGTAGTATTAAAATATTGTTTTGCCGTAGGAATTTGACTCGGATTATTTTGATTGAATTCTTCTTTATTTGTTTCAGATTTACGTTTGGTATCTTGACCTTGCATAAACGTTGCATTCTCCATTTTTAATAATTGATGTTGTACATCCATCATTTTTTGAAGCGTCTGTCTTGTAAACCCTGTATTCAATAAATCGAGTTCAATATCTTCCATTTGCTTGATTAATTGTCCTGCAGATTCAATTTTTCCTTCCTTGGCTAATTTATCTTCTAATGCCTGTCGTAATAACTGTTGTTTCTGATAAATTTTAAATAGTTCTCCATTTTGTTCTTCACTTCCTCCTTCACCATAACCATCGTTTTTCTCTCCTTCTCCATCACCATCTGTACCATCACCTCCATTTTTACCGTTTTTACCGTTTTTTCCACCTTTACCATCTTTACCATTCTTGCCACCTTCTTTTTGTCCACTTTGGTTACCTTCCCCTTTTTGCTGACCATTTTCTCCGGCTTTACCACCTTTACCACCTTTTCCTTGCTCTTGGCCGCTTTGTCCATTCTCTCCACTCTTTCCATCTTGTCCTTCTTTTCCAGCTTTACCTTGTTCACCTGGCTTTTCTCCTTCTCCCTCTTTTCCTTCCTTACCATCTTTACCAGGTTTTTCACCTTCTTTTCCTTCCTCTCCCTCTTTACCTTCTTCACCTTTCTTTACGCCTTCTTCCATTTCTTTATTAATCTCTTCCTGAGATTTAATGATATCTGGTAATTGTGAATCTCCTTCACCTTGTCCAGCTGACGGATTCATTTCCATTTCCATATCATCTAAAACATCACTCAAAAAGCTCGCTAATTCATTGGTAGAAGTTACTGCGTATTGCTGTGCACCAACACCTGAGTATAATCTATTTTCTGAAAGTTGATCTAAGGCTTTATCAATATTAAAATAAACCTCAGTAATTTGTGAATTCACTTTTTCAGATATTTTAGGTTGTCTTAATGATAAAGCAAATAAACTATCGTCTATATGTTCAAAATGCTCTCTTAAATTACTTTGCTCAATAATGTACTTTCCGTAGTTGTTATTATTAATACCAATACTCTCAAAAGTTTCCATAAGAGCTTCTTGGTCAAACGAATAAAGTAAAAGATTCTCTAATATTTGACGTAATGCATCTGCATCTTCAGATGCTTGATCACCACCTCCTCCACCTCCAGCAGCTGCCATTTTTAGCATTTCGCTCATTTCTTTCATCTTCTTAGCAGCTTTCTTTTGCTTTTCTTTAGCCTTTTTTTGCTGCTCTTGAGCTTCTTTTTCTTGCGCTTTAGATTCGCTTTCTTCTTTTTTATCTAATGCTTCTTTGGCTTCTTTTTGGTCAAATTTAATTTCATCTTCTAAAAACTCATCTCTAGCAATCTTCATTGGTTTTTGAAGTTGTCTATCTTCACGCTTTAAATCTTCTAAATCTTTTTGAAGTTTATCAAACTCCTCATTCAATTTTTCTTGAGCTTCTTTTGTATTTTCTTTATCCTTTTCAGATAATTTTTCTTGCTTTTCAGATAGTTTTTCTAACGCACTAGAAACCTTTTCAGCTTTCTTCATCACATAAAAACGCTTGGTTAATTCCAATAGCTGTTTCATGCTACGCTTCTTATTTTTGTTTTGCTTTGCTAATTCTTCAAGCTTTTGTGTAAATTCTTCTTTATTAATTTTATCCTTTAATTTTTCAAGCTCTTTAAGTAATTCTTCGTCTTTCTTTAATTGTTCTTCATTCTCCTTTAAACGTTCCTTTAAATCTTCTTTAAATTGGTCGTCTTTCTTTTCGTCCTTTTGAAATTCTTCTAAATTATCTTGTAGTTTTTTGTTGAAATTTTTCATCAACTGTTCCTGATTTTTCTGGCGTTTTAGAAACTCTTCAAATTTCTTTTTGTCATTAAAATTGAGGCTTTCTTTTTCCTTTTGCGTTTTAGATAATTCTTCGAGCTTTTTATCTTGTTCTTTAAGTTTATCGAACGTTTTACTAATATCCTTTATCGTTTCGTTCTGCTCATTGAGCTGTTTTTGCTCTTCTTCGTCCTTTGTTAGTTTACGGTAACTGAATGTTGAACTTTTGGTGCGTTTGTAATTATGTAATGCATCGTTATCAAAAACCTCGAAATACAATTGGTAACTTACACCATCTTCTAAGTTGAATTGATTAGGAAACGCACTTACAAACTCACTAAAATTAGATTTAGAAATAGTGATGGGTTCAACCATTTTATTAGACTCATCTTCGGTTGGATAATACACCAATTGTAATTTGGTTAAACCATAATCATCACTCACTTGACCATAGAAATACAAGCTTTGTTGATCTATTGAGTCTTTTTGAACCTTGATATTTATTTCTGGATAAATATCTTTAACCACATTAATATTGTAGGCTAAATTCTCGTAATCTTTTAAATCATCGTTGCTTGTTGTGATGCTGTAATTATAGTTTTTATAAAGGCGTTTTGAGGCTTCAAAATTACCATTTTGGCTTGGTTTAAAACTCAGAGTATCTTCTGCATAAATTTGAACTCCTGTGGTTGATTTTGTTTTTGCTCTCCAGGTCACATTTGTACCTTCTGGAATCACAGCAGAACCTGTACTTTTTAAAACCTCATCTTGCTTTTTAGTATGTGCAGGATAATCTAAAACCATATCAAAATTAACCAGATTTGGTGTTTTAACTACATTTAACTTATAAGGCTTTGATGTTACTTCATTTGCTGATAAGGTAAACTCAACAGCTTCTTTAGGTAAATTGAATGTGTATTGAAATTCACCAGCAGCTATTTGTTGTAAAAAATACGATTGCCCATTAAATTTAATTTGTGCATTCTCAGGAATCACATTTCCTGCTGTTGAAACTTGTAACTTAAAATCTTTATTTTCAATAGCTTGAAGCGATTCATTCAATACAAAAAACTGAAAAGGTGCTGGTGGCTCGTATGCCGTTTTGTAATTAACAACACGTTCGTAACTATCACTAAACCAATTTATTTTTCCGGTAACAAACGACAACAATAAAATAGCAATAGGAATAGCTGCATATTTTAAATATTTGGTATTTGATTTAAAGTTAATCGCAGATTTAAAAGGAATGGGTTGTAACTCTTGAGACTTCTGCTCTATACTTGCTAATAGTAAATCCGATTGTTGAGGGCTTTGATTAAGTTGAAGTACATTTAATAATTTATCGTTCACTTCTGGAAAATGATTTCCTATAAGTTTTGAAGCCGTTTCAAAATTGATGCCTTGTCTTAATTTGAATAAATGTGACAACGGAATGGCTATAAACTTTACGAAGAGTGCTAATTCTACTGCGATAAACGTCCAAAATAATATCGTTCTAGCTGTTGGATTAAGCCATAACACATATTCTACGAATAATGTAATTATAAGATATAGTAAACCAATAGCGAAAAATAAGATAGCACCTTTTAGTAGTTCATTGGTGTAATACCTTTTAATGAATTGCTCTAGCTTTTGTTTTATGGTTTCGAAATTGCTCATTTAATATGTATTCTATTTTTTCTGTTCATTTTGTCTTGATACAAAACGAACCAAAAAATCAAAACGATTTATTAGGAAATTGCAAGCACCATTCGCTGATACATTGATAATTCTATTTCACTTTAAACCTTATTTTTTCAATCCTTGATTTTATAGTTCAATAATGATTATTGCTCATTATTTCTGAAAATCGTTGCGTCCGACGCTGTCGGAACTAAAGGCACTAACAATCTATCAGTTACCTTTATTGGCCTCTAAAAATGCTAAACTACACTCTATATTACCTTTAACTGACTAAACTACAAATTTATTTTAATCGAAAATAGTTGAAAACTAATAAGATTCTGTTAATATAGAAGAATTTACTGTTAAATACGGTAAAACTTAACAAGTGCTTATTTTCTTTGTTCTAAAATTCTATCAAACTATCTTTGCGCTTTAATATACAATTATGTCTAAAAAAGTACGTGTGCGTTTTGCACCAAGTCCAACAGGACCATTACATATTGGTGGTGTAAGAACCGCTTTATTCAACTATTTATTTGCCAAAAAACATGGTGGTGATTTTGTTCTTAGAATTGAAGATACAGACCAAAACCGTTATGTTGAAGGTGCTGAAGATTACATTGTTAAATCATTAGATTGGTGTGGCATTTCTTTTGATGAAGGCCCAAATAAAAACGAAAAATTTGGTCCTTACAGACAAAGCGAACGTAAAAATTTATACAAGCAATATGCTGATGAATTAATTGCCAATGGTAAAGCTTATTATGCTTTTGATACGGCTGAACAATTAGATGCAGAACGCAAAGGTCATGAAGCCGATGGTAAAACTTTTATCTATAACTGGCATAACCGTGAAAAAGGCCGTTTAGTAAACTCTTTGGTATTAACTGAAGCAGAAACACAAGCTAAAATTGAAGCTGGTGACGATTATGTGATTCGTTTTAAATCTCCACAAGATGAAACCTTACATCTTACAGATATTATTCGTGGTAATATAAAAATTGACACCAATGTTTTAGACGATAAAATATTGTTTAAGAGTGATGGTATGCCAACCTATCACCTAGCCAATATTGTAGATGACCATTTAATGGAAATTACACACGTCATTCGTGGTGAAGAATGGTTACCATCTTTAGCATTACACCAATTATTATATAATGCCTTTGGTTGGGAAGCACCAGAATTTGCGCATTTACCATTGATTTTAAAACCAACAGGAAAAGGAAAACTAAGCAAGCGTGATGGTGATAAGATGGGCTTTCCTGTATTTCCTTTAGAATATACAGCACCTGATGGAACCATTTCTAGAGGTTATAAAGAAGATGGCTATTTCCCTGAAGCTGTGGTTAATTTCTTAGCCTTTTTAGGGTGGAATCCTGGAACCGAACAAGAGTTATTTAGTTTAGAGCAATTAGTTGCTGATTTTGATTTAGCGAGAGTAAATAAAGCTGGTGCACGTTTTGATCCAGATAAAACCAAGTGGTTTAACCATCAGTATATGCAACAGCAATTAGATTTAGATTTGGCTGAGCAGTTTAAAGCCATTAGACCCGAATTAGCAGACATTGATGTTAATTATATTGCTTTAAGTATTGGTTTAATAAAAGAGCGTGCAACGTTTGTTAATGATTTTTGGGACTTGAGTCATTTCTTTTTTACAGCTCCAACAGCTTACGATGAAAAGGCCTCTAAAAAAGCACTTAAAGAAGGAACCGCAGACATTATGACTAAAGTTATTGAGCTTGTTAATGCCACTGATGACTTTACAGTTGAAAACCTTCAGACCAATATTAAAGGTTGGATTACAGATAACGAGATTGGTTTTGGAAAAGTAATGATGCCTTTAAGACTCGCTTTAGTTGGTGCCTTACAAGGACCAGATGTTTTTGATATTATGTATATGATTGGGAAAACAGAAACGGTTAATCGTATTGAAGCTTTAATAAAAAACATCTAAAAACAACTTCGATACGTCGTTTTGTTATAACACATTTTAAAAAAGTTTAAAAGGTAATCATAGCTGTTAAAGCTAATAGCGACTGGTTACCTTTAAATTTTTTGTTAGTTCCAATATCAAGGTCTTGCTTGTTTAAATTACCTAACATATTGGTAAAACCATACATATACTGCGCTCTAAGCAATAAACGTCTTACTCCTAAGGATAAACCAACAGCTCCATTAACATTAAAGTTTGAAATATCGCTTATATCTTCAGTTAATAAATTGTTGTAACCTTTAATAAAATATCCTTCTTTAGCTTCATCTTTAAGCTCTAACTCACTATTGTATTGTAACATAGGACCAACATCTAAGGTTAAATTATTACTTATGAGTTTTATATGAAACAAAAACGAAATGTTAGCAACAAATAGTTTGTACTCAACAAATTCTTCAGTTAAGTTTCCTAATGCTAACGCTTTAATATCTACATAATTTTCAGATAATTGAATGTTATAGCTCACATTATACCATCGATGCGGAATATCTACAGATGCTGACATTCCACCTATATAACCTGAATTTTTTTTAGTTTCAAAATTATCTGTTTGAATATCAAATTGGGTAATTCCACCTTGTAAACCAATGCCATTTTGAATTTTATAATTTTTGCGCTGAGCAAAACTATTTGTAACAAATGTTAAACAAATAAGTACTAATAAGAGAGATTGTATGTTTTTCATGCTATTTTTAAAGCTGATAGAGGCAAACCTAAGTAAAATAATTTACTTTTAGAGTCTCGTATTGTTTAACCTTAAAAAAACGTGCTATGGGTCAATTTATTTTCGTTCCAATTATATTCTTTGGACTTATCATTTTAGTTTCATCATTTTTTGTGGTGAAACAACAAACAGCAGCCATTATAGAGCGTTTTGGTAAATTTCACAGTATTAGACATTCTGGATTAAAACTTAAAATTCCGTTAGTAGATAAAATTGCTGGAAAATTAAGTTTAAAGATTCAACAATTAGATGTTATTATTGAGACTAAAACTTTGGATGATGTATTTGTAAAACTAAAAGTTTCTGTGCAATACAAAGTTGTAACGGAAAGTGTTTATGATGCTTTTTATAAACTCGATTATCCACATGAACAGATTACGAGTTATGTCTTTGATGTGGTACGTGCTGAAGTACCAAAAATGAAATTAGATGATGTCTTTGTTAAAAAAGACGATATTGCCTTAGCGGTAAAAGCAGAATTAAATGATGCAATGATGGACTATGGGTTTGACATTATTAGAACTTTAGTTACCGATATTGATCCTGATCCACAAGTAAAAATAGCAATGAATCGTATTAATGCTGCCGATAGAGAAAAAACTGCTGCACAATATGAAGGTGATGCGCAACGTATTTTAATTGTAGAAAAAGCAAAAGCAGAAGCTGAAAGTAAGCGCTTACAAGGTCAAGGTATTGCAGACCAGCGTCGTGAAATTGCTCGAGGATTAGAAGAATCTGTAGATGTTTTAAATAGAGTTGGTATTAACTCACAAGAAGCTTCTGCACTAATTGTTGTTACCCAACATTACGATACATTACAAGCTATTGGACAAGAAACCAATAGTAACTTAATATTATTACCTAATTCACCACAAGCAGGAAGTCAAATGCTAAACGATATGGTTGCTAGTTTTACTGCAAGTAACCAAATTGGTGAAGCCATGAAAGCCGCTAAAAACAAAAAAAAGAACGATGAATAAATTAAAAAAATTAATGCTATTGGTTTTAATAGCTACAAGTGTAAATGTGTTTTCACAAACAAAAGCAGATGCTCTAAAGGATGCTAAAACAACTTCAAAAGCCACATTAGATATGGATTTTGAAACGCTTCTCAATTATACACTTCCTTCTGTATTGGATATGATGGGAGGAAAAGATGCTGCTATGCAAGTTTTAAAAACAACTTTTGATGGTATGAAAGCACAAGGTTTTGTATTTGAAAAAGCTGATATCATTAGTGTTTCTGAAATTGTAAAAGAACAAGATCAATTTCGTTGTGTCGTTGAAGGTTATAATCAGATGAAAATGTCTGAACAACGTATTTCTTCTAAAAGCTATCTTTTAGGTATCTATAATGAAACTGGTAAACATTGGTGGTTTATTGAAGCAAAGCAACTTAAAAATAAGGCTTTAGCAGATAATATATTACCAAATTTTGAAACTGCACTAGACATCCCAGAAGATGATGTAAAAGTTGAAAAACTCTAAATAGAATATTATAACATAAAAAAACCTCTAAAATTATATTTAGAGGTTTTTTTATATTCACATATTACATACCGCAAATAATACTTCCCATAACTGCTAACGTTACAATCCAGTAACCAGAATTTATAAAAATATATTTTGCGCTTTTACGCTCAAATAAAGCGATAGTTCCTATAATTGGAAGTGCACCTAGTATTCCAAACATAGCCCCATGTAAGGCACCATGCTTAAACGTTCTAAATGTGTCTCCATAATCGGCCATAAACGCTTCAAAAGATGGTTTTGCTAATTCTGGCTCTGCTCCTACCATACTTAAAGCTCCCCATTGATGATTAGTAAATTGCATTAATAAAAAACTCAACATAGTAGCAAACACTAGTGTTAAGCCAAAAATAATTGCAATATTTCCACTTTTTATACGCTCTTCTGTCATTCCAGATTCTCGCATCCAAGCGATTCCGAATCCAAATTTTGGGTTATACCATAAAGCACCTACAAATAAAGCAGCTACTGCTGCAATTGGAATAGCGATTGGGTTAATTGGTAATTCCATGAATTTTAATGTGTTAGTTAGAATTTAAATGTACAAAAAAACCTCATAAGTTTGATTTATGAGGTTTCTAATAAAGTTAAAATAATATAAAGTGCTAATGTCCTTCTTCTTTATATTTATCTCGAATTTCTTTTAATTCATTTAAATAATTTTTCAAATCTTCTTCATTGATACTTGCTGTACCATTAGCCCCTTGAGGCAATGTACTTCTAGTTTCATCTAAATGTTTTTGAAGTTCAGGATAATTGTCTTCAATGTCTCTTGTAACTGTTGAAAGTTCTGTAAGTAATTTTTGTGATATATTCATAATTGTATGGTATATCCCTAAATTTATGAATATTAAGACAAAATATCTCTCAAAAAATTGTTAAATTTCAGAAGCTTCAGCAACTAACACCTCATTTTTATCCGCTTTAGCCTTCTCAATAAACTCGTTAATTGCATCATTTCGCTCTAAGCCATTTTTAAGCAACTCTTTTAACGCAATTAAAACTGCGATACGAGTACCTGCTTTTTTTACTGCAGTGCCAAATAAAGGCTCTAAATCATCGTAAGAAACATCTTTAGCTAGCTCTTGTATTTCAGATTTAACTTTTAACTGCTTTTCTTCAGATAAATTGGTATATTTTTTTCCAAACTGTTGAATTACACTAATTGCCGAACGTTTTTGTTGTTGCGGTTTTGCTTTATTCTGATTTTGATTATTCTGAGGTTTTGGTTTTTGCTTAGCCCAACTATCTCTTAATCCTACAGTTTTATTAAATACCAATTTTTCAGCTGTAGAATCATCATCAACATTAAAATAACCTAAACGTTGAAACTGAAACTGCTCTCCTACTTCAACTGTTGCTAAACTTGGTTCTAAATAACCTGTTTTAATGGTTAAAGATTTCGGATTTATAAATTCCATAAAATCTTTGTCTTTATCACTATCAGGAGATTCATGACTAAACAAACGATCATACTCTCTAATTTCGGCTATAATAGCATGCTTTATAGACACCCAATGTAAGGTTCCTTTAACCTTTTTAGATGTATCTTCATCATAGGTACAATGCACTTCAAGAATAGCTCCATTTTGATCTTTTACCACATCATTCGCTTTAATGATATAAGCATTTTTTAATCGGACTTCTCCTCCAAGTTTTAACCTAAAATACTTGTTTCCGGCTTCTTCTTTAAAATCGTCTCGTTCTATATAAATTTCTCTAGAAAATGGTACTTTTCTATAGCCTGCTGAATCATCTTCTTGATTATTTTCAGCTTCTAACCATTCCTCTTTATCTTCAGGATAATTAGTGATCACTACTTTTATAGGATCTAAAACCGCCATTACACGATTGGCTGTTTTGTTTAAATCTTCGCGAATACAGAATTCTAAAAGCGAGACATCAATGACATTTTCGCGTTTAGCTACACCAACTTTTTCTATAAATTTTCTAATAGAATTTGGGGTATAACCTCTACGACGTAAACCTGAAATCGTAGGCATTCGCGGATCATCCCAACCAGACACAATACCTTCTTCTACTAATTTAAGTAATTTACGCTTACTCATTATAGTATAACTAAGGTTAAGACGTGCAAATTCGCGTTGTTTAGGTAACATTGGAAGCGTATCTGAAGCATAGTTATAGATATGCTCTTTAAACCAGTTATAAAGTTCTCTATGTGGCTTAAATTCTAAAGAACACAAACTGTGAGATACTTGCTCTATATAATCGCTTTCTCCATGTGTCCAATCGTACATAGGATAAATACACCAATCATTACCTGTACGGTGATGATGTTTCTTTAAAACACGATACATAATAGGATCACGCATTAACATGTTAGGATGTTGCATGTCTATTTTTGCACGCAGAATATGTGCACCTTCTTCAAACTCACCATTTTTCATGCGTTCAAAAAGGTCTAAATTTTCTTCAACAGAACGATTTCTGTATGGACCATCTACACCAGGTTGTGTTGGTGTCCCTTTTTGTTCTGCCATAGCTTCAGACGACTGGCTATCTACATAGGCCTTTCCATCTTTAATTAATTGTACTGCCCAATCGTATAATTGTTGAAAATAATCTGAAGAATACAATTCATTTTCCCATTGATAACCTAACCAAGCGACATCCTTTTTAATAGCATCTACATATTCTTGTTCTTCTTTGGCAGGATTGGTATCATCGAACCTTAAATTTACAGGTGCGTTGTACTTCTCTCCTAACCCAAAACTAATACCAATAGCTTTGGTATGACCAATGTGTAAATACCCATTTGGCTCTGGTGGAAAACGAAAGCGCAATTTATCTTTTGACAAACCGTTGGCTAAATCTTCTTCTATAATATGCTCAATAAAATTGAGTGACTTTGTTTCTTCTGACATTATTTAGGTGTTAGCTGTTAAGTATTAGCTGTTAGGTAAAACCCTTATACAGCTAAAATTCTCAACATCATTATTCCAGGTGGTAAAATTAAACAAATTGTAACATTTATTTATGTTTTTATAATGATAGTATAAATCAAAAATCTAATACCATTATGAATTACAAATGTCCGAAATGTCATAATACTATTTGTACAGTAGAGCAATTGAAAAGCACTGGTGACACGTTTTCAAATATCTTTGATATTTAAAACAAAAAATTTACATCTGTTACTTGTAAAAAGTGCACGTATACTGAATTCTATAAAGCTAAAACTGGTGCATTGAGTAATATTTTTGATTTGTTTACGAATTAGAAAAGCGTAAAGACTGCTTCGCTCTATTATCTTTTATATTATTTTTGCTTTATGGGAATTATAAAAGTTGAAAATATAAGAGTATTTGCTAATCATGGCTGTTTAAAAGAAGAAACCGCTATTGGTAGTGATTACAGAGTAGATATTGAAGTAAAGGCTAATTTACAAACCTCCGCAGCATCTGATGAATTGAATGATACTGTAGATTATGTATTACTGAATAAAATTGTGAGGGAAGAAATGGCTAAACCATCTAAGCTTTTAGAAACGGTTGCTAAGCGTATTTTGAATCGTGTTTTTAATGAAGAAGCATTAATTACCAAAGCTACAGTTGCTGTGAGTAAAATTAATCCGCCAATAGGTGGTGACGTTGAAATGGTTACAATAAAAATGAGCCAGAAGCGAAAAAAGTAAAGCTATTTAGGCTAAAACATATATAATTTTTATATTTGCGCTCTCGTTAAATCAAATTTAAATTGATGAGATTCCTTTTTCAAAGGAAAAAAAGGGTGTCGTGGCCGAGTGGCTAGGCAGTGGTCTGCAACACCATCTACAGCGGTTCGAATCCGCTCGACACCTCAAAAAGCTTCTAAGTTTTCTTAGAAGCTTTTTTTATTTTTAAATTTTAAAAAAATTTAGATTAATAGATACGCGATTCGAATCCTAACCTTTAGTGACCTCAAAAAGCCTTCTATTTATGTTGAGACGTTTCTATTTATAATTTAGTAGGAAACTTAGATTAATAGATACGAGGTTCGAATTCTAACGTTTTAATGACCTCAAAACACCTTCAACTTCTATAAGGTGTTTTACTAATCTAACTTAATATTTGAGAGATTAAAGTCACACTGAATAAGGTTAGAAAGATCCAACCAATAAAGCCTTCTACTATGGCTAAATATCTACCGATTCCTTTAATAGGAATTTCCCCAAAACCTAAGGTTGTAAATGAATTAATACTAAGCGTTAGCGCATTAAACAGGATAGATAGTACTTTTATGAGTAAATACCCAAGTATTAGGACTCCTATTAAAAAACTATAAACCATCCTTTTGAAGGATGATAGCTCATGCCAGCTATTTTTTACAACATTAAGATAGTTCCAAAACGATAATTTAATTTCTATGAGTTTCGTTTGAGTGTTTATAAATAACAGCGAAAAAATGAAAATACTTTAGGTACATGATTGCTATTCTTAACTAATGCTGCTTTTGTGTTGGCATTTTGAAGTAGCTTATTTTCATCGATTTCATACGCTTTAATAATAGTAGCATCTGTTGTAAAATAATTGATGGATTGTGTGATGCCTTTATTATATCTATTGAGGTTAATTTTATTCCAAGAATTAGTAGAAAACAGAAATACAATGGCGTTGAATTTACTAATAATATTATAAAATAGCTTTAGTACTTATTTTATACACCAACAAAATCTGTGGAAATGCTTAATCTATAGGATTAACCTTTTCAATTTGTTCCATACTTTTTTCATAAAGCTCGGGAAATAAGCCTTGACTTAGAAGTATAATACCAAAAATTAAAATAATTAGAGATACAATTTTTTTAGTCTTAAAAATACGTCTAGGTGTTAATTTACTTTTTAAACGTTTTGCAGCTGCAATCTTAAAAAGATCTGCTAAAAAATAAGACACTAACATGGTTACAATAAATATGGTAACTCCATTATCTGAAGTTGTAATAGATGTCCCAATGACAATAAAACCTAACCAACCTAACAGTACACCAATATTAATAAAATTGAGCAGAAAACCTTTAATAAAGAGCTTACCATAATCTTTCTTGGGAAGTACAATTTTGTGATGTTCTCTAACTATAGATCGGAATGATTTTGAAGTTTTTACAAAACTAATGAGTCCGTAAATAACTAATAAAGTTCCTCCAAAAACCAATAATTTTGGATCGTCTTTTATTTTATCTAAAAGGGTATCTGTACTTTTAAAAATAACGAGGATAAAAACAATATCTGCAAAAATAACACCAAGATCAAATACAATAGCGCTTCTAAACCCCTTAGTAACACTGGTTTCTAATAAAACAAAAAACACAGGACCAATGGTAAAGGCTAAGATTATTCCGAAGGGAATGGCTGTTAAGATATCGTCTAACATGTAAAACTTGCGGTTTACACAAATGTAAGAAACTCAACTGATATTACATACGTTTTTAGTCCATCACCTTGTAAAACGGTATAAATGGTTAAACGAAAAATATAGGAAGGTGCTTAAATATTTTATTTCAAGACAATTACCTTATTACTAAATATCCATTTCAATTGAATTTCATCACCAGAACGCTTTCTTACAATACGTCTTTGTGGTGATAAAATTAAAGTTAATATAGCCGAAATAGCTGTTAATAAATAGATGTTAATATCTTCGAATAGCATTTGAATTCCAAACCTTAAAATTAAATAAGTGATTAAGAATATTAGGAAAACATAAATACTAGCTTTTGTACTTGTTTGCATAATTAAACGGCAACTTTTACAGCAGTTCCTGTTACAGAAACCATAGCATAATTACTTGCTGTGAGTTCAATTTCTATTTTTATTCCAACAACTGCATTGGCTTTTAGTTTTGCAGCATTATTTTGTAAACTTTGAAATGCTTCTTCTTTTACAGTTTCTATGTTATTTTGCAGTTTGGTATAATACTTAGACATACTAAAACCCATTGAAATAGCTTCTTTATTAATTGCAACTCCTGTTACTATGCCTAAGTAATCTATTATGTTATGGTTTTCTATTGAATTGGTTGTGGTCAGGATCATAATTTGAATATTTTTCTTAATAGTACGTTTTATACTGTAAAGTTACAATTCTAATTGTTTTTAATAAGTTTTTAAAACCTCTTCATAACAGTATAAAATTGTAATTATTCATTGCTTATTTCTGGTTTGCCAACCATATAAAAATCTAAATGCTTTTTAGTTAAATCTGCATTTTTAACTTTTACAATTACTTCATCTCCGAGTTGATACATGGTTTTTGATTTATTACCAATCATAGCATATTGATCTTGATCAAATTGGTAATGATCATCTTTCATATCCCTTACACTAACCATACCTTCACATTTATTAGAAATTATTTCTATATAAATGCCCCAATCAGTAACTCCAGAAATTACACCTAAAAACTCTTCGTCTTGATGATCTTGCATAAAACGAATTTGCATATACTTAATAGAATCACGTTCTGCTTTTGTAGCTAAATATTCCATATTACTAGAATGTTTACAACGTTCTTCGTAAATCTCTTCGTTAGCAGATTTTTCGCCATCCAAATACTGTTGTAATAAACGATGTGCCATCACATCTGGATAACGACGAATTGGCGATGTAAAGTGACTGTAATAATCGAATGCCAAACCGTAATGACCAATATTATGTGTGGTATATTCGGCTTTAGACATGGTTCTTATAGTAAGTGTATCTACTAAATTTTGTTCTTTTTTACCAACAACATCTTTTAGTAAGTTATTTAAAGATGATGCAATACTTCCTTTATCTTTAAAATTTAATTTATGTCCAAAACGCGCTACAATAGTTTGAAGCTGAGCTAATTTTGATTCATCTGGCTCATCATGCACACGATACACAAAGGTTTTCTTTTGTTTTCCAACAAATTCTGAGACCTTTCTGTTCGCTAATAACATGAACTCTTCAATCATTTTATTAGCATCCTTACTGGTCTTAAAAAATACTCCTACTGGATTTGCTTCTTCATCTAAATCGAATTTTACTTCGACCTTATCAAAAGAAATAGCACCATCTCGCATACGTGCATTTCGCATTTTACGTGCCAGCTGGTTCATTTTAATTGTAGCTTGAGCTACTTCTACAGAAGTTTGGTATTCTTCTCCAGTTAACGATACTTCAGCAGGAATAGTTGTATCAATTTTTTCTTTGTGTTTTAATACATCAACTTCATTAATTGTTGCATTATTTTCAATAATAGCTTGTGCTTCTTCGTATGCAAAACGCGCATCAGAGTAGGTTACGGTTCTACCAAACCACTCGTTTTTAATTTCGCATTTATCATTCATTTGAAACACTGCAGAAAAGGTATATTTTTCTTCGTGTGGACGTAATGAACACGCTCCATTAGATAAAACTTCTGGCAACATAGGCACTACTCTATCTACTAAATAAATAGAGGTTGCACGCTCGTAAGCTTCATCATCTAAAACAGTTCCGGGTTGTAAATAGTGAGAAACGTCTGCAATATGAATTCCAATCTCATATAAGCCATTATCTAGAACTTTAAAGGATAAGGCATCATCAAAATCTTTAGCGTCTTTAGGGTCTATGGTAAAGGTTAAATCTTTACGCATATCGCGACGTTTTGCTATTTCTTCAGGTTTAATTTCTAAATCAATATTGTTAGCATATGCTTCAACTTCGTGCGGAAACTCCATTGGTAATCCATATTCTGCCATAATAGAGTTAATCTCAGTACCATGTTCACCTGGTTTACCAAGTACTTCAATAACTTTACCGTTTGGTGAATCTGATTTTTCTGGCCAATCTTCTAGAGCAACCAATACTTTATCACCATCTTCGGCTTTATTAATTTTATTGATAGGTACAAAAATATCGGTATACATTTTATTGCTATCTGCTACAACAAAGGCAAAATTCTTTTTCTCATGAATTTGAATGGTACCAACATATTCCGTTTTTGCACGTTTTATAATGTTAGTAATTTCTCCTTCTTGTTTGCCTCTATGTTTTCGTTTATAGGCATAGAACTCTACTTCGTCTCCATTTAAAGCTTTATTAATATTGTTTGAAGCGATGAAGATATCTTCTTCAAAATCATCGCAAATAATATAACCGTTTCCTTTAGCTGCTAAATCTAAAATACCTGTATGATATTCTGTATTTACTATAGCTTTAAATTTGCCACGTTCTACTTCTTCAATCTCTTGTTTTGCTTTAAGTTGTTGAAGTTTCTTTATAATTTGGTTGCGACTACTAGCATCATTAACGCCTAGTTTAGCTGCAATTTGTTTATAGTTAAAAGTTGAGTTTCTTTCTTTTTTTAAAATACTAAGAATTGTATTTGTAAGGTTGGAAATCTTGTTATGTGAAGGTTTCCTGTGTTTCTTTTTTGTCATTTAATTTGTAATCATATTCATTTCCTATAAGTGATAGGAATTCTAATTTAAAACTTAATTAAGGCGAAGAGAGGTTATTAAGTTTGCTACAAAGTTACGTTTTAATTTTTTAATGATGTTTATAGAACGTTAAATTAATGGAAAAGCACTGTAAATTTCACAGAGCTTTGCTTTAAAAGTATAGTATTAAAACTAGTCTATAATCAACTTTTTATCGCCTTTTTCTTTAGGTAGTTTCTATTTCTACTGCATATAAACCAGAAGTTTATTTTTAACGTATTTAGTAAACACTTTTAAATAGCGATAATTTAAACGTTGGAAATTTATTTTTAAAAACAAGAAAATCTAAGAAGTATAAATCTATTAGATTTTTAATTCTAATAATTAGTCATTATTGCTAAAAAACGATGTTATCAACATATATATACATATTATCATTTTTCTTTTAAAATTTAAAAAATAAAATAATGGTTATTATAGTCTGTTAATAGCTAGTATAACTTTTTGAAGTTTTATTTTGATTAATCGTAATTTACATTTTACAACATTTTAGTTAACATTAAGTTTACATCTAAACGCTTCATTTTTAAGCTAAATTAAAAAGCTATTAACAACTGTTAATAACGAATGTTAATAGAAATGACTGATATGTTTATTTTAAAATCTTGTTCATTTCACTACAAATGATGTTTAATAACTTCGGCGAAAAAAACAACTAACTTATTTGGTTATCTCATCTCTATTTTTGTTTGAAAAAATTAATGAATAAACCTAATTTTAGTTTTAAAGACTTGTGAACACTTATTAACAAGTTATAAGATATGTTATCATAACTATTAACAAACCTAAATACTAGATAATGTTTTTGAGTGGTATTTAATAGATTAAGTTTAGAATAGAACTTTATATACTTATATAATGAGTAGCATTATTAATAGATCCAAGTAATTTAGATGCTAGTAATTAAATTATTCTTTAAAATTTAACAGAATTAATCATTTTATATGTTTCGTGAAAATGAGTTCTAATAACTTCAAATACCATTATTTCTACAAGCTATAAAAAGTAAGATTTATAACTATTAAATAGTTTTACCAAAAAAGGAATTTCTAGAAGATAATTAGTAAAAGTCTAATAAAAATTTAATTATTCTTTAAAATTTTCAATCTCCATAACACATTATACGCTAGTAGTTTACTAGCTATAAAATACAAAAATTATCGATTTGATGTTTTTTTTTGCTTAAAAAATCGATGAAAAACTAATTTGATACAAAATAGAAAAACTTGATATATCATTGTACCAAATTCCAAATTTATTAATTTATAAAACCTACAATTATGAAACTAAAATTATTTTATTTATCGTTTTTATTTAGTGTATTATTTTTAAACTTTTCTAATTCTCAACAAACATATCTCCCAGATGATGTTTTTGAACAATATTTAATAGACGAAGGTTATGATACCGTATTAGACAATTATGTATTAACAGCTAATATTGCTAACATAGATACAGTAAACTTATATGATAAAAATGTTACAGACTTAACAGGTATAGAAGATTTTGCAGCGTTAACTAATTTAAATATTTCTAGTACTTTAGTACTTAATATAGATGTAAGTGCAAATACAGCATTAACTACTTTAAATATCTATGATACTTCAATAAGTAGTTTAGATGTTAGTAATAATTCTGCATTAATTAATTTATATGCAGATAATACACTTTTAAATAGTTTAGATGTAAGTGCAAATACAGCATTAACTACTTTGTTTATTACTAATACAGAAATTAATAGTTTAGATGTAAGTAATAATACGTCTTTAGAGGTTTTAGGTGTTTCTGATACTCCAATAATTAGTTTAGATTTAAGTAATAATACGTCTTTAACTTATTTATCTATTTACAATACATTAATAAGTAGTTTAGATGTTAGTAATAATAGTGTTTTAACTACTTTAAAAACTACAAGCACTGATAACTTATATTGTATTACTGTAGCAGATGAAGCAGCAGCAAATGCAGGTACAGGAATTTATTTACAATGGGAAAAAGATGAAGCTTGTAATTATAGTGAAAGCTGTAATTTTACTTATGTACCAGATAATGTTTTTGAGCAGTATTTAATTGATCAAGGTTATGATGTAGCACCAATAGATAATTATGTACCTACAGCTAATATAAAGCATGTAAATTCTGTAGATTTAAATAATACTGGTGTAGCTGATTTAACAGGTATTGAAGATTTTGTAGAACTAACTGTTTTAGATGTTTCTTTTACTTCGGTAACTAATGTAAACGTAAGTAATAATATAGCATTAACTGACTTATTTGTTAATAACACTTTAATTAGTGATTTAAATGTAAGTTTAAATACAAATTTAAATATTTTAAATGCCTTAAATACTCCAAATTTAGATTGTATTACTGTAGCAAATGAAGCAGATGCAACTTCAGTTTCTGGTATTTATGTTAATTGGCAAAAAGATGCAATTTGTAGTTATAGAGAAAACTGTAGTGCTCCATTAAGTGATATAGAATTTGATGCTACTAAAGTGTTTGTTGGACCAAATCCAATAAAAGATCAATTACAAATTAAACTTAACAATGCTGATGTTCTAAACGACGTAAGTGTATACAATATTTCAGGAAAATTAATTCTAAAATCTACGAGTACTAATATTGCAACAAGTCATTTAGTATCTGGTATGTACTTGGTAAGAATTACAACGGATAAAGGTAGTTTTACAAGAAAATTAATAAAATAGTATAACCACTCTATTAATAATATACTTAAAAAACCTTGAGACATGTCTCAAGGTTTTTTTATATAATACATATACTAAATAAAACTAATAGTTTACGAACTGTGTAATATTTAAGATATATAGCAAAAAAAATGAGAAAGATAATTTTATAAAGAAGTCTTAAAGCAAAAACAATAGGGCTATTTTTATTCGTAACTTTGTTGTATTAAATTAATTCAACACAACATGACAATCTCAATAGGAAACGATCACGCAGGACCAGATTATAAATTTGCTATAGTAAAGCATTTAGAAGCTAAAGGTTATACTATTAATAACTATGGAACAGACACTTTAGATAGTGTAGATTATCCAGATTTTGTACATCCTGTAGCAAAAGATGTTGAGGCTAAAAAAGTAGATTTTGGGATACTAATTTGTGGCAGTGCAAATGGTGTAGCAATGACAGCTAATAAATACCAGCATGTAAGAGCTGGAGTTTGTTGGACAAATGAAATAACGGAATTAACACGTTTGCATAACAATGCTAATATTATTTGTATTCCAGCACGTTTTACATCAATTCCGCAAGCTATAAAAATGGTAGATACCTTTTTAGAAACTAAATTTGAAGGTGGTCGTCATCAAAACCGTGTAGATAAGATTCCATTATCATGTTAAATGAGTCATTCACACAACCATTCGCATAATTCTAAAGACTTAAAGGGTCAAAAGCTTTTAATTTCAATACTTCTAAATATTGTTATTACTGTAGCTCAAGTTATTGGTGGTTTTGTTTCTGGTAGTCTTTCATTACTCAGCGATGCTTTACATAATTTTAGCGATGTTATTTCTTTAATAGTTAGTTATGTAGCTGCTAAATTATCGAAGCAAAAAGCATCTATTGATAGAACTTTTGGTTATAAACGTGCCGAAATTTTAGCTGCCTTTATTAATGCTAGTACGTTAATTATTGTAGCAATAATCTTAATTTTTGAAGCTGTAAAACGTTTTAAAAATCCACAAGAAATAGAATCTGGTTTAGTTATTTGGTTAGCCATTGTCGCCATTATAGGTAATGGTCTTAGTGTTTTATTATTAAGAAAAGATGCTAAAAATAATATTAATATGCGTTCTGCTTATCTGCATTTACTTACAGATATGTTGGCTAGTGTAGCTGTACTCATTGGTGGTTTATTAATGAAATATTATCAACTGTTTTGGGTAGATAGTTTACTAACCTTATTAATTGCATTGTATTTAATTTGGGTAGGTTACGATTTGTTAAAGACATCTACTAAAATGCTAATGCTGTTTACACCAGATAATATTAATATTAAAGCGGTTGTAAGAACAGTTAATAAACTACCAAAAGTTAGCAAATTACATCATGTACATATTTGGAATTTGAGTGACGATGAGTTGCACTTAGAAGCCCATTTAGACTTAAAAGAAGACATTTCTACTACAGAGTTTAATGATTTACTTCTAGATATTGAAACTGTTTTACATGATGAATTTAATATTAATCATGTTACCATTCAACCAGAGTTTAATAAAGAAGACCCTAAAGAGGTCATTGTACAAGATTAACTATGATAACAACTAAAATAAGCGCTTTTAACGAACTTTCTATAGTAGAGTTATATGATTTACTTCAATTAAGAAGTGAAGTCTTTGTAGTAGAACAAGATTGTGTATATCAAGACATTGATGGTAAAGATCAAAAGGCACTTCATGTTTTAGGTTATAAAAATGAAAAATTAGTTGCTTATACAAGAATTTTTAAACCTGGAGATTATTTTAAAGAAGCTAGTATTGGTAGAGTCGTAGTAGAACAAAAAGAACGGCAATATAAATATGGATATACAATAATGAACGCTTCTATAGAGGCTATTAAAACTTATTATAATGAAACCATCATTAGAATTTCTGCACAAACGTATTTAAAACGTTTTTATAATAATTTAGATTTTAAGGAAGTAGGAGAAGAATATCTCGAAGATGGTATTCCTCATATTGCTATGTTGCGTTCTTAATTATTTACTAAGGAAAACAAACTATTATTTATCGTAAATTCTAGTTACTAAGATTTCTACACGTCTATCTAACTCAGGCTCACCACCCAAAGGAGCTTTACGTCGCATACCAACATATTTCATTCGGTAATGTTTTACTCCTTTGTCTGCTAAATAATCATAAATATACTTAGCGCGCGCAACAGAAAGATTACGTTTTTTTGTTTTTCTATCTACAGCATCTCTATTACCTTGAGTACAACATACATGGCCTTCAATAGTAAAGTAAATGTTAGTACGTTCTGCTAATATTTCAGCAATTTTATCTAGTACTTTTTTCGAGTCTTTTGTTAAATAACTATAGCCTGTTCTAAATAGTAAATTGTCAAGTAATATTTTATCTCCTTCTTTTAAATCTCCTTTTAACAAGTCTTCTGGATTATTTTTTTCAGGCTTTTCTTCTTTTTCCTTTGGAGGATAGACAGGAGTAACAATGATTTCAACTTTACGATTTAAACCTCGTATTTTATTAAGGTCATCTTCACGAATAATATTGACTAAAATTTTACCTTTTCCATCAACATTGGTCATTTTAGACTCATCAAATTCGTTATTAGAAAACACTTCTTTTATGGCATCTGCACGATTTTGAGATAAGACGAGATTATAATTATCACTACCTCTATCATCTGTAAAACCATAAATTGTAACTTTTTCTATATCAATATCTTCAATTGTAGATAGAAAAAGTAATAACCTACTGTGTTCTGTTTCTGGTATATCGTGTTGATCAGTTTCAAAATAAACCTCGTGCTTCATTTCTTTTTGAGAAAAAGAGAATTGAAAGCATAGGCATAAAAGGATAATTAGGGGTCTCATTTTATTATAATTTTCTTACTTACAGAAAACATTTATGATGTTAAATATAAAAAAAATAAATTTCTATCTCAAAATACTTGCGTATTGTAGCGGATTATTAAGAATATTTATGGCTTTTTTAATTTCAGCATTGTGAGCAGTGTAATAGGTATATAAACCTTCACTGTAGAAATAACGTTTAATAATTTCGTCTGTAAGTAATGATTTTAATTGCGTTTTGTTTTCATCAATAGCATTAGATTTATAGGCTTGTAATGCTTTAGTTAAGTTAGCATATTCTGATGTAATTACAGCATCAAGCTCTTCTTCTTTTGCTACGTTAATGGCATTTGTTAAGGCTTTTTCAGTTTTAGTTTCAAAATTGAAACCACTTGTTTTTATATAGTTTTTAAATTTTTTGAAGTCAGAATCGGAAAATTCAAAGCTGTTTAGATTTTCAACTTTATTGTTGTAATAATAATTGGTTGCAAAGTTGAATACTAAATTTTCATTTGATATTGCTTTAGTAATTGGTGTTTGTTTTGCAAATTCTACTTCAATATCAGGTTGTACACCTCCACCGTCAAAAACATCGCGTCCATTTTTAGTTTTAAAGGCATTGTAATTTTCTTTTTGAGTTCTTGTAGCTTTTCCATTTTCATCTCTATTCCAATAATCTAATGCTTGAATACAACGGCCAGATGGAGTATAATATCTAGAAATAGTAATCTTCATTTGTGTACCATACGTTAGTGGTTTTGGACGTTGTACAAGACCTTTTCCAAAGCTTCTTGTACCAACTACCACAGCACGATCCATATCTTGTAAAGCACCAGATACAATTTCACTTGCAGAAGCACTTCTTCCGTCTATTAAAACCACTAATGGAATTTGTGTATCAATAGGTTCGCGTTTGGTATAATAAGTTTTATTATATTTTTTTACTTTAGATTTAGTTGTTACCACCAACTGATCTTTAGGAACAAAAATATTAGTCACGTTAACAGCCTCGTGAAGTAAACCACCAGGATTTCCTCTTAAATCTAAAATTAACTGTGTAGCTCCTTGGTTTTTTAATGCTTTAATAGCTCTAATTGTTTCGGAAGACGCTTTATCATTAAATTTTCTTAACACAACATAACCCGTTTTTTCATCTACCATAGCGTAGTGTGGGACTGCTTTAATTTCTAAAGATTCTCTAATAATTTTTACCGTATTAGTTTTTCCTTGACGTTTATAAACTAAAGAAACTTCAGTACCTGAAGCTCCTTGCAATAAATTTGCAGCATCTTCTTTAAAATCTGCTACGGCAACTTTATCTACTTTAATAATTTCATCACCAGCTTTAAGACCAGCTTTATCTGCAGCATAACCTTGGTAAGGTTCAACGATTACCAATTTATCTTTTAAGGTTAATACTTTTGCTCCAATACCTGTGTAATCGCCTGCATTATTAATTCTAGAGGCCTCGACATCTTGTTCGTTGTAAAATTGTGTATAAGGATCTAAATCGTCTAACATGCTTTTAATGGCTGTATCCATTAAGTCGCCAGGATTAGTATCATCTACATAATTCATGTTAATTTCTTTAAAAAGCGTTGTAAATATTTCTATTTGCTTAGCAATTTCAAAAAAATCGTTTTTAAATGCTGTAGTGCTAGTAAATATAAGCACAGCCAACACTGGAAGTATTATTTTTTTATGTAGGAGTTTTTTCATTTGTTAGAAGTTTTGTCGGTAAATTTCCTAAACAATAATTTCATACTATCATTTAGTTTATCAAAAGTTGTTCCATCTTTACTAAGGTACAAAATCATAAACGCAAAAGACGCAGAACTATTGTTAAAATATAATGGTTTATTAAGTCTGTAAGCTTCGCGTAACAAACGTTTTATTTGGTTTCTAGAAACCGCTGTTTTGTGCAAACGCTTACTTACAGAAACACCTGTTTTAAGTTGAGATCCATCTTCAAATTCGGTTTTAAGATATACCAATTTTAGTGGGTAAGCTGTTACTGCTTTTCCTTCTGTAAAAAGCTGTTCGATTAGCTTTTTGCTTTTTAATTTATCTTTTTTTGAATATTTAAAGCTCATTTATATAAATCCGATTTAGCAAAAATAGAAAACCACATCTATTTGATGCGAATTTATACACATATTAATGCTTTTATTAGCTCTAAGGTGTGCTTATTAGGGATTAATTTGTAACTCATAGGACAATTATAGATATAAATTAACAGCTACAGGTAGTGCTTAGGCCTTGTAAGTTATTAAATTATAAGGTAATGTATATAAAAGATGCACATGGTCTGTTTATAAAGCATTTCGTCTAATAAACTTTTTTTGAAAGCATTTTATTTCAAAAGCATCTATATTTGAGAGAAAACTAAATCGCACCATTCTAACCTTTCCTACTTTTATGTCTAAAAACTACTTCGCTTTTATAGTATTTATAGTATTATCTATAAATATAAGCGCACAAGATTCTTATTGGTTTCAAACCGTAACAAAACACTCAAATATTACAAAAGATGAAGTTCCTTTAGAGCATATAGAGTTTAATTTAAATACTGCATCTCTGCTTAATTTTTTTAAAAAGGCTCCTAACCGCTTAACACAAAAAAGATCTCAAATAGTGATTTCTTTACCTAATGAAAAAGGAGAATTAAATAGCTATCAACTATTTGAAGCTTCAAATTTTCATCCAGAACTAGAAGCAAAATATCCTCAAATAAAAGCATATATTGGAAAAGGTATAAATAATGGGGCTACTGCGCGTATTAGTTATTCACCTTCATTAGGATTATCCGTTTCTATTTTTAATCTCGATAGACCAACAACACTTATAAAGCCATTAGATTATAATAATGGTGTTTATGCTGTTTTTTCAAGAAATGAATTGGATGAGTCAAGTTCAGATTTTGAATGTACCACCATAGAATCGGCAAGAAGAGAAATAACATCATCTGGTTTAACAAATAGAAATGCAAATGATAGTCATTTAAGACTTTACAGAGCGGCTATATCAACAACTGGAGAATATTCGCAATTCTATCTTGATGGTTTTGAAACAACAGATGAAGAACGAAAAGGAAAGGTGTTAGCTGCAATAAACCAATCGTTAACGAGAATCAATGGTATTTTTGAAAGAGATTTTGGAGTGACTATGCAGTTAATTTCAAATAATGATGCGATAATTTTCTTAGATACTTTTACAGATCCTTACAATGTTGATAATTTAATAATTCAAAATACAATAGACACAATTATTGGTGATTCTAATTATGATATAGGTCATTTATTTGCCTATGAAGGTTCTATATACGGAAACGCAGGTTGTATTGCTTGTGTATGTACAACAGGTTCTAAAGGAAGTGCATATACAGTACATAGCAACCCTAATTCTGATCATTTTAATTTAATTGCAAGTCATGAGTTTGGACATCAATATGGTGGCTGGCATGTGCAAAGTACCTTAAATTGTAGAAGTTCTAATGAACTTCAAGAAGTAGAACCAGGTAGTGGGAGTTCTATAATGGGATATGCTGGTATCTGTTCACCTAGCGTACAAGATAATCCGGATGATTATTTTAATTATGTAGATATTAGAGATGTTGCGCAGTGGACTATAAATGATAGTTCTTGTGCACAACTTACAGGATTAACTAATACTGCTCCTATTGTTAGCGCAGGTAACGATTTTACGATTCCTATGTCAACAGCATTTATTTTAGAAGGCACAGGAAGTGATCCTGAAGGAGACCAAATTTCATTTTGTTGGGAAGAAAACGATCCAGAAAACCCTTTTAGTAGTGATACTCCACAACCAACAAGGCAATTTGGCCCTATGTTTCGTTCAAAGCTTCCTGTAGAAAGTCCTAACCGTTATATGCCACAATTATCAGATGTCGTTAATGGTAACTTAACACCAACTTGGGAGGTTGTACCTTCTGTAGCAAGAACAATGGATTTTGTTCTTACCGTTAGAGATAATAATCCAAGTGTAGGACAAACCGCTTCAGATGAAATGACAGTTACTGTTACCGATACGGCAGGCCCTTTTATTGTAACGTCTCAAACGACAAACGAAGTATGGAATGTAGGAGAAAATACAACAGTTACTTGGGATGTTGCTAATACAAATGTGGCTCCTGTAAATGCTACTGAAGTTGATATTTTCTTATCTATTGATGGAGGTTTTACATATCCTTACACAATAGCAACTGGGATAGCAAATGATGGGTCAGAAATAATTAATATTCCAAACGTTCCAACCACAACAGAGGCAAGAGTTATGGTTAGAGGTGCAAACAGTATTTTTTATGCTATTAATAGTTCTAATTTTGAAGTACAAGCATCTGAATTTGTAATGAATTTTACAGAATCAAATATGACGGTTTGTAAACCAAACGATGCCGTTTATAATTTTACATATAACACCTTTCTAGGATTTAATGAAACTACTGTTTTTTCAGCATTAAATCTTCCGGCAGGTGTAACAGCTACTTTTAGCCAACCGTCTGCATCAGGTAACAATACTAATATACAAATTACTATAAGTAATACGGCGTTAGTTGCTAATGGTTCTTATGATATAACAATAAACGGAACTTCAGATTCTGCACAAAAGAACTCCATAATTACATTAGAACTCTATGATGTTAATTTATTAGCACCTTCGCTTCAATTTCCAGAGAATAATGAAACCACTGTAGATGTTAATAGCATTTTTACGTGGCAAGAAGACATTAATGCCTCTAGTTATGACATTGATATAGCTTTAGATCCTAGTTTTAATACAATAGTTTTATCCGAAACTACTCTAATTAATTCATACAATGTCTTAGGATTAGATTACAGTACGGTTTATTACTGGCGAGTTAAAAGTGTAAATGATTGTGGAATAAGCGACTATTCTAATGTTAACGAATTTATTACGCTTTGTGTTGCCCCTAGTAATATACTTATAACTGATATCATGTCAGATTCTGTTGAAGTTAGCTGGCTAGAAAACGGTAATGCCACCACATGGGAAATAGAGATTGTTGAGGATGGCGATTTACCAACAGGTGTTGGTGTTTTAACTTCTAATAATCCATATAGCATAAGTGGTTTAAACTCGTTTACAACTTATGATATATATGTAAGATCTGAATGTGGAGGTGATAATAATAGTGCTTGGATAGGTCCTTTAAGTTTTACTACAGCAGCTAATTTTTGTAATGGAGATCATTTTTATGATTCTGGTGGTTTAGATGGTGATTACTCAAGTGGAGAATATATTACTACGGTTATAGCACCCTCTGCCGGAAATAATAGCGTTACCGTTACTTTTAACGAGTTTCAATTAGAAAATAGTTACGATTATTTATATATTTATGATGGCCCAGATATAAATGCATCATTTTTAGGGCAATTTACAGGAACTGCAAACCCTGGAACTTTTACTTCGTCACATCCTTCAGGAGCTTTAACATTTGTGTTTTTCTCAGATGGAAGTGTTACAGGCAGTGGTTGGGATGCTACGGTTACATGTCAATTTATCACATGTCCAGATCCTATAGACTTAATAGTGAGTAATTTGATGTTCAATTCAGCCGATTTAAGTTGGACAGCTATTGGTAATGAAACAACTTGGGAGCTTGAATACGGTTTAACAGGTTTCTCTCAAGGAACAGGAACTCTTATAAATACAAGTATTAATCCAACAACTTTAACAGGTTTAAATGCGTCTACTAGTTATGATGTTTATATTAGAGCCAATTGTGGTGCAAACTCAGGAGAAGATGATAGTAATTGGTTAGGACCAGTAACCTTTACAACGATGTCAGACTTTTGTAGTGGAGATCATTTTTATGATTCAGGAGGAGCAAATTTGAACTACCAAAGTGGAGAAGACATTACAACAGTTATTGCTCCTTCTGAAGGTTATAATAGTGTAACAGTTAGTTTTAATTCATTTCAATTAGAAAACTGTTGTGACTATTTAAGAGTTTACGATGGCTTAGACATTAATGCTCCTTTTCTTGGTCAGTACAATGGTTCTACAATTCCAGATTCGTTTACTTCCAATAATCCTTCGGGAGCTTTAACATTTAGATTTACTTCAGATGGAAGTGTTACACGCAGTGGTTGGGATGCTACGGTGATTTGTGAGACTATTATTTGTCCTGATGTATCAGACTTTTTAGTAGAGAATGTGTCTTTGAGTTCTGCAGACCTAAGTTGGATTGCTGGAGGTAGTGAAATAACGTGGGAAATAGAATATGGACCATTAGGTTTTACCCAAGGCGATGGCACTAGTTTAATATTAAATGCAAGTCCATATACTTTAGATAACTTAGACCTAGACACTACTTACGATATTTATATTCGTGGAAATTGTGGTATAAATTCAAGTGAAGAAGATAGCAATTGGATTGGACCAGTAACATTTACAACCCTAGACATTACAAGTCCAGGTATTTTAGTTGCTGAACTCACAGATGAATTACAAGGTGAAGTGACTTTAAATTGGGGAGCAATTGCAAATTTTACGGGCAGTTGGTTGTTAAACTTTAATCACGATTGTAATAGTAGTTACTCTCAGATAGAAATTATTTTTTATGAGAATTACACGTTTTTTATTCCATCAGAAGATAACTATGGAACTTGGGAAATGATTGATAATCAAGTAATATGGACTTATGATGAAGGTTTTCAATACTCAGGTGTTATAACAGGAAATTATATGGAAGGAACAAATGATAACGATGGTTGTTGGTATGCTGATAAAATAGTAGACTCTAACTATACTAGCTATGTCATTGGAAACTTATCTAGTTTAGGATGGGTTAATACAAATGTTAATGAGGATATTTCTATAACATCAACAATTACATCAACAGCATTTGGCTTTTTAGAGTATAACATTTATAGAAATAACGAATTTTTAGCATCAACAACCGAAACAACATACATAGATATGCTTCCAAGTTTTGGTACTTACGATTACTATATCACTTCTGTATTTAGTGAAGGAGAATCTGAAGCTTCTAATATTGAAACCATTGTTTGGGAAAACTTAAATGTGAAAGAGAATGAACTTGAAGGAATTGAGATATTTCCTAATCCTACAGAATCTGTATTAAACATTAATTCGGCAATACCTATTGAGTCTATTGAGGTTTTCTCAATATTAGGACAAAAATTAATGTTTATCACTTCAAAAAACACTAAAAATCAATTGGATATGTCACCTTTAGACGTTGGAACTTATTTTGTAAAAGTTTGGTCTAACCAGCAATTTAATATTTATAAAGTGATAAAAAAATAAGTACACTAACTTAATTTATAAAGAAAAAGCGCAACGAAAGTTGCGCTTTTTTTATAATGTATATAATAGTTTATTACACTAAAGTACTTAAGTTACTCCTTGGTAATTGTGTTATTCTTACGATTAACATCTGCCATCATCTGAGAAGCATCAATCTCAACCGATTTTACGGCTTTTTTAGCTTCAAATGAATAGGTTGGTATTGCCCAGGCCCAATCTTTAATAATAGTTGCTGAGGTAGGCTTTTCTCCACGCATCATTTGTAGCGGAATATAAAATTCTTCTGTTGAACCATCTGTATAAGTTACAGAAAGATCTATAGGCATTGGCATAAGACCAATACGCTCTAAAGTGATTGTTTTTCCTTCTACAGCTTTTACTCCATAATCTATTGTATTTGTAGTTTGAGCAAAATCTATAAAATACCAATCCAGTTCTAAATCTGTGATACGTTCAGCTGTTCTTATAATATCAAATGGTTTAGGGTGTTTAAACTTAAAATCTTCAAAATACTTTTTGATGGTTTTATCTAAGTTGTCTTCTCCTATAACATAGCCTAATTGTGCTAAAAATACAGCACCTTTACTATAAGCTGCCGCACCATAAACTCCATTTAATGCATAACGATCAGAGTGTGTTGTTAAAGGTTGTTCAACTCCAGAATTTGCTAAAGCTAAATACCCTCTGTAAGATCCAGAAAGCGGATTAGATTTCTTATTTTCACTAAGAGAATTCATAGCTAAATTAGAAATATAACTTGTAAAACCTTCATCCATCCACTCGTGTTTAGATTCGTTGCTAGCTAATAAAAATTGAAACCATTTGTGAGCTAACTCGTGTGCTGTTACACCTAATAAGCTTCCATATTTACGTTCGCCTGTAATTAATGTACACATAGCATATTCCATACCTCCATCTCCACCTTGGATTACAGAATATTGATCGTAAGGATAGTCTCCAATGTTTTCGTTAAAGAAATCCATTAATAAAGCAGTATCAGATTGTAACTTTTTCCAGTTGTCTAAATAATTTTGCTCTAATGTTTTCTTATAGTAAAAATGAAGCAATGGCCCATTTGGCATTTGTAACGTATCGTGAATATAATCTGGATCTGCAGCCCAAGTAAAATCATGCACTTTTGGCGCTTTAAAATGATGGGTTTTCTTTCCAGATTTTAAAGTTGGTTCACCTTGTAAATACCCTGTACCACCAACGACATAAGCTGCATCAATAGTTAACTTTACATCAAAGTCTCCCCAAACACCATGAAATTCTCTTCCTATGTAAGGATCGGCATGCCAACCTTCATCATCATATTCTGCTAACTTAGGATACCATTGTGACATAGATAAGGCAACACCTTCTTTATTATTTCTACCAGAACGACGAATTTGAACTGGGACTTGGGCATCAAAATCCATATCAAACGTCACTTTTTCTCCAGGTTGAATAGGCTGATTTAACTTTACTTCTAAAACAGTACCAACAGTTTCGTAAGAAATAGCTTTTCCGTTTTGTAATAATGAATTGACTTTTATATATCCAATTTCATTAGGTTGAAGTTTACTAATACGATCACCAACTCTAGGATCTGGATCGTTAATAGTACGTGAGCGAACATCCATTTCACTACCAGGTTGAAAGGCATTAAAATATAAATGGTAATACACGTGATTTAATACATCTGGCGAGTTATTAGTGTACACTAGCTTTTGCTTACCTTTGTACTGATAGTTATTGACATTCATGTCAATTTCCATAGTATAATCTACATGTTGTTGCCAATAGCTATTTGTAGAAGCTTTTATTGGATTAGAATCTTGCACTGTTTTTCCTGTGGCGCCACAAGAAAAGACTAATGCAATAACAAAAAAGCTTAATAAAAAATTCTTCATGTTTATTTTAATTTAGAAGCCATAATTAATGCATTGTAAGCATTAACTATTCTGCCAGATTTTGATATATCTGAAAAAGACTTAACGTTAGAAGCATCTCCACCCACAACGACTTTAGTTGTTAATGGTAATCCAGACTCTAAAATCACTTGTTTAACTTGTGCAGCAGATAATTTTGGATAGTAAGAACGTACTAAAGCAGCAACGCCAGCAACCGCAGGAGATGCCATTGATGTTCCACTATTTGGCTCATATTCATTTTCTGGAGTTGTAGAATAAATGTCAGAACCAGGAGCAAAAACATCTACATTCTTTTTTCCATAATTAGAGAAACCAGAAACGATTTTAGATCCGTATTTAGATGTTAAAGAGCCAACTCTAATATAAGTATTTGATATTTCAACAAAATCAACATTATCATCTGGAAAATTAGGTGCTACGTCTACATTTTCACTAGAGTTACCAGCTGCATGTACAAATATGACATCATTATCTGATGCGTATTTTATAGCTTCTCTCACTTTATCTGCATGTGGAGAAAACGACTTTCCAAAACTACCATTAATTACTTTTGCGCCATTATCTACAGCATATCGTATAGCTAAAGCTACATCTTTGTCGTATTCATCTCCATTAGGTACAGCTCTAAGAGACATAATTTCTACATTATTTGCTACTCCATTAGCTCCTTTTCCATTGTTGCGTTCTGCAGCAATAATACCAGCAACGTGAGTACCATGAGATTCTGATTTTTTTACCGGTTTTACGTTTCCGTTTCCGTAACCTATTTCAGAAAAATCATTGATATCATCTCCTGTTGTACGACCCGAAAAGTTTTTATTTAAATTAAAGTTTAAACGTTCGTTAATACTTTCTAAACCGTTATTAATTTCTTTTTTTGCTTCAGCTAATGATAATCCATTACTGTTCATTTGATTTGCAATTTGAATCGCTTGAGACAGTGCTTGATCTTCTGTTTTAATAGCATTAATTTCATCAATTGTGTAATCACTTTTCCCTAAGTGCTTAGTTAAAGTTTCGTCAGCACCATTTATAGCTTGTGCAAATTGATCGTATTGTGTTTTACGTCCTAACCACAATTGGTAATCTTCTTCATATTTAGCTTTTGCTGCTTCGTAACTTGGGTTTGAAGTATCTCCAGAGGCTAAAATACGTACATATTCTAATTGTTCATCGTAAGCATCTCCTAAGAAATTCCAACCGTGTACATCATCTATATAGCCATTATTATCATCGTCTTTTCCATTATTTGGTATTTCATCTTCATTGGTCCAAAGTACGTTTCTTAAATCTTCGTGATCAATATCAATACCTGAATCTATAACAGCAACGATAACTTTTTTTCCTTTTTTATTTTTAATGATTTCAGCGTAAGCTTTGTCAACACTCATACCAGGAATAGTATCTTTTACAAGGTCTAGGTGTCCCCAATTTTTTTTCTCTGCATCAGTTAATGCTGTAACTTTTAAAGGTGAGGTGTCTATGTTTTCGATTGGTGTAGAAAGAATTTCTCCTGTACTACCACATCCTAAAAAAAGTGTTGCGGAAAATCCTAAATAGGCTATTAATCTGTAATTAAATTTCATGTGTTCTTGTTTATTGTTATTGATTTGTCACATACCATTTACAATTCATAAACATTCCTTTAGGTGGTAATGTTTATGAGGTGCTTATTGCATGTGTGTTTTAGTTAAATAGTGTGTTTGTTGTAAAAGTTTCGTTTAGTCTTACGCCTTTTTCAGTATGTTTTACGGTTATAATTTCGTTATGTGCATCGTGTTCTAAAAACAAGTAGAAGTTGTTGTCTGCAGCCATATTTAAAAACAATTCTTTTTCGTCAAGAGTTAATAAAGGTCTGGTATCATAACCCATTACAAAAGGTAATGGTAAATGACCTACTGTTGGCAATAAATCTGCCATAAAACAAATGGTTTTTCCTTTGTAGTTAATCATCGGAATCATTTGTTTATCGGTATGTCCATTGGCAAAGAAAATATCAAAGCCTAATTCGGAATTTTTTAAAATAGGATTGTCTGGGACAGATGTAAATTTTAATTGACCACTTTGTTCCATTGGTAAAATGTTTTCTTTTAAAAACGAAGCAACTTCACGTCTGTTAGGTTCTGTTGCCCATTTCCAATGGTCTGCATTACTCCAAAAGTGCGCATTTTTAAAAGCGGGTTCATAACCTGTTCGGTCCTTATTCCATTGAATACTGCCTCCACAATGATCAAAATGAAGGTGGGTCATAAAAACATCAGTAATATCATCACGATGAAATCCATGAGCAGCTAATGATTTATCTATACTATCATCTCCATAAAGAAAATAATAACCGTAGAATTTATCACTCTGTTTGTTGCCCATTCCTGTATCTATTAAAATAAGGCGATTGCCATCTTCAATTAACAAGCAACGTGCAGCAATATCTATCATGTTGTTATTATCAGCAGGATTGGTACGTTGCCATAAGGATTTTGGTACAACACCAAACATGGCTCCTCCATCGAGTTTAAAATTTCCGGATTGAATTGGATATAATTGCATTTGCGAAATTTTTATATAGTCTTGCAAATTACTAAAAGCTTTAAAACTAATTGTTGTTAGTCTTAATAAATTAGAGGATATTTAACAAATAAGAAGAATGTGGCTTTTGGCTGTTCTAAAAAATAATTACATTTAGATTGAGAAAAAGAAGTTTTAATGAAACGCACATCAAAATCACCTTTAAAAATTAAGAATATTAAACTTTTACGATTTGGACGCGATTTTGAACCAGACCAAAAAGTTATTCTACGAGATTATTTAGCTATTGAACGCACACGTTTAGCTAATGAGCGTACACTTTTATCTTATATTCGTTCTTCATTATACTTGTTATTGGGTGCTATTGCACTTTATCAATTAAAAGAATTTGCCAATTTTAAATACTTAGCACTCACGGCTATAATATTTAGTGTGGTCTTTTTTATTATAGGTGTTTATAGGTTTACGTTATTAAAAAAGAGTTTGAAACGTGTGTATTATAAATCGGAAGAAAAACAAGAAGATAACGACCAATAATTCTCGTATAGAATCCTTTCATAATTTCATGATAAGCTTTCTATAAAAATAGAATTTGTATTTTCACACAAAAAGAGAATAAATGTTAGAACTAGCCGGAATAATAATTCTTGGAATATTAGCCCAATGGGTTGCTTGGAAATTTAAAATACCAGCAATTTTACCCTTAATTTTAATCGGACTTTTAGTAGGACCAATTGCTGCTGAATTTTTAAGTGAAGATGGTTCTAAATGGATAGAACCCATTTGGAATGGTACCAAAGGTTTATTTCCTGGTGATAGTCTTTATTATTTTGTATCACTTGCTATAAGTATTATTTTATTTGAAGGAGGTTTAACCTTAAAACGCGCCGAAATAAAGAATGTAGGCCCTGTAATTACTAAATTAATTACCGTTGGTTCTGCCATTACGTTTTTTGGTGCTGGTATAGTAGCGCGTTATACTTTTAATCTAAGTTGGGATTTATCTTTCCTATTTGCAGGCCTTATTATAGTTACAGGACCAACAGTAATTACACCTATTTTACGTAATATTCCTCTTAAAAAAGATGTATCTACCGTTTTAAAGTGGGAAGGTATTCTTATAGATCCTATTGGAGCCTTAGTAGCCGTTTTGGTATTTGAATTTATAAGCGTTGGTGGTGATAGTGGTTTTACTAAAACAGCTTTAATGGAGTTTGGTAAAATTGTTTTATTTGGTACCACATTTGGTTTTACGTTTGCCCATGCCTTGGCTTTTGCAATTAATAAAAAATTGATTCCTCATTATTTGTTAAATGTCGTATCGCTTTCAACTGTATTACTCGTTTTTGTAGAATCTGAATTATTTGCACACGAGTCTGGTTTATTAGCTGTTGTAGTTATGGGAATGGTGTTAGGAAATAGTAAGTTAGAAAACTTAAAAGAATTACTTTATTTTAAAGAATCACTAAGTGTATTATTAATTTCTATATTATTTATCCTCTTAGCTGCAAATATTGATATTGATGATTTATTGTTGCTTTATACATGGAAAACGGCGATTCTTTTTGCTGCTGTTGTCTTTATAATTAGACCTTTAGCTGTTTTTGTAAGTACTCAGGGTTCTAAACTTAATCTTAATGAAAAACTGTTTATAAGTTGGGTAGGACCACGTGGTATAGTTGCCGCAGGTATTGCGTCACTTTTTGGAAGTAAATTAATGAGACAAGGTGTTGAGGGTGCAGAATATATTACACCTTTAGTATTTATGATTGTTTTAGGAACGGTTTTATTAAATGCCACAACTGCGCGTTTATTTGCACGATTAGTTGGTGTGTTCTTAACAAAATCTAATGGTATTTTAATTGTTGGAGCTTCAAAATTATCACGATTACTAGGGCATTATTTAGAATCTAACGGAAGACATGTGGTATTGATTGATAGCAATCAAAATAATATAGATAAGGCTCACGAATTAGGTCTAGAAGCTTTAAATACTAATATATACTCTGATACGCTTTCGGATAATATTGAATTAAATGACGTTGGTTACATTATGGCAATGACTGGAAATTCAGATATAAATGCCTATGTGATTGAAAAATTTGGTAAAGAATTTGGAGAAAATGGATCGTATAGGTTGGTGACATCTGACGAAATGAATAGTCCAGAGAATAGTCCAAAAGAAGGTTTGTTTTCTCCAACAGATGATTATATTAATTTAACTGAGGTAACTCGTAAATATCCAGCTATTCAAGAAATAGAAATAGATAATAAGGAACATTATGTAAGCCTTATGGAAATGGCGAGTAAGGATAAATATATGATTCCGTTGTTTTTAAAAGATGACGAAGGAGAACTTCATATTATTTCAGTTCATAATATGGAAGTGCCAGAAATAGGCCAAGATTTTAAGTTGGTGTATCTGGGAAAACCCTTTGATGTAGAAAAAGTGGCTAATGAAGAAGCTTAATTAAGGCTCTTATAGATAAATTAAGATAGCCTGCTAATAGCGTTTTTAAAAGCGATTTAGATATTTTAGTATACCAGTTGTATCGGTTGTTTAGGCAGAATCTATTTTGTATTTTCATCTGTGATAGGTCGTATTTATTAAAATTATATTCGTTTTTTAACATTTTTTTTGAATTTTTTAAACCGCGATAAAGCCTTTATATAGTTGTTTTTCACGGCTTTAGTAGGTGTAACTTTATAGTATATAGGGAATTGCAATCATAGAAGGTCTGAAAATACTTGTCAATTACTTTTGTTTATGTTTTAAATAGTGCATATTTGTTAAAATTTTTAACAAAAATCAAATCTTAATTATGAAAAAATTTATTTTATCTTTTGCTGTAATTGCTGCTATCGGATTCACATCATGTTCTAGTGATGATGATAATGGAGGAAATGACGATAATGGATGTGTAACTTGTGATGGTTACGAAATTTTAGGACAGTCAGTTCCTGCTATGGAAGTTTGTGAAGGCGAAAACGGAAACGCTTTTGTTCAAGGTGAAGACACTGAAACAGCTTTTGATGAATTTATTGCAGGATTAGAACTTATTACTACTTGTGATTAATTCTTAATCAGTTAATAATATATAAAAAGCCGTAATGACATGTCATTACGGCTTTTTATTTTTAATCATTCAGCTTTAAAACAGCCATAAATGCTTGTTGAGGTATTTCTACATTACCTACTTGTCGCATACGTTTCTTACCTTTTTTCTGCTTTTCTAACAGCTTACGTTTACGAGAAATATCACCACCATAACATTTTGCGGTAACATCTTTACGCAATGCTTTTACAGTTTCTCTAGCAATAATCTTTGCACCAATAGCAGCTTGTATAGGAATATCAAATTGTTGTCTTGGTATTAATTCTTTTAACTTTTCACACATCTTTTTACCAATGTTATGCGCGTTATCTGCATGTATCAAAGCCGAAAGGGCATCAACAGGTTGTGCATTTAATAAGACGTCTAATCTTACTAATTTAGAAACTTTCATACCAATTGGATGGTAATCAAAAGAAGCATAACCTTTAGAAACAGTTTTTAAACGATCATAAAAATCGAAAACAATCTCTGCTAATGGCATTTCAAAAATTAACTCAACACGTTCTGTAGTTAAGTACGTTTGGTTAATAATCATACCACGTTTTTCAATACACAAGCTCATTACGTTACCAACAAAATCAGATTTAGTAATAATTGTTGCCTTAATAAAAGGTTCTTCAACACGATTTACAGTTGTTGGTTCTGGTAAGTCACTAGGATTGTTAACAATAAAAGCCTCATCAGGATTTTTGTTTGTATAGGCATGATAAGATACGTTAGGAACTGTAGTAATTACAGTCATATCAAATTCACGCTCTAAACGTTCTTGTATAATTTCCATGTGTAACATGCCTAAAAATCCACAACGGAAACCAAAACCTAAAGCAGCAGAACTTTCTGGTTGAAACACTAAGGAAGCATCATTAAGCTGTAGTTTTTCCATAGAGTTTCTCAACTCTTCGTAATCTTCTGTATCTACAGGATATATACCTGCAAAAACCATTGGTTTTACGTCTTCAAAACCTTCAATAATATTGGTTGTTGGATTATTAAAATCCGTAATAGTATCACCAACTTTTACTTCTTTTGCGGTTTTTATTCCTGTAATTAAATAGCCAACATCGCCCGCTTTTACACTTTGTTTTGGGACTTGGTTTAATTTTAAAGTACCAACTTCATCTGCATAATATTCTTTATCTGTGGCAACGAATTTAATTTTTTGTCCTTTTTTAATTTCACCATTAAACACTCTAAAATAGGTTTCAATACCTCTAAATGTGTTGTAAACGGAATCAAAAATTAAGGCTTGAAGCGGTTCATCTACATTGCCTTTTGGAGCAGGAATACGTTCTATAATTGCTTTTAAAATATTTTCGACACCAAAACCTGTTTTTCCACTAGCATGAATAACTTCTTCCGGATCACAACCTAAAAGATCAACAATATCATCAGTAACTTCTTCAGGATTTGCACTTGGTAAATCTACTTTATTTAAGACTGGAATAATTTCTAAATCATTCTCTAAAGCCAAATATAAATTAGAAATAGTTTGTGCTTGTATGCTTTGCGCAGCATCTACAATTAACAAAGCACCTTCACATGCAGCAATAGATCTAGAAACTTCGTAAGAAAAATCTACATGGCCAGGAGTATCAATAAGATTGAGTACATATTTTTCTCCTTCATACACGTAATCCATTTGTATGGCGTGTGATTTGATAGTAATACCGCGTTCGCGCTCCAAGTCCATACTATCTAAAAGTTGGGCTTGTTGTTCTCGAGCGGTTACAGAACCTGTAACATCAAGTAAGCGATCTGCTAGTGTACTTTTTCCGTGGTCAATATGTGCAATAATGCAAAAATTACGAATGTTTTTCATGTCTCTTTTCTAAGGCAATAACTAATTGGCAAAAGTACATGAATTTTTTCATTTGAATTTTGTAAGTTTTCAAATTAAATAAATTCTATGGGCTAGCGAAGTGATTACTGAAGTGAAGCTGAATTTTATACTTTTTAAGTTTAAAAAATTAAGATTTTACTGAAGAAATATAATCGATTTCTTGCGCTTTGCGAGATCAAAAACCAGAATAAAAACAGTTGTAAAATAAGAGAAAAGGTTGCTCGATTGCGGAAAAACCGCAATCAAAAGTGAAAAACAATTTATATATTGCAAGATAAACCTATTTCATGATTGTTCGCCTACGTTATTATTTAAGTGTATTTCTTTATACGCTATGTTTTATGGCTTATGCACAAGATTTTTCAATTTCGGGACAGGTTATGGATTTAAATAGTAATCCTATTGCCCTAGCAAATATGATTGTTTTAGCTGAAGATGGCAGCACTTTTTTAAAAGGAACATCAACTGACGATATTGGACATTTTAAGATTGAAAACCTTGTTTCAGACACATATGTCATTAAAATTAGCTTTATTGGTTTTGAAGATTTTACACAACGAATCATTTTAAGAGGCCATTTAGATTTAAAGAAAATTCAACTTGTCGAAATTCCCGAAAATTTAGATGAAGTTACCATAATTGCTAAAAAACCAACGATTACACGCAAACCAGACCGCTTAATTTTTAATGTCGAAAACACCGCATTAAGTGAAGGTTCTACGCTTGGTGTTTTAAAAAGTACGCCAGGAATAATTGTATCTGAAGGTAGTATTAATATTAAAAGTTCTCCTGCAACAGTTTATATAAACAACCGTAAAGTACAATTGACTTCAGAAGAGTTAATACAGTTGCTTGAAAGTGCACCAGCAAATAGTATAAAGTCAGTTGAGGTTATTACAAATCCGCCAGCAAGTTACGATGCAGATTCTGGTTCTGTAATTAATATTATAATGAGTAAAAACTTGGCAACAGGCTACAGAGGAAGTGTGTTAGCAAATTATACACAAGGTGTTTTTCCTCGGTATAACGCAGGAACGAGTCATTATTTTAAAAACAACAAAATCAATCTTAATTTAAACTATAGTTATTCTCAAAACAAAATCAATAGAAATCAAGATGATACGGTTAATTTTTTAGATAATTTAAATGAAATTGAAGAAATCTGGACATCTAATATTAATAGAAACACATGGTCTCAAACACATAACCTTAACCTTAATTTCGATTATTACATAGACGATAAAAACACCTTGAGTCTTACAAGTACAGGTTTATATACACCGTATTTTAAATATCAAATAAGAAATAAGACTAATATTACAGACGAAGACTTTGTTTATAAAAAACGCTTTACCTCAGATAATTTATCTAGAGATAATAAGTATAACATTGGTACAGATGTAATCTTTAGCCACGCTTTTGAAAATAGTGCTTACTTAACATTTAATGCGCATTATACCATTTACGATTATGAGCGCGACCAAAATGTACTCACTAATAAGTTTGATGTTAATAATATATTTGAAGGTACTTCGGAGTTTAATTCAATAGCCAATCAAAACACCAATATTATAACAGGAAAAATAGATTATAGTTTACCAATTAATGAGATTTCTAGTTTTGATGCAGGAGTAAAATATTCTAATGTAAATACAGACAGCGACATTACAAAATTGGATATAGTTGGAAATTCAGAAGTCATAGATGTTAATAATACAGATGCCTTTATATATGATGAAAAAGTGTTTGCTGCCTATTCCAATTATATTAAATCTTGGAATAAATGGGAATTAAGTCTTGGTCTTAGAGTAGAACAAAGTTATATTGAAGGCGAGTCGCTTACATTGGGTGAAACCAATACGCAAGATTATTTAGATTGGTTTCCTAACGTAAGTTTATCTCATCAAATTTTAGAAGAAACTAGTGTATATGCAACGTACAAACGCAGTATAACAAGACCAAGTTATACAGATTTAAACCCGTTTACATTTTTCTTAAACGAGAATACCGTTGTATTGGGTAATCCTAATTTAGTACCAACCTATAGAGATCATTATAAAATAGGGACTAATTTTTTAGAGCATTTTACTGTTGAAGCTTATTATATGAATTACGATGGTGATATTGTAGAGCTACCTCGTCAAAATAACCAAACCAATGAAATTGCTTTTACTCCCATAAACCTAGATAAAAAAGTAGAATATGGATTTGATTTTGTTTTTGACTATTATCCAACCAGTACTTGGAACCTCTATTTTGTAACCTCTTTTTATAATATTTCTGAAGAAGCAAATTTTGGAGACGATTTTGTAAAACAAGATCAATGGTCTAACTACAGTATTTTACACAATAGTTTCTCTTTTTTAAAAGACCAGAGTTTAAATGCGAGTTTAACCTTTACTTGGGTGGGTAAAAACTTGCAACAATTTCAATCTGTTGAAGATCGTTTAGTTTCTGAGTTAAGTGTTTCAAAATCTATTTTAAAGAAAAGGGGAGTTATCTCATTGTCTGTAGAAGATTTTTTCAATCTACAAGACCAAGAAACGTCAACAGATTATCTCAACCAATTAAACTCTAGCTTTGTAGATTATGATAATAGGTATATTAAATTAGGTTTCCGTTATAATTTTGGAAATACAAAATTAAAGACCAATGAACCAGATCCAGATCAAGAAGAACTAGACGAACGTAAGCGACTTAAAGATTTAAATTAATCTTGCCATTCTGCAATAAACAAGTTGGTGTCTCTACCACCTCCATTATTTCTATTAGAAGAAAAGACTAAGTATTTCCCATCATTAGAAAATACTGGAAACGCATCAAAGGTTTCACTGTGTGTAACACGCTTTAAATTCTTGCCATCAATATCAATTAAATACAAATTGAAAGGAAATCCACGTTCAGATTCAAAATTAGAAGAGAACAATACTTTCTCACCAGAAGGGTGAAAAAACGGACTCCAATTGGCGTTACCTAAATCTGTTAATTGGCGTAAATCAGAGCCATCTGCATTACAGATATACAATTCCATATCGGTTGGTTCAACTAAACCTTCAGCCAATAAATCTTTATAGTTTTTAATTTCTTCTTCCGTTTTAGGACGCGAAGAACGGAAGATTAATTTTGTACCATCTGGAGAAAAGAAGGCTCCACCATCGTAACCTAATTCGTTAGTAATTTGTTTTACATCGCTACCATCAATATTCATGGTATATAATTCTAAATCGCCACTTCGTGTAGACGTAAACACAATCTTATCACCTTTTGGAGACACGGTTGGTTCTGCATCGTAACCTACTTCGTTAGTTAATTGTTTTACAATATTACCTTCTAAGTCGGCTACAAAAATATCGTAGCTATCGTAAATAGGCCAAATGTATTTTCCATTTTTTCTTAGTGGAGTTTCAGGACATGCTTCATCTCCAAGATGCGTAGAAGCATAAATAATATGTTTGTTATCTGGCATAAAATAAGAACAAGTAGTTCTTCCTTTTCCTGTACTTACCATAGGAGGAGCAATACTATCTGTAAATGTTTGGTTGGCATCCATGATAAACATTTGGTCACATTCAACTCCCCATTTGGTATTATTAGATTGAAACACGAGTTGTTTATCGTCAAAACTCCAATACGCTTCAGCATTATCTCCACCATAAGTCACCTGTCTTAAAGACTTAAAATGGGTTTCTTCAGGATAGATTAAAGAATCGTATGTTTTAGTAGCACCAGAAGTCGCTTCGGTTGTTGTATTGGTCTCATTTTTACAAGAAGAAAGAGTAAGGAGTAGAATTAAAATTGTGACGATTCTGTTCATAATAAAGAATTATAATAAGTGACTTTTAATGCCTAATTTTGTGCAAAAGTAAGATTTAAAGATGAAATAAAGCACGAAATATTGCGGATTAATAAATCCTGTATTTTATGATAAAACACATTTTTAAAGAAAATTAAAACGATATTTCGAAATGAAAAAAGCACTAATTTTATTAGCATTAGCGGGATTTATATCCTGTAAAAACGAACCTAAGGTTGCTGAAAATAATATTAAAGACGATGTTACATTTTTAGCTGACGATAAATTAGAAGGTCGTCAAACAGGCACAGAAGGAGAAGTTTTAGCATCAGAATATCTTATTAAGCGTTTTAAAGAAATTGGAGTGCAACCAAAAGGAACAGATGGTTTTTTACAATCGTTTTCTTTTAAGCCTAAAACAGATCCACATAGCGAAGTAGAATTTACAACAAATGCAGACAGTACAATAACGGGCCACAACGTCGTTGGCTTTATAGATAACAATGCGAAAACAACAGTGGTTATTGGTGCGCATTACGACCACCTAGGTTTTGGAGGAGAAGGCTCTTTATATCGAGGTGAAGATAAAGCCGTACATAATGGAGCAGATGATAATGCGAGTGGAGTAGCAGTGATGCTAAATTTAGCGAGTAGATTAAAAGTAAAAAATGACCAGTCTAAAATTAAAGATAAAAACAACTACTTGTTTCTAGCATTTTCGGGTGAAGAAATGGGATTATTAGGCTCTAATTATTTTTCCAAAAACCCAACTATTGATGCAGCATCTATCAATTACATGATAAATATGGACATGGTTGGCAGAATGAAAGCCGATAGTACTTTGGCTGTTTACGGTACAGGAACGTCTCCTATGTTTAAACAAACATTAAAATCTAATAATGATAAATTTAAATTGGTTGAAAACGAAAGTGGAGTAGGTCCAAGTGATCATACGTCTTTCTATTTAATTGATATTCCTGTATTACATTTCTTTACAGGACAACATGAAGATTATCACAAACCAGGTGATGATGCCGAAAAGTTGAATTATGAAGGCATGAATTTAATTTCTGATTATATCTACAATATTATAGCAGATTTAGATGATAACGGAGAATTGGCGTTCCGAAAAACAAAGAATGAAAGTGAAGAAACACCGCGTTTTAAAGTAGGTTTAGGAGTTGTACCAGATTACCTATACGACGGCAAAGGGATGCGAATAGATGGTACTCGAGAGGATACACCTGCATTTGCTGCTGGTTTACAAAAAGGTGATGTCGTTCTTAAACTAGGAGATAGTACTATTACTGATATGATGAGTTATATGCGTGCTTTATCTGTTTTTGATAATGGAGATGAAGCTGCTATTACGGTAAAACGTGGAGAGGAAACAATTGATACTAAGGTACAGTTTTAGGAGGCCTACGAAGTATTTGTTTTACTAATAACTCTAACCATGCCATATATACAGCATTGATAGAATTGTAAATTATATACAAAAGTAAAGGAGAGTATAATATTAGTTAATTTAGTATAAATTAGGTTTTTAATAAAGATAGCGTACTTTTACTCCCAACCTAAAAACAATTCTACTTTGAAAAAACTATCAATTTTAACACTTTTATTAGCTACTATTATGTTTTCTGCTTGTAGCAGTGACGATTCGAGTTCAGAATCAGATGTAAATAATGATGATTATTTATATTTTATTTCTGGAAAGATAAATGGTGAACCATTTGTATACGGACAAAAAGAAACGGCAACAACATTAGATTACTCATTGTTGTTCTCTGGAAACTCAATTACAACAACTTGTGCTTACTATCCAGATAATGGTGGGTTAAATTACGCTATAGGTGTTTATCCTAATTTTGATAATGAAGCAAGACCAAATATGAGTTTTGATTTCATTCGTATGTATTTATGTGGATCAGAAGATTCTGCAGCACAAATGTTCAACGATGCTTTTCCTGTAAGTTCTTATGATTATGCTATAAGCGATAATGTAGTAAATGGTTCTACAGGAGATGTAAGTGTGTCTTATTCTCCAGATTCTACAGTAGAAGAATGGTACTCAACCTTAGGTGGAGATCAAAGCGGAAGTAATTTTGAAATTACAAGCTCTACAAATACTAACGTAACTTTTGGTGCACAAACCATAGAAATAAGTCAGTTGCTAGAAGGAAACTTCTCTTTAAAATTATATAATACAGAAAATCCAACTGATGTTATAGAAATCACTGAAGGACAGTTTAAATTACCTATGACATTCGATTAAGTTACATCATAAAATAATAAAAAAAGCCTTTACAATTTGTAAAGGCTTTTTTTGTCTTATAAAACGTTAGATCGTTCTAAAATCATAAAGCATTAAACACCTAATATTTCGGCATCTACTCTAAATGTTGTGTCTATTGTAATATCGTGTGTTTCGTTAATGGTTTCATCTGTAACAGTTCTAACACGCAGAGTAAAATTATCTTTTTTAATGTATGCTTTTAATTCTTCGCCTAGAATATCCAATTCTAGAGTGCTTGAATTTGTGTTTTCTAAATCATAGATATTTGCAATTTCAACTTCATCAATATCTTCTGCCTCAATATATACATGAATTTCCTTCAAAAAATTAAAATTACCATCGTCTGGAGAATTAATTGTAAGTTTTATTCGCTTTAGTTTAATACTTTCAATTAAGTCTTTATGTGTGTTGTTAATTTCAAATGAAGATTCAGAATCCGTTGTAATATCTGGAGTAAAAAGATTAAAAGGAGTGTTTATTAATGTTGTTGAAGCAACAGAAAAATTAGTTTGATAATCTAAATCAAATTTAGTTAACTCGTCTATAACACTACAGCTTGAAAGTAATATAAAAGCGATAAAAGGTAAAAGCAGGCTCTTTTTCATATTAAGATTTTGGTGTAAATATACATTTTAAGAAACTAATGAATAAAAACCTTAATTTTGCACCAAAATTAGAACTCTTGGTTAAAATAGGCGACATAGAATTACCAGATTTTCCATTGCTTTTAGCACCTATGGAAGATGTAAGCGATCCACCGTTTAGGGCACTTTGTAAAGAACAAGGAGCAGATGTGGTGTATACCGAGTTTGTGTCTAGTGAAGGATTAATTCGTAATGCAGCAAAAAGCGTTATGAAATTAGATATCTATGAAAAGGAACGTCCTGTTGGTATTCAAATTTTTGGAGCCAATATGGAAAGCATGTTACAGACTATTGATATTGTCGAAAAATCGAATCCAGATATTATTGACATTAATTTTGGTTGTCCGGTTAAAAAGGTAGTCTCAAAAGGTGCAGGAGCTGGTATTTTAAAGGATATCTGCTTAATGGAACAACTGACCGCCGAAATGGTAAAACGCACCAATTTACCAGTTACTGTAAAAACCAGATTAGGTTGGGATCATGACTCTATAAAAATTGTTGAGGTAGCAGAGCGTTTGCAAGATGTAGGTTGTAAAGCTATTGCAATACACGGTAGAACTAGAGCGCAAATGTATAAAGGTGAAGCCGATTGGAAACCTATTGCTGAAGTTAAGAATAACCCTAGAATGCATATTCCTGTGTTTGGAAATGGAGATATTACCTCTCCTGAAAAAGCAATGGAAATGAGAGATTCTTATGGTTTAGATGGAGCAATGATAGGACGAGCAACTATTGGAAATCCTTGGTTTTTTAAACAGGTAAAACACTTTTTTGAAACGGGAGAACATTTAGCACCAATTTCTTTGGCTGAACGTGTTGATGCAGCCAGAAGACATCTTCAAATGGCAATAGATTGGAAAGGTGAAACTCTAGGTGTTTTTGAAACGAGACGGCATTATACCAATTACTTTAAAGGCATTCCACACTTTAAAGAATACCGAATGAAAATGGTAACTAGTGATGATTCTGCAGCTGTATTTGCAGCCTTTGATGAAGTGTTAGCTGCTTTCCCAGATTATCAGTTTGAGTAGAGTAGAAGTGCTACTAACGAAAAGCTAACTTTAAAAAAGTAGCCGTAATTATTACTCTGTGTTTTTTTGTCTTTTATATACGAGTTTTACCTAACTTTTAATTAAACTAGGAGTGATACGTTGTGACGCAATTCTAGAGGCTATAATTCCTAAAGCAAAAATCGTTGCAAAGACAATTAACACATTAAAAAAGTTAAACTTAACAGGGTAGGCTAAATCTGGAGTAAGCATTATTAATTCAAAAGATTGCTGAATAAATACAACAGCTAATCCTATCACTATACCAATTATACCGCTTACAATTGTCATTAAACTGCCTTGTAAAAAGAAAATGGATTTTATGGCTTTGGTTTCTGTTCCTAAATAAAATAAGGTATTAATTGATTTCTTTTTATCTAAAACCATCATAATAATAGCACCAATAACATTGAATAGTGAAATGATAATTACTAAAGTGAAGATGAGGTAGATCGCAAGGTTTTCAGTATTCAACATTTTAAATAATGCATCATTGAGTTCTGCTCTATTTTTAATGTTAAACTTATTTCCATAGGATGCTTCAAGTTGATCTCTAATAGCATCTTCATCGGCATCAGGTTTTAATTTAAGTTCTAAAGCACTCAATTGTCCTTCGTTATAACTCAACAATTGCTTAGCGAGTTCAATATTTGAAAATATATAATTATTACTTAACTCTTCGTTAATTGTAAATAAGCCAACATTATTTACAAAAACAGAATTGTAATACCCTTTTATAGAGCTAGCTTGTCCCTTTCCTACTTTTGGTACATATAAAGACAATGGTTTTAAGAAATCAAAAACACCAAAAGATAAATTGTCAGAGATTCCCGAGCCAGAAACCACATCATTACTTTCAGGTGTAAGCCATTTACCTTTAGTTACCATTGCTTCAATGTTGGTAACATTTAGGTAGTTTTTATCTACTCCTTTTAGGGTCGCAATAAGATTTTTATTTTCGGATCTAATAATAATACGTTCTTCTATAATTTCAGAATAATTGGCGACGCCTTCAATTTTTAAAAGGGTTGCTTTATCATTTTCTGTCCATATAAAAGATTTACCTTCAGAGGGTATTAATTTTAAATCTGGATCTACGAAAGAAGAGAATTTAAGACTAAAATCTTTTAATCCTGAAAAAACTGAGAGTACAATAAAAAGTGCTGCTGAAGCAACAATAACTCCACCAGAAGCAATTAAGGTCATTATATTAATAGCATTATTACTGCTTTTAGAAAACAGATATCGTTTTGCTATATATAAAGGGAAATTCACTTAAGATTTTTTACGCTTACCTAGTAAATCTGGATTTTCTAATGGGTTATCTTCTCCTTTTAGAGAACGTTCAATGCCATCAATATATTCTAAAGAATCGTCTATAAAAAATTCTAATTGTGGCATACGTCTTAATTGATGACGTGTACGCTGAGATAATTCGTGTCTAATAAGTGGTTTATTAGACTTAATCCCTTCTAATAATGCTTCTGCTTCCTTATTCGGAAAAATACTAAGATATACCTTAGCCATAGACAGATCTGTAGTTACATTTACTTTACTAACAGAGATGATAACACCACGTAAACCGCCATCAGTAGCTGCTTTTTGTAATACTTCTGCTAAGTCCTGCTGTAGGATGCCTCCTATTTTTTTTTGTCTTTGTGTAAATTCTTCCATGATGATTATTATAACTAATCATCTGCAAAAGTAGAGGTTATTTAAGGATTATCTTATTTTTGAGTGTAAATTATTAATGAGATTTCTGCTTTTGCGGAAACTGAATCAAATTTTTAGATGAAAAAAATAGAACATATAGGCATTGCTGTAAAGGATATAGAAAAATCTAATACGCTTTTTAAAGCCTTATTTGGTGAAGACCATTATAAGATTGAAGATGTAGAAAGTGAAGGTGTAAAAACCTCCTTTTTTAAATGCGGCCCTAATAAAATTGAATTGCTTCAGGCTACTAATGAAGCGAGTCCAATAGCCAAATTCATTGAAAAAAAGGGAGAAGGCATGCATCATATTGCCTTTGCCGTTGATGATATTGAAGCGGAAATACAACGCTTAACGGCAGAAGGTTTTACCATGATTCATAAAAAACCAAAGCAAGGAGCCGACAATAAGTTGATTGCTTTTTTACATCCAAAATCGACGAATGGAGTTTTAATTGAGCTATGTCAAGATATAAAGGGTTAAAAATTCTTTGACAGTTTTAAAATATGTAGTAATATTGCAGACTCTTTTAAATAAGAGATAAAATTAACAGCAATGTTAATGGGTCCCATAGCTCAGTTGGTTAGAGCACCTGACTCATAATCAGGTGGTCCTTGGTTCGAGCCCAAGTGGGACCACTAGTAAAATCAAGCCTTACAGAGATGTAAGGCTTTTTTTGTGCTTTCAGGTTAAACATAGGTTAAACATTTATATATTTTATTAAGTTTGAAATATGAAAAGTACAGCAGAAAATCCATTTGCATTTTTTGAATGGTATTTAAAAAAGCAGATTGAACTAGACCTTGAGGAATTCTACAAAAATATAACTGAAGAGTTGTATTTTAATAACGTAGATGAGATTGATAAGAAAATCTCATAAAGTTAGGGTTTTAAATATTAGTCATAAAGACAATATAGATTCCGAATATCTAACGTTTTCCTTTGAAGGCTCAATTAAAAGAAAACTCAATAATGAAACTCAAAACTCAATTAATTTTCTTGAACAAGAGTTTCAAAAAAGATTTTCTGACAAAAAAGAAGTTAAAGCCTATGCTGACTTTTTAAGAATCAAAATTAAACATATTGAATCCTTTAATGCTTTTAAGGAGTTTCATTTTTTAAATGATTATTTATCTCAAATAAAAGATACCATCAATAGATATTCTACTGAGGTAAAGTTATATGGGTTTACACCATCATTTGAATTATTGGCTGAAAATGAAAAAGAACAGCAAGATAAAATACAGAAGTTATATGAATCACTAACAGAATCCCCATCTTTAATAAATGCAACAAAACAGGAATTTTTTAATGCGTTTACAGGAAAAGAGGTAGCATATGGAATCCATTGGCTAGTTATTGGTAAAAACAAAAGAGTTTCAAAACCTTCATTATTTCACTTTGTAATTAAGCTCATAGATGAAAATCATTTAAGCCCAAGCATTATTCATGACCTAAATAAATACGTGCTTTATACATTTAGAGATAATAATGGAGAAGAGCTTAAAAACTTAAAACAATCTAAATCGTATGTGTCTAAAAATCCAACTCAGAAGGATAGAATAGAAAACATAATTTCTTCACTTTAAAAATAGCTTTACTATACAGTCTAGGTATAGTAAAAGTATGTAAGGCTATAAAGCCCATTTCTTTGTTTCAACAATAACAAGGATATGGCCATATCCATAATTCATTTGAAATTATGGAATTTATCCAACAACAATTAAAGGAGATTACAGCTTTACTAAAAAAGCAAAATTTATTAGAAAAAGAATTTTTTACACTTGAAGAAGCAGCTCTGTATT